>Ga0102934_1000202_pt1 | contig 36601 bp, 32 predicted proteins | sample SalPonR2_A_D1_MG_FD_78175 | JGI IMG/M metagenome (GOLD analysis project Ga0102934, IMG submission 78175) | Salt pond soil microbial communities from South San Francisco under conditions of wetland restoration - Salt Pond MetaG R2_A_D1_MG | ecosystem: Environmental > Aquatic > Marine > Intertidal... | reverse complement strand
GAGCCTGAAAGTTCATTTCCACTGAGATTAAGATAATGCACTTTGGTGAGGTTTTCTATTTCAGCCGGAATATTTCCGGTAAGGTTATTATATGAAAGGTTTAATTTATGAAGTTCATTGAGATTCCATAATTCTACAGGTATTTCGCCGGTTAGGTTACTGTTATTTTTTTGTATCTCAACAACCCTGTAATTTGCAGTGGTAACTCCATGCCAAACACTCACAGTTGTATCGGTGAGCCAGTAATCTCTGTAATACCAATTTTCTCCACCTGTTGAATCATAAAGAGCAACCAAAGCGTTGTAATCTTGTTCAATTACCCCTTGTACCAGTGTTCCTGTGAACACGGAGTTTGTTTCGAGCGTAAGATCAGGGAACTGACTGTTGATGATTTTACATTGATAAATAGTAGGTACACTGTCTGTTACGGTAATGTTGTTGACAGAGGTCGTATCATAAGGGGCTCCGTCCAGCCACCAGATATATTCATTCCCTGTACCTCCTACATTTGTAGATAAAGTAAGCTGGTCACCGGTTGAGCTGGTGTCCAGATTAAAAATTGTATCCTGGGGATTATAGGAATAATTTGTAATGGATGACCAATTAATATTTGCATCTTCCAAATCCTCAAAATCCAGGTAGTTATTGTCTATATAACAAACATCTAAATTTGTCAGGCTGGATAAGTCTGACATCCCGTCAAAATGATTTATCATCAGTTGTAATGTACTCAGGGATGTTAAATTATTCAATTCGACAGGGACAGTACCGCTGAATTTGTTATTATATAATTCTAGTTCTGTAAGATTTGTCAGATTTCCAATACCTGACGGAAGCGTGTCTGATAAATTATTGGACGTAAGGTTTAATTTTTCGAGGTTCGTCAGGTTTTCAATTTCTGTTGGGATCGATCCCGTTAAATCATTACTACCAATACGTAAAGACTTTAAATTGGTTAGGTTGCCTATTTCTGAAGGAATGTTTCCCGTCAGATCATTGTCATAAAGGCTTAGATGGGTCAGATTAGTTAAATTGAATAATTCCGGGATAAGGGTTCCTGATAAATTATTGGATTCAAGATTTAATTGAGTCAGATTTGTCAAATTTTCAATATCCTGGGGAATTGTTCCTGATAAATTACAGAATTGCAGATTTAAATAAGTAAGGTTGCTTAGTGTCAACAGTTCAGGAATGATTTCACCTCCTATTCCACACATATAAAGATTAAGATAGCTTAAGTTTGTAAGGTTCCCAATTTCAGGAGGTAAAGGGCCGCTTATATTCCGGTTTTTGCGAAGATTTAAGGTATCCAGATTTGTTAAATTCCCAATTGCAGAGGGTATTGAGTCGGTTATTCCATTATTATCTTCTAAGTCCAGGTATTCAAGATTGGTAAGGTTTCCTATAGCTGGCGGTATAGGACCAGTTAAATTATTATATTTAAGATTCAGGTAAGTCAGCTTTGTCAGGTTTTGAATCCCATCAGGTATCGTATCCTGAATATAGGCTGCATTTAAGTTCAAATAGGTTAGTTCTGTGAGGGTCCAGAATTCTTCAGCAAAAGAGGTTTGCGTGTTGCTGGACTTCATATCTATTCCGGTTACCCTGTTGTTAAGAACGGTAACACCTTCCCAGTCTTTAACCGGTAAATTAGTTAACCAGTTATCATTGTATGCCCAGTTTTCGCCATTCATCTTGTTGTAGATGGCGACCAGTGCAAGAGAATCTTCTACTGAGCAGGAGTCTGATTCTGCCGGTTTGCTCTCATTATTCATGTTCAAAGTTTGGTGACCATACGTAAAAGTCGCCGAAATCAACACGATCAAAAGAAGTGTAAAGATATGTTTCATGGTTTTGTTGTTTATTTAGTCCACAGGGTAATTATTATTTAACCTATAAATGGACAAGGTTTATAAAACTTTGATTTTAATTGCCTACCAGCTAATAAAAATATTTATATTTTCATTAAAAAACAATATATCCTAAATATTTTCAATGTATTTTAGGAAGTGTAGCAAAAATCAAGCCGGAAATAGCTTATGAGGAATACTTTGGACTATTAAGCGCCTTCTTTCTGATTGTTTTTTATGGCATCTTCAATAGCTATAACAAGAATTTCCTGTAAAGAATACCCTGCGGCTTCTATTTGCTGAGGGACAATGCTTGCTGCGCTCATGCCCGGGATGGTGTTTACTTCCATAAAGTAAAGCTGGCCCTTGGTATAAATGTAATCAATGCGTACAATTCCCCGGCAATCAAAAATGTCGTAAATTTTTGAGGATAATTGTTGTACTTCCTTTTCGAGCTCTTCCGAAATTCTAGCCGGGGTTATTTCATCTGCCATTCCTTTGGTATACTTAGCCTCATAATCAAAAAATTCATTCTTACTCACTATTTCGGTTGAAGGAAAGATATACTCTTTGTCATCTGTTTTGATCAAACCACAGGTTAGTTCTGTTCCTTCGAGGAATTCTTCGACAAGGACTTCGTGGTCTTCTTCAAAAGCTTTTTCAATGGCAGGTTTCAATTCTTTTTCTTCGAATACTTTGGTGATTCCAAAACTTGAACCTCCACGATTTGGTTTTACAAAACAGGGGAGGCCTGTTTCTTTAAGAATTTCATCTGTGCTATAAGGAATGCCTTTTGAAATCATTTTAAATTTAGAAACAGCTATTCCATATCTTCCGATGTAGTTTTTGCTGAATATTTTATTGAATGTTAAGGAAGAGGAGAGAACCCCACAGGTAGAATAAGGAATTCCAAGTGTTTCAAAATAGCCCTGCAGCAGACCGTTTTCACCTGGAGTGCCATGTATGATTATTAGTGCACAATCAAAGGCTATTTTTTCATTCTCAAGGTTAACGCTAAAATCATTCTTATTTACCTCAAATTCTTCATTGTTCATATGAAGCTTCCAGCTATTGCCTTTCAGGATTATTTTGTAGACATTATAATCAGTATTTTTTAATGAGTCCTCAAGGGTTTTTGCACTGTTCATGGATACTGGAAATTCTGATGAATTTCCTCCTGCAAGGATAGCTATGTTTTTTTTCATGTAATATGCTTTTCAATTCAGTAAAGATAAAATTTTTATGAGAACAAATATCGGTTTCTCTTTGAATATTTCAAAGGATACAAGGGATTTTATATTCTATTGGCAGTATAATTTCTCCATTTTTCGATAGCTTTTTGCATATCTTCTGGTATATCAGAATCAAAAGACATTTTTTTGCCGGTTTTAGGGTGAATAAAACCAAGTGTTTTTGCGTGTAGGGCTTGTCTTGGGAGTATTTCGAAACAATTTTTCACAAATTGTTTGTATTTTGTAAATAATGTACCTTTAAGAATTCGGTCACCTCCGTATTCCGGATCATTAAAAAGAGAGTGCCCGGCGTGTTTCATGTGAATTCTTATTTGGTGTGTTCTGCCTGTCTCCAGTTGACATTCAATTACAGAAACATATCCCAGATCCTCAATAACATTGTAGTGCGTGATGGCTCTCTTGCCCCTGTCTCCGGCAGGAAATACCTGCATCACTTTTCTGTCCCTTAAACTTCGGCCAATATATTCATCAATGGTTCCACTTTCTTCTTTGAAACTTCCCCAGGCAAGGGCTACATATTTTCTTTCGGATGTTTTATCGTAAAATTGTTTGGCAAGGTGGTTCATTGCAAATTCATTTTTTGCAATGACAAGCAAGCCAGATGTATTTTTGTCTATTCTGTGTACAAGGCCCGGTCGAGGGGCTCCATCTTTAGATTCAGGCAAATCTTTCATATGGTAAAGCATTGCATTAATTAATGTTCCGCTATAATGGCCGTAGGAAGGGTGCACTACCATGCCTGCTTCTTTGTTAACTACAACCAGGTCATCATCTTCATATACAATGTTCAGGGGTATATTTTCAGGAATTAACTCAATTTCTCTTGGAGGATAAGCCAGAACTATCGAAATGACATCTCCTGGTTTAACTTTATAATTAGGCTTTACCTGTTTCTGGTTTACCAGAATATTTCCTGCTTCTGCAGCACTCTGTATTTTGTTTCTGGAGGTATTTTCAAGTCGGTTTACAAGGAATTTGTCAATTCTGAGGGGCTTTTGTTTTTTATCTGCAATAAACTTGTAATGTTCATACAGTTCCTGGTCATTTCCGTTTTGATTTGTTTTGCTTTCGGCCATAAGATTATTGAGTTACCAGAAACTTTTTTCTGATTCTTGCAGATTGACTTGAATTGGTCACCTGCAAAATGTAAATTCCTTCTTCTATTCCTGAAATGTTGATTCTTTCATTATCTGAAAAGAGAATTCCTTCTTTTATTTTTTTACCCACAATGTTGAAAATTGTATAGCGCCCGCGTTTTATGTTGGTTTTGACATTTATATGATAGTTGGCAGGATTTGGATATAATGTCAGTTCATAACTCTTTTCTCTGGGATTTATGTTTGTTATTTCATGTTCGGTAGGCTCCAGGTATTTCCCGAAAACCGGTCTTATCATAAGGGTCCCTTCAATTTCTGAACCTCTCCAGGTCCCATCAAGATTATAATATGTTTTATCGTTGTTTATATTGTTAAGATCGAGGCCTACATTCATCATCTGATTTGTAAATTTCTGGTATCCGACAAAGAAATCACCTTCCGGAATGATGGGTTTGTTATAAAAAATGTAGTTGCTGAACTGGTTTACAGAATCCTGGAAGTTAGGAAGGAAATTATCTTCAGAATGAATTATTTTTCCGGGTTTTCCATTGCTGTTCTCCCATACCAGGATTTTGAAATAATTCTGGTTCGCACTGTCTTTTGTCTGATTAAAATATATTTGCAGACCCTGAAGAGTATCTTCTTTATAATTATGAAATTTAATTGCAACCTGCGCACTTGCACTTCCTTGACCTAAAAGTCCGTAGCCGTTCTCGGCTATTCCATCGTCATAAGCATAATAATTAAAAAATTCCTGGAAATATTTTATCGTATCATTCCATCGGTAAGGAGCTCTTTCGCTTGCAGTGTCAGTAACAAGATAACTTTCTATTTCAAATTTTGCAGAGTCCATATCGTTATCAGGAAATATATAATTCAGATTTCTTTGATATTCTTCTTTTGTATAGGGGGGAATATTATCTCCGGTTCCACCGGTAAAAGCAAAGGTTCCTTCTGAGCCCCAGAGGTCAGTAATTGCAAATTCACGTGAGATATTCCATACCTCGTCTCCCAGATTTTTATAAGTTATTGAAATAATATCTTTCATTTCATATGTGTTGGCCACTGAAAAATGATTCCATGGTATCGCATTGTAATTGATAAGGAGGGGATCAAGGTATTTTGTAAAAGCAATATCATTAATTGTTGTGTCCTGGGCATACCTGCCGGTGTCAAGTCGTAAAAAGTCAATATTCCAGTGATCAACATTACCAACAATACTGGGAACTGTACTTGTTCCCGATACACTTGCATAATTAATAAATCGAAAACGGAAATTTTTTGTTCTATATATTGAATCGCGAACGGGTAGAATGGCCGGCCAGAATTTGATATTAGCTTCTTGATTTGTGTTTATCGTATTGGTATCCTTTTCAGGAATATAAACCTCAACTAATTCTGATTCTTCCTTATTATATAAAGTTTGCCAAATACTATTCCATTTATGTTTTTTATTGTTGTAGAATTGCAGAATAAGAGAATCTCCTGGTTCTGGGGTATCTCCAAGTCCGCCAGGCTGATAATAGAAACTTAAATAAATGGAATCATTCTCTGAAAAATCAAGTTTTATGGGATTTGAAGTTAACGAATCAGCTAAAAACCCAGAATCGTTATTATTTGGGTGTAACAAGCCTTCCCTGTTTATAGCATCCATTGTTGCTACCCCAATTGAAGGAGCGTTTTTGGGGAACTGATAATTTATATAGGCTTCTTCATCAGACCATAGAGAATCGTCCGGGTAGCCCACTGTCTTTGCAAAATCTTCAATAAGTGGTAAGTTGATGGTGTCATTGGCTGACTTTAGTGAAGTTTGTTTTTTATTATCTAAACGATAATTCCATATTTCTCCTGTTAATACCTCCTGTCCATTCATCTCAGAAAGAAACAAAGTAAATATTATTGGTATAATTGTCAGGCTATAAAGAATCCGACGCATAATTATCTATTTTTATCTTCGCTGTATCTGGCTGTGGTAATTTGGTTGAATCAACAGTTAACCAAAGATCAATATAAGTGCCAAGTCTTACTTTCTTGCTTTTTTTGTAAGGAGGATATTGTTGCCAGACTTTTGCTTTAGTTGAATCCTCCTGGTCTTTAATTGAACTGTCGTATTTCACAACACCAAGGTTCATAGCCGATTCAATAATTTTTGTTTTGGCCTTTTTCAATTTTAACGATTTTAAATCAGGTAGTGGTGCTCTTTTATGACTAAGTCCTTTGCCCAGTACCAAATCAACTTTTGTGCCCTTGGGTATTAATGCCCCGGGTTTAATTTCTTCTCCGTTCACTTTTTGTTTTAAGACATTGTTTATAGCTATGTCAGGTACGTGTATCAGTTTTCCTACTTTTAGACCGGAGTTGTTAAGTGTGGCTTTAGCATGACGGTGAGAAATACCTACAACATTGGGCATTTTTACTTTTTCCGGATTAGTGGCATTCATTGTAATAAAGATTTTTCTGCCTTTCTTTACATGAAAACCGGCCTTCGGATTTTGTTTTACAACCGATGCTTTTGGCCATTTTGCCTGGTAAATAGAATCGGTAACTATTATTTTTAAATCATAGTCATCTGCTTTTTCTCTTGCCTCCTCCAGTTTCATTTTTTTAAAATCAGGGACAGCAAATGAATCCCCATGATGCGTATAGATATTTAAAAAAATGAATACTATTGAAAAGATAACGATTGCACCAAGTATTGCAATTACAAGATGTTTAAGAAATTCCTGACTAATAATGAAGCGAAAAAAATTCATTTTCCTTGTTTTGAAGTTATTCACATTAACGTGGAAGCAAAGATAAAATTATGTTTAATACGAAAAAACAAAAATTATCTTTAATTGAATGATTCAATAGTGACCGGATTAAACATTTTATCCTTTGAGTCTTGATTATATGTTTTAATTGTTAAATTCTATAATTTTACTATGTTTGTCGAAAAATCAGCAATTAAATGAACGATGTGTCAATAACTATTATAGGAGCGGGAATTGTGGGTTTAGCTATTGCACAGGAATTAGCAGAACATCAAGAAAATGTTTTTATCATAGAAAGAAATAAGACTTTCGGACAGGAAACAAGCAGCAGGAATAGCGAGGTGATACATGCAGGAATATATTATCCGGAAAATAGTCTGAAAGCCAAATTGTGCGTTGAAGGGAGAAAATTGTTATACGAGTTTTGTGATACTTTTGAGATACCTTATAATCAATGTGGAAAATTAATTGTTGCAACCTGCCAGGAAGAAGTAGATTATTTGATTGAACTGAAAGAGAAAGCTGCCCGAAATGGAGTGGAAGACATAAGGATGATTGAAACTGAAGAAATTAAAAAGCTTGAACCTGAAATAAAAGCTGTGAAAGCTTTGTTCTCGCCTTCTACAGGAATTGTAGATACTCATAAGCTAATGAAGCAAATGGAGACAAATGCAGTGAATAAAGGAGCAGAATTTGCTTATCATGCTGAAGTTAAAAATATTAAACGGATAGAGAATGGTTATGAGATTAAGATATTGGATGCCGATGGAAGTTATTTTTCTTTTACTTCAGACTGTGTGATTAACGCTGCCGGACTTAATGCCGATCAAATTGCCCGGATGGTTGGTATTGACGATGGAAACCTGAAGCTTACATTTTGCAAAGGGGAATATTTTAGGATAAACCCTCCTAAAAATAAGCTGCTGGGCAGGTTGGTTTATCCGGTTCCAAATAAGAACCTGGAGGGAATTGGTATTCATGTTACTGTTGATTTGGGAGGTATGGCAAAATTGGGTCCGGATGTTACCTGGCTGAAGAATAATGAATATGATTATTCTGTAACCCACTCCAAAATAGAAGCTTTTTATAAATCGACTAAAAGATTCTTACCTTTTCTTAACCTTGATGATCTGGCACCGGAAATGGCGGGTATAAGACCAAAACTGCAGAGACAAGGAGGACCTGTAAAAGATTTTTATATAAACGAGGAGAAGGGTCGCGGTTTTCATGGATTTATAAATTTAATTGGTATTGAATCACCGGGACTTACTTCAAGTTTAGCTATAGCAAGACATGTTCAGCAATTAATTTAAATTTAATTCTCCTTTTCTTATTAATTGCACTTGATTTATAGATGTTTATATGTATGTGCGATAACGGACAAGGATGTATCGATTTCGTGCATAATTAGTTGATATGCTAATGATGTTTTTTTATACTTGCTTGCTTATAAGCCTGTTGTGTGAATTGGTATATAGATTGTAGTTTATGACTGACTAATTCAAACAAAGAGAAAAATGTTTAGAAATTACATAATTACTGCTTTAAGGACCTTATGGAGAAATAAAGGTTATAGTTTTATTAATATTGCCGGGTTTGCAATAGGTATAGCTTGTACTGTTTTGATCCTGATGTGGGTTATGGATGAATTGTCTTTTGATAATTCTCATGAGAAGAAAGATAGAATATACAGGGTATTGGTTAATTCACGTTCAGGAGATGATGAGCTTAAAATTGGTGTAACGCCTGGTGTTTTAGCGCCTATGCTTGAAGATGAGTACCCTGAAATTGAGCAAGCTACCAGGTTTAAATGGATAGGTAACTATACCTTTGTAATGGGGGATAAAAGGATAAGTGAAGGAGGCAGTGGAATGACAGATTCAAAACTTTTTTCAATATTTACCTTTCCTTTTATTGAGGGTGATCCGAATACCTGTCTTGATGATCCCAATTCTATTGTATTAACAGAATCTCTGGCAAAAAAATATTTTAAGGATAACAATGCCCTGGGTAAAGAAATTGAATTACTTGGATTGGGGCTCTTCAGAGTTGCCGGTGTTATTGAGGATGTTACGCACAGTCATTTTAAATTTAATTATTTAATTCAATTTGATTGGGCTGCTCGTAATGTATTTAACGATAATATTGATGAAATAGGTTCTTTCAACTACACCACCTATATTTTGACAAAGGAAAATATTAATGCACAGGAACTGAACCGAAAAATTAAACCATTTTTCAAGGATCATTCAGAGGGAAACTCTACAGCAGAAGAAAACTTTTCTACTTTATATTTGCAACCTCTAAAAGATATTTACCTGAAATCAGACATTTCTTATGATTTTACAGACCGCGGTGACATTAGAAATATTTATACTTTTTCAGCTATTGCTCTTATTATATTGATTATAGCGAGTATTAATTTTATGAATCTTACAACTGCCCGTTCTGCAAACCGGGCAAAAGAAATTGGTATAAGAAAAGTTCAGGGAGCGAGAAAAAAGCACTTAATAACCCAGTTTTATATCGAGTCGGCCATAATTACTTTTTTAAGTTTTATTTTGGCACTTCTTATTGTAGAGCTTGTTCTACCTGGATTTAATAATCTTTCAGGAAAAGAATTTACAGAGAATGTTCTTTCAGATCCTGTATTAGTTGTTTCATATTTTATACTGGCTGTTCTTACTTCAATTTTTGCAGGTAGTTATCCGGCTGTTTACCTTTCATCTTTTAAACCTGTGAAAATATTAAAAGGAAAACTGAGTGCGGGTTCAAAATCGTCGAATTTTAGAAGAATCCTTGTGATTGGTCAGTTTTCTATCTCTATAGCATTGATTGTATCAACTATTGTAGTAAACAAACAACTTAACTTTATAAAAAATAAGAAGCTTGGATATAATAAAGAAAATTTGATTTCCATTTATCGCCAGGGAGAGGTTAACAAACGTTACGATTTTTTTAAGAATCGTCTTTTAGAAAACCAGGATATTATTAATGTTAGTGGAATATCTAATCCCATGATTTATGCAGGCCCCAGTCTGACAGTTAATAACTGGGAAGGTAATGCGGGTGAACGCAATATTAGAATGCATTTTCATTCTGTGGATTATGATTTTATTGAAACGATGAATATTGAGATGATTGAAGGCAGAAGTTTTACGCACGATTTTAATAATGACTCTTCAACAGTTTTTATTATAAATGAGACTGCTGTTGAAAAAATGAATCTGGAAAAACCTGTAGGCGCCACAATGACTTTGGGAAATGCACAAGGGACAATTGTTGGAGTTTGTAAAGATTTTAATTTTAATACATTGCATCATAAAATTGATCCTTTGACTCTTCAGCTGAATAAAAATTATTGCAGAATAGCTTATGCAAGAATTAAAGAAGGTAGAGCAGAAGAAGCTTTAAATTATATTAAGGGTGTATGGTCAGATATTGAACCTAAGCATATTATGAATTATGATTTTGTTGATCAGAGGCTTAATCAATTATACAGGTCAGAACAAGGAGTTTCAAAACTTTTTAAATACTTTACAATTTTGGCTATCCTGATAAGTTGTTTGGGGTTGTTGGGGCTGTCTTCTTTTATGACCGAACAAAGACAAAAGGAAATAGGAATAAGAAAGGTTATGGGTTCGAAAGTTAGCCAGCTGGTTATTCTTTTAACAAGAGAATTTACGAGATGGGTACTTCTTGCCGGATTGGTGGGATTACCTTTAGGTTATTTTGCTATTAGAAAATGGCTTCAGGGTTTCCATTACCGAACAGACATTGAGGTTTATTTTTTCTTAGTATCAATAGGACTGGCTTTGCTTATATCTATTCTGACAGTTAGCATACAAACATACAGGGCATCTCTGAGAAATCCTGTAGATACACTTCGTGATGAATAAAACAGGGAATAAATTAAGTAAACGATTTGGTAGTAATAAAGAAAAGTAAAAGACATTTAAGATAGAATGTCTTTTACTTTTCTTTATTGGTTCTTTTATTTTCTTGAAAATGAGTCGCTAACACTAAGACTTTTTCGCCCCTTAGCTCTTTTCCTGGCTAATACTTTTCTGCCGTTTTTAGTCTTCATTCTTTCTCTAAAACCGTGTTTATTCTTTCGTTTTCTGTTCGATGGCTGAAATGTCCTTTTCATCACTTAATTATTTAAAATTGATCAACTTTTTATTCAGGTTTGCAAAAGTAATGTTTTTTTTAGAGTTCCAAAAAGTTATTGAAAGTTTTTTTGTCTCATTTGACGTAAAGGCTCTTTTTTGAATAATTCAGATCAGTATTTAAAAGGGAGATATATTATTTTTTTTGTTTCAAAAAAATCTTCCTTAAAAAAATCGCCTATATAATAAGTCTTTATTTTTGTTTTGTAGTTTTTTAGTTCTTCTTCAAATGAGCCTCCCTTTAAGTAGAAAATTCCATTTTTAAGATTGTTGTTATGTTCTTTATGAATGTTATCTTTTACCCATTCAACAAACCTGTAAAACCTGGTTACAGCTCTACCCAGCACAAAGTCGTATTTCCCTTTATGGTTTTCAACTCTTTCGTGCAGGATTTTAATATTTTCTATTTCATATTTCTGGCTTATTTCGTTAATTACTTTCAGCTTTTTTTGAGTTGAGTCCATTAAGTAGAATTTGCTTTCAGGGAACATAACAGCAAGAGGTATTCCCGGGAAACCACCACCTGTGCCTACATCAAGTATGTGAGTTCCTGGCTTGAAACTTATGATTTTTGCTATAGATAAAGCATGCAAGACATGATGTTTGTAGAAATTTTGAAAGTCTTTTCTTGAAATCACATTAATTTTGTTGTTCCAGCTATTATATTCGTCATATAAATTTTTGAAGATATCTACTTGCCACTTCTCCAGGTTGGGGAAGTATTTTTTTATAAGTTCCATTAAAATCTACTTTAAATGCTGATCTTTATTCTTTAAAATATTGAATAGCAATTCACGGGCTCTGAATAACTGTGCTTTTACTGTGCCCAGGGGCAGGTCCAACTCTTTAGCTATCTCTTCGTATGAGTATTCTTTAAAATATCGTAGTTCTATAAGATTTCTATAGCGGGGTTTTAATTTGTTTACCACACTTCTCATCAATGAAACTTTCTGATTTTTTATCATTCCTTCTTCCGGGTCAAGTGTTGTTGCCTGTAGTGGCGGGGGAGCCATATCATGTTCTTCCTCTGCCTGGTCTATAGAAATTACATTAGCCTTTTTTTTCCTTATAAAATCGATACAGTTGTTGGTTGCAATTTTAAACAGCCAGGTACTAAAAGCATAATTTGGCGTGTACTGATCGATGTTTTTAAAGGCTTTGCCAAATGCTTCAATTGTCAGATCCTCGGCATCATTTTTATTGTTTACCATTTTCAGAAGCATATAATAGATGGCATCTTTATATCTGTCCATCAATTCAGCATAGGCTTTCTCATCGCCATTGATTGCCAATTTGACCAACTTAAAGTCATGTTTTGCTTTTGTTGATAAGTTGGGGTTTACGTCCATCGATTATTGTTTCTAGAAATTTTATTTGCAACTATGACTATAAAATTAAAAAAAGGAATAAATATATCATAAAAAATGGCTGGTATTACAATATATTTTTCTTTAAATTTTTTTGCCATATTCCCTGTAATAATCATTTGAGAAGCCATTTTAAAGGCAAATATGGATAAAATATAGATGTAAAAATATGGAAAAAAGATTAGCGAAAAAACAAATGATGCATAAAAAAGCAGCCGGCTGAATATTTCCACACCCAACCTGAACTTAGAGCCTCCTTTATAAAATTTCGAGGTGGAAAGATGTCTCTTTTTTTGTTTAAACCAGGCCGAAAGAGTTTCTTTGGGTTGTGATAATGTCATTGAATCTGCACTCATACATACTTCTGTATTCTTTTTGTTGGCTGTTTGATTGATGAAGAGATCATCATCCCCGGAATCTATGTTATAGTGACCTGAAAACCCTTTGTTTTCATAAAAAAGCGATTTTTTGTATGCCATATTTCTGCCGACACCCATATAAGGGAAGCCTGCCAAAGCATATGAGAAATATTGCAAAGCAATACTTAGCGTATCATATCTGATAATATTATTCAGCAGAGTAGGTTTTGTATAATAGCCACCATACCCCAATATTATTTTTACTTCAGGAGTAATTTTTTCAGAAATTCTTTTTAACCATTTATTAGAGCTGGGCTTGCAATCTGCATCCGTAAAAACCAGCCACTCACTTTTTGCTGCTTTTATTCCAATGGTAACAGCCAGTTTTTTCCCATGCGTGAATTTTTCATCCTGTTTTATTTCTGTAGTCCGGAGATGAGAATATTTTTTCTGAAAATTATCAAGGACTGTATTGGTGTCGTCAGAAGAACCATCATTTACAACAATCACTTCAAAATTAGGATAATTCTGCTCAAGAATGGATGGGAGATTTTTTTTTAAGTTTTCTTCTTCATCTTTTGCACAAATAATAACTGATAAGGGAATTTCTTCATCGTTTTTTGGATTATCTTTGTGAAATACAACTCTTATGTAAATACCCAGGTAATATATTATTTGAATTAAAAAGGATAATATAAGAATGATCAGTATAAAATTCAGGGGATTTTCTCTAATGGTCTCTATGATTTGCACAATAAGCTATTATTTAGTGAGTTATAAGTTGTGTTCTGTGTTATGGTAGAGCAATTTTATGAAAGTTTTTTTTTCTAAACAAGAAAAGCATCAGAATATATTTAAAAATAATTTTGAAGGAGTTTCTTTCTTTGATTTTTAAAGAGCAATATGTGGATTTGATCAATTAGGTGATTCTAATCATCTGCTATTGTTTTTAAATAAATATTAAATCAGACAATGAATGTTTATATTTGTCGGATAATTTTTTCAAAATGAATTTCAGGATAGAGCAGGAAAATAAAGGTACAAAGGCAAGGGCAGGCATTTTTGAGACAGATCATGGTTTGGTGAAAACACCGGTTTTTATGCCTGTAGGTACTTTAGGAAGTGTAAAAGGGTTAGGCCAGAAAGAACTTAAGGATGATGTACAATCACAAATGCTTCTTTCGAATACTTACCATTTGTTTTTGAGACCCGGTATAGAAACACTGGAGAAAGCAGGGGGATTACATCGTTTTATTAACTGGAACAGGCCCATGTTGACTGACAGTGGGGGTTACCAGGTTTTTTCACTATCAGAGAACAGAAAGCTTACAGAAAACGGGGCACAGTTCAGATCTCATATCGATGGTTCAAAACATGAATTTACACCCGAAAATGTGATTGATATTCAACGTTCTATTGGTGCGGATATTATGATGAGTTTTGACGAATGTACGCCTTATCCATGCGATTATGATTATGCAAAACATTCTATGCAATTAACTCATAGGTGGCTGGATAGGTGTGTTACACATTATCAATCGACTGAACCAAAATATGGACACAGACAATTTCTTTTTCCTATTGTTCAGGGAAGTGTCTATAAAGATTTGAGGAAACAGTCTGCACAGTATATAAGTGAAAAAGATATGCCTGGTTATGCAATTGGAGGACTATCTGTTGGTGAGCCCGCTGAAATGATGTATGACATGGTTGAGGTAGTGAATGGAATTTTACCTGTTTCAAAACCCAGATATCTTATGGGTGTGGGGACACCGGTAAATATTCTGGAAGCCATTGACAGAGGAGTTGATATGTTCGATTGTGTGATTCCTACAAGAAATGGCAGAAATGGAATGCTTTTCACAAAAGACGGAATTATAAATATAAAAAATAATAAATGGAAAGATGATTTTAGTCCTTTGGAAAAAGATGGTGAAGTTTTTGCTGATACATTATATTCAAAGGGTTATTTGCGTCATCTTGTGATAGCAAAAGAAATACTGGGTGCACAAATAGCCACTATACACAATTTAGGTTTTTATATGTGGTTATTAAGAACGGCAAGGGAACATATTTTAGAAGATACTTTCGTTTCATGGAAAAAGGAAATGATTGAGAAATTGAATACCAGGTTATGAAAAAATTTAATTTAAAAACGCTGGATTTTTATATTATTAAGAAGTTTTTGGGCACATTCTTTTTTGCAATTGCCCTGATAATAAGTATTTCAATTGTTTTTGATCTTTCCGAAAAAATTGATAATTATATTGAAAATGAGGCTCCTGCAAAAGAAGTCTTCAATTATTACCTTAATTTTATTCCCTATTTTGCTAATCTGTTAAGTTCACTTTTTACCTTTATTGCGGTAATTTATTTTACTTCTAAAATGGCTTATAATTCTGAGATTATAGCTATGCTGAGCAGTGGTATTAGTTTTAGAAGGATTTTGGTTCCTTATTTACTTTCAGCTCTTTTTATTGCTACATTGTCCTTTTTGTTAATGTCATATGTAATTCCTCATGCCAATGAACACAGAATTAATTTTAAATATACCTATTTGAAAAAGGCATCTTTCCATACCCAGCGAAACATTCATATGCAAATTGAACCTGGCATTTATATATATATGAAAACATTTCGGCACAATATAAACACAGGATATAAATTTTCTATTGAAGAATTTAAGGATGGAAAGTTAAAGACCAAGTTGTTGGCAGATAAGGCGAAATGGGATAGCACGAGCCGTAAATGGATTCTAAAGGATTATTATTTCAGGGATATTAATGAGGGTAAGGAAGACTTAATTAAATCAGGAGCCAGGAAAGATACCACTATCGCTTTGCAACCTTCCGACTTTAGTGATAACTCTGAAATGGGAGCTACTATGAATATGGGAGAACTGAACAGAACAATCGAGCGGAAAAAGCTTCAGGGTGCAGGCAATCTGGAATCATTTCTTATTGAAAAATACAGACGATTTTCGTATCCGTTTTCCACATTCATTCTTACATTAATCGGAGTTTTCCTTTCTTCCAGGAAAATCAGGGGAGGAATGGGTATGCAAATTGGAATAGGTATTACCCTGAGTTTTGGCTATATTCTTTTTATGCGTTTTGCTACAATGTTTGCTTTAAGTGGAGGAATAGAACCCTGGATTGCCGTTTGGATTCCAAATATTATTTTTACAATAATTGCCTTGTCTTTGTATCGTTTTGCTCCTAAATGATGATTTTTATATATTGCGAAAGAAAGAATTAGACTGCAAACTGAAAAAAAAAATTATAAAAAGATTATAATAATTAGAGATGATTTTGTATTGTTGTAGTTTGATTTTAAAAGCTATATTTGCCATTTTTATTGATTATTAACTAAATTTTACAACTATGTCACTTAAAAGGAAGATTCTTGAACTACAGAAGAAGAGAGAGAAGGTATTAAAAGGTGGAGGTGATAAGGCCATTGAAAAACAAGTGGCTATGGGTAAAATGACCGCCCGTGAGCGAATTGTCACACTACTTGACGAAAATTCATTTCACGAATATGACTTGTTTGTTGAACATGAAGCCAGAGATTTCAACATGGAGAAAAAAGTACTCCATGGTGATGGTGTGATTATTGGGACAGGTACTATTTATGGTGCACCTGTCTGTATCTTTGCACAGGATTTTACAGTTGCCGGAGGTTCTTTGGGGCTGATGCACGCCAGGAAAATTGGTAAAATAATGGATCATGCAATGAAAATGCGGGTACCCTTGATTGGAATTAATGATTCCGGAGGAGCCAGAATTCAGGAGGGAGTAAATTCTTTAGCCGGATATGGAGAAATATTTTACCGAAATACTGTTGCTTCCGGTGTGATCCCACAGATATCAGTGATATTAGGCCCATGTGCAGGGGGAGCTGTTTATTCACCAGCACTTACCGATTTTGTTTTTGTGGTTGAAAAAATCTCTAAAATGTTTATCACAGGACCCGGTGTTATTAAAACTGTTCTGGGTGAAGACATTGGAATGGAAGAACTGGGCGGAGCTAAAGTCCATAGCGAAACTACAGGCAATGCACATTTCTATGCTGAAAGCGAATTAGAATGCTTTAACCAGATTAAAAAATTAGTTTCTTATATTCCGTGGAATAATGCTCAGAAAGCGAAAAGAATGGAGCCTAAGGAACCTTTAACAGATCAATTCCCAATTGGTGAAATTGTTCCGGGTAATCCTAAAGAACCTTATGATATCAGAGATGTTATAAAGGGTGTAACGGATGATTCAGATTTCTTTGAAATACAAGAGAAATGGGCTAAAAACGTTGTGATTGGATTTGGAAGAATTAATGGTGATACTGTTGGATTTGTAGGTAATCAACCACTAATCCTGGCTGGGGTGCTTGATGTTGATTCATCTGATAAAGCGGCAAGGTTTATTCGTTTTTGTAATGCATTTAACATTCCTATTGTTACATTCGTAGATCTTCCTGGTTATTTGCCGGGGGCTGATCAGGAACATGCGGGTGTTATCAGGCACGGAGCAAAAGTATTGTATGCCTATAGTGAAGCTACTGTACCAAAAATTACTTTTATTCTGAGAAAAGCTTATGGTGGAGGTTATATTGCAATGAACTCCAGACACTTGAATGCAGACTTTGTTTTTGCATGGCCCGGTGCTGAAATTGCAGTGATGGGACCTGAAGGAGCTGCAAATATTATCTTTAAAAAGGAAATTCAAAACGCTGATGATCCTGAAAAGATGAGAAAACAAAAAGTGAAAGAGTATAAACAAAAATTTGCAAATCCATACGTTGCTGCTGCAAAAGGTTATGTTGACTCTGTTATTGAGCCGGAAGAAACCAGGAAATTATTGGTTCATGCTCTTGAAGTTTCGAAAAATAAAGTTGATAAAAGACCTAGTAAGAAGCACGGAATACCACCATTTTAAACAAAATTACTATGGAAGAAAGTAAAAAAGACCAAACAGAATCCAAAGATGTTAAGAAAGATGCTAAGTCTAAAGTACGCTTTCGAACATTGAATATAGATAGCACAAAATATAGAACTCAACTAACTGAGAAGTTTAAAAACCGTAAGAAATGGGATGGTGCGAATAAATCAAAAGTTTACTCCGAATTTCCTGGAACGGTTCTCAAAGTTGATGTTTCTGAAGGCGATGAAATTAAAAAAGGTGATCGTTTGTATATTTATGAAGCAATGAAGATGAAGAACAGAGCCTATTCACCAATAGCAGGAACTGTTAAGGAGGTGAAAATTAAAAAAGAAGATATTATAAAGAAAGGCCAGCTTTTATTTATTATTGAATAATTTATCACCTGAAATAAAAAATAAGCCCCGTGAATTAAATTATACGGGGTTTTTTATTTTGCAGTTTTTTTAATCTTTTATCTTTGATTTTTCCAGGATAATTTCATTTTGTTTTTAATGAAATGATTGTTTTTATTACCCATCCTTAAATGTCCTATATCCCTATGTTCTTATCCCTTTTTCTTTTTTTATTTTAAATTTTATATTAAACCAAATTCTTTTTTTCTTTTCACAGAAATTGTTATTTTTAATAAAAATTTCTAAGGGTTAATGAATAACGTGTTAATTATAGAAAAGGATGAAAAACTTTTAAATGATTCTGAACGTTTCCTTTCAAGCCTGGGATATAACATTTATAAAACCTATAATGGAGCTACAGGTGTACAGGTAGCTCTTCAGCATACTCCGGATATCATTTTGTGTGATTCACAACCTGAAGGACTTTCAGGTTATGAGGTTTATGATATGATACAACAGATTAATTCAACCTCAGTAATTCCTTTTATTTTTTTAACAACAAAAAAATCTTATAATGATTTGCGGACTGCTATGAATCTTGGAATCGATGATTACCTGGTAAAACCCTTTGCTTTTGAAGATCTTAAAAGATTGGTAGAAGCCAGGTTAAATAAGCAAAAAAAGATTTTTGAGCAGGCTAATGAAAAGTTTAAATTATTAATTGATCAGGCAACACCTGCATTATTTATTTACCAGAATGAAAAACTACAATACGTAAACAAACGGTTTTGCGATATTCTTGGTTATTCTCAAAAAGAACTTCTCGGAATGAACCTCGTGAACGTGGTTTACAAAGATGATATTCATTTTGTTATTGATAAGATAAACCGATGCTTCAGGGGAGTTCAGTATGAGCTGGATGTGGGATTCCGGGCAATAAAGAAAAATCAGGATATATTTTATGTGCGTTTAACAGGACGAATCGTCACTGTTCAGGGAAAGAAAAACCTGGTGGGATCTCTGTTTCAAGAAGAGAGGGAGAAAAACGTTACTTCAGAAATTGAGAATTCAAACACTTCAATTGAGATTACATCCCGTGAAAAGGAAGTGATCATGAATATATGTAAAGGATTATCGAATAGTGAAATTGCCGAAAAACTGAACCTGAGTAAAAGAACAATAGAAGGACACAGGAACAGACTTCTTAAAAAGACAGGATGCCAGAATTCTGTTTCTCTTGCAATTTACGCTGTAAAATATGGAATTTATCCATTAGATTAGCATATATCTTATGTCAAAAAAAGCCAGCGAAATAAATTATTCGCTGGCTTTTTTTATATCAGAAAATAATAAAAACTGTTATTTTTTCTCAAAGTTTTCAAGCCCCTTCTTTAAATAGCTTATAAATTTGTCAGGGTCCAGTTCATAACCAATTGATTCAGAAATTTTTTCTCCGCTATCATCCAGAATAATATAGTAAGGCTGTGTGTTGGAATTAAACTTGGTAATTTGAATGTCTGCATTCTTCTTACCAATAGTTTTTTTCACTTTGCCATCATATTCAGAAGTAATCCATTCACTTTCCGGGAGTTTTTTCTTATCATCGATATAAAGGGCTATCACCACAAATTCTTCGTTGAGTATTTTTTGAACCCTGTTGTCTGACCATACTTTACCCTGCATTTGTTTACAATTGCTGCATGAGTGGCCTGTAAAGTATAGTAATACGGGTTTGTCAAGCTCTTCTGCACACGCCAAACCTTGTTCATACTCGAAATAACCATCGATGTTATAAGGTAATTCCAAAATGTCTCCGTATTTAGGCTCTTCACACATGGTTTCGGATAACCCTGATTTTGTTGGTGCAGCAGCGGTAATGGTAAATTCTTGTTTGGTTTTTGATGGTAAAATACTTGATAATGGGGTAAGATTGGCTCCGAATAAACCAGGGACCAGATATATTGCAAAAGAGAAAGAAGCAACTGCAAGAAGCATCCTAAGAACCGGTATTCTAGAAATATCACTATCGTTCGGTAATTTAAATTTGCCAAGTAGGTATACCCCAAGTGTTATAAATATTGCAATCCAAATGGATAAAAAGATATCTCTACTTAGTATATTCAAATTATATTCACTCTGACTCTCTATTTTAGCTATGAAATAGAATGAAAATGCCAAAATAATGAAGCCTAAAACTACTTTAACAGTATTCATCCAGCCGCCAGATTTGGGCATGTTTTTAAGTAATCCTGGAAAGATAGCAAGAACAGTAAACGGGATTCCGAACCCCAGGCCAAACCCTAACATTCCAATGGTTGGTTGAATTACCCCTCCACTGGCGGCTTTTACTAATAAGCTACCTACAATGGGTCCTGTACAGGAGAAAGACACGAGAACAAGCGTGAGAGCCATAAAAAAGGATGCCAGGAAACCTCCCTTGTCAACCTGTTGATCTGCTTTGTTGGTTAATTTTGATGGAAGAACAATTTCAAACAGGCCAAAAAAGGAAGCAGCAAAAATCAAAAAGAGTAGGAAAAAGATAATGTTAGTAATCCAGTGAGTACTTATATCTCTTGCAAAATCTGCTCCGGCACTGGTTAAGGAGACTATAACCCCGATACTTGTATATAAAATAACAATGGAAATACCAAAGATTAATGCTTTTATAATACCGGTCATTTTGCTTGATTGACCCTGCATAAAAAAGTTAACAGTCATTGGAATCATTGGATAAACGCAAGGTGTTAAAATACCAATTAAACCCGAACCAAGAGCCATGAGAAATAATCCTATTAAAGATTTTTTTTCCATTGAATCTTTTTCTTCTGTCTCTTTGTCCTTTTCGCTGGTAATATCTTCTGTCTCTCCTCCTGCTATGGATACCTGATTTTTGCTTTTTTGCAGTTCAGGCGTTTTTTCTTCTTCTGAAGATTCCTCTGCAGAGGCAACTTCGCCGCTTTTCCCTTTAACATCAAAATTAAAACCAGGATTAAAATATACACATTTGTCTTCCTGACAAACCTGGTATTCAATGTTTCCTTTAATAGTAAAGGATTTATCGGTGAGTAGTTTTATTTTTTGTTGGAATGTTGCCTGGTTGCTGAAGTATTTAACCTTCATGTTAAAGGTTTCATCATGATCCTCTATAGGTTCAGGGGATTCAGATGTTTCACCAATTAATTCATAATGATCAGAAGGGTTAAACTGAAAATTGGTCCTTATTGGGCCGCCTTCGCCAAAATTTTGTGAATACAGATGCCATTTTCCCTGTATATTGGCATTAAATATAAGAACTGCTTCGTTGTTGCCAGATTTTTCCACTTTATATTCCCAGTCGACCGGATTTTGCGTCATCTGGCCAAAAGACAACACAGTAAATAAAATTAAGATCTGTGTGATGAATATTTTTTTCATGATTGATATTGTTTTTTCGCCACAAAATTAAAATTAAATTGTATAACAACAAATATGAATATATGTTTAAGGGTAAATATGTATAGAAGATAGGCTTAATCTTCTATAAGTTCATTGTTGCGAGTATAAAAATGGTATGCTGTAAAATCGTATGCTTCGGATTTTTTTACTTTAAGGAGTACTTTATATTTAAACATCCATTTCCAGCGTAAGGAAGGGAATCCTTGCTTTATATAACCTGCGATGTAGGGGTGGGTTTTTAAGATAAGCTTTTTGTATCCCAGGTCCTTCTTCAGGAATTTGAGTTTATTTTCAATTTCATCCACAAAGAGAATGGCAGGTTTGATTTTACCGGTGCCACTACAACATGGGCATTGCTCATCTGTTTTGATATTCATTTCTGGTCTGACACGTTGCCTTGTAATTTGCATCAAACCAAATTTTGTAAGCGGAAGAATATTGTGTTTGGTTCTGTCTGCAGCCATCTCTTCCTTCATTCTTTCATAAAGTTGTTGTTTATGTTCATTGGTTTGCATATCAATGAAATCAACAACAATAATTCCTCCTATATCTCTTAATCTTAACTGCCTTGCTATTTCCCTGGCAGCAGCCAGGTTTACTTCGAGGGCATTGGTTTCCTGGTCTTTCCCAAGTTTTGATCTGTTTCCACTATTTACATCAATTACATGAAGGGCCTCTGTATGTTCTATTATTAGGTATGCGCCGTTTTTAAAAGAAACAGTTCGTCCAAACAGAGATTTGATTTGTTTTGATATTCCAAATTGGTCAAATATTGGACTGCCTCCCTCATAGAGTTTTACAATATTCTTTTTTTCAGGAGCTATTGTAGTGATGTATTCTTTTATGTCATGATAAAGAGAGGTCTCATTCACGAAAATTTTTGAAAAAGAAACATTGAGCAAATCCCTTAACAGAGCAGAAGTCCTGTCTAATTCGCTCATCATTAATTTAGGAACCTGGTTGGGATGTAGTTTGGTGAATGCAGCTTCCCATTTTTTAACAAGGCCTCTTAGTTCTTCGTCGAGAACAGCAACTCTTTTGCCCTCAGCTACAGTTCTTATAATAACTCCGTAATTTTTAGGCTTAATACTTTTAATTAGTCGTTTAAGCCTCTTTTTTTCATCGTTTGATTTTATTTTCTGAGAAATAGAGATTTTATCAGAAAAAGGAATTAATACTAAATTTCTTCCGGGAATACTTATCTCTGAACTTAGTCTTGGGCCCTTGGTAGAGATTGGTTCTTTGGTTATCTGAACCACGACTTTTTGTCCATTAGAAAGGACATCGGTAATTTTGCCGTTTTTATCAATATCAGGCTCCAGCTTCATTCTTTGAAGCGCAGGCGCTTTGTTTTTTCTGGAAAAAGAAGATTTTAAGAATTTATTTAACGACCTGAACTGGGGCCCTAAATCTAAATAATGCAAAAACGCATCTCTTGAATATCCTACTTCAATGAATGCGGCGTTCAAACCCGGAATAACTCTTTTAACTTTGCCAAGGTATATATCGCCCACAGCAAATTTTGGATTCCGTTTCTCTTTGTTTAGTTCTACTAACTGCTTTTCTTCGAGTAGAGCAATTAAAATCTCCTTGGAAGTGGCATCAATAACTAGCTCTGAACTCACAATTTGTCTACCTTAATTTTTATCAATTAAAATTTAAACCTAAGAGGCAGGTGTCCTCAAAGGTTTAAATTCTAATGTTTAATAAGAAATTATTTTTTCTTTTTATGCCTGTTTTTTCTCAAGCGCTTTTTGCGCTTATGAGTGGACATTTTATGTCTTTTTCTTTTTTTACCGCTTGGCATAAGCTCTCCTCACTTTTTCAATTTTCTGAAATTGATAACAGTGAATTATTTCACGTTACCTTTTACTTTATTTACAAATTTCTTTGAAGGTCTGAATGCAGGAATGTAATGTTCGGGAATTACAATCGTAGTGTTTTTTGAGATGTTCCTTGCTTTCTTTTCTGCACGCTTTTTAACTATAAAGCTTCCAAAACCTCTCAGGTACACGTTCTGGTTACTTACTAATGATTCCTTTACAGATTCCATGAATGCTTCAACTGTTTTCTGAACAGTTACTTTCTCTATACCAGTTTTTTTAGAAATTTCGTTTACAATATCCGCTTTTGTCATTTTACAAAAATTTTTAATTATCAATGTTTTACAATACAATTTATTTCATCGGATTGCAAATATAAAGTAATTATTTTTATTAAAGAAATAGATTTGGGTTAAATTTGTCAATTATTTAAATTTAAAATACTCTTTATCAATAAAAATGGATTTTGGAAAAACTGTAATTGATTGGTTTTATAAAAATAAAAGAGATATGCCGTGGCGTAAAACCAAAAACCCCTACCTTATTTGGTTATCTGAAATAATTCTTCAACAAACTCGTGTTAATCAAGGTTTGTCTTATTATGAGAATTTTGTACAGGTATTTCCGAATGTTGCCTCTTTAGCCGAAGCTCCTGTTGATAAAGTTCTTAAATTGTGGCAGGGCCTTGGCTATTACTCAAGAGCAAGAAATCTGCATTATTCTGCCAGGCAAATTCATTTTTTCAATAATGACAAGATACCTGATAATTATAAAGACTTATTGAAATTAAAAGGCGTCGGTGAATATACAGCTGCAGCAATAGCTTCGATAGCTTTTAATGAGCCTGTTGCTGTTGCTGATGGTAATGTACAGAGAGTTCTGAGCAGGATATTTTGTATTTCTTCTCCTGTGAATTCCGGGGAAGGGAAAAAAGCATTCAAACAAAAAGCCTGCACATTACTTGATGAAAACAGACCGGGTGATTTCAACCAGGCGCTTATGGAATTTGGCGCATTGCATTGCACTCCCTTAAATCCTTCCTGCATGAATTGTCCTTTTGCAAAAGATTGTTGCGCATTTAGAAGAAATGAGGTAGAAAAATATCCTGTTAAACAGCTAAGGAAGAAAAGAAAGGTAAGATATTTTAATTATCTGCGGATATTATATAATAATTATACATTTCTTCAGAAAAGAACTAAGAATGATATTTGGAATTCATTATATCAGTATCCTCTGATAGAATCTTATAATGAAATGAGCAATAGTGATATAAAAAAAACAAAGGAGTGGAAAAGGTTTTTCCCCGATTATTTTTCTGAAGTTGAAATTATTGATTCCTCAGGCATTTATACTCACAATTTAACTCATCAAAAAATTCTTGCCCGTTTTTTTACAGTAAAGCTGAAATCTCTTGATAAATTTGATGCTTCCGATTTAATCAAAGTTCATAAAGATGAGTTAAATAAATATGCAATTCCAAAATTAATAGATAATTATCATAAAAATATCCAGGTATAAAAAAAAGCATAAATAAATTTGCATCTCATGAAAAATTTGTAATTTTACAATAATTATTAATCTTTTAAATTTTATTTATATGGGTATTAGCAGAGGAGTTAATAAAGTTATTCTTATTGGTAATGTTGGAAAAGATCCAGACATTAAACGTTTAGACAATGGTACTGTAATTGCTAAATTTCCACTTGCCACAAGTGAAGCGTATAAAAATCGTGATAACGAAAAAGTTACGTCTACTGAGTGGCATAACATTGTGTTCTTTCAGGCTCCGGCCGAAATAATAGAAAAATACGTAAAGAAAGGAGATGCATTATATGTGGAAGGACGCATAAGAACCCGTTCATGGGATGATAAAGATGGCAATAAAAAGTATATGACAGAAATTGTTGGTAATAATATTCAAATGCTAGGAGGAGGAGGGAAAAGTGACTCTCAATCTACCTCTCAGGTTCAGGAAAGTACCGGGGCAACTCAGGAAAACATTCCTGATGAAGGGGATGATCTTCCATTCTAGTTAACATTTAAAATTATATCGTATAACTTTGGATACAACAGAACCTTTTTTATTAAGCTCAAGCTTATTATTTAATTTTACCGATCTACATAATCTTAGTACTGAGGCAATTATTTACGGAATAATTGCCTTAGTGCTACTTATTATATTGGCTTTTATTGCAGGAACTGAAGATGCGATATTTGCCATTATACCAGCAAAAATTAAGGAGTTAAAGAGAAATCCCGATAAAAAGAATGAGTTAATTATTAAACTACTGGAGACGCCCCAAAACCTGAAGGCAACTTTCTGGATTCTAAAAAATATTTTGTACATAGGGATATTTATCATTATTGGACTTTTGTTTGGCGGAATTTTGAAGCCTATCTCTTTTACCACATGGCATTTTCTTGTTGGAATAGCAATAATCGTGATTTTTATCTTTCTTTTTAAAGAAGGAATACCACAACTTTTGTTTTCTAAAAGTAAATTTAGCTTTGCAAGGTCAATGGTGAGTATTATTGCTGTTTTCCATAAATTTTTCAGGCCCCTGAGTAATTTTATTGTAAATTCAACTTCCATTATCACCAAAAAACTGCTTAAACGAAGAAAGATTACCCTCGATGAGCTTTCTGAAGCTTTGAATTTATCCTCGCAGGAGATAAAGGGCGATGAAAATATTTTAAAAGGCATCATTAAATTCGGAAATATCGATGCGAAAGAAATTATGAAATCCCGAATTGATGTATTCGCTGTAGATATTAATACTGAATTTAATGATTTACTAGATATTATAATAAATTCGGGGCATTCGAGAATTCCTGTTTATGAAGATAGTTTTGACGATGTGAAAGGTGTTCTATACATTAAAGATCTTTTGCCATTTATGAAGGATGGCAACGATTTTAAATGGCAAGACCTGATCCGTCCGCCTTATTTTGTTCCGGAAACAAAAAAAATTAATGGATTGCTGAAAGAGTTCCAGGCAAACAAAATTCATCTTGCTATTGTTATTGATGAATATGGGGGAACTTATGGAATTGTTACTATGGAAGATATTTTAGAAGAAATTGTAGGGGAAATAACTGATGAATCTGATATTGATGAGGCATACTATTCAAAAATCAATCAGAATACTTACATTTTTGAGGGAAAAACCTTATTGAATGATTTTTATAAGATCCTGAACATTAATGATGATTTTTTTAGTGAAATGAAAGGAGATGCCGACACTATTGCAGGTATTATTCTTGAATTAAAAGGAGAAATCCCAAGGAAACATGAACTTATTACTTATAAAAATTTGACCTTTAAAGTAGAATCTGCCGATAAACGCCGCATTAAAAAAGTTAAAGTAATAATAGATTAAGCCTTATGACTATTCCCAGAAGTTTTTATGTTATTGTGGTTTGTTGTTTAATGCTTTTGGCTTCATGTAAGAAAGATAACCCTACTCCAAAGCCAAGAGGTTATTTCAGAATCGCCCTTCCTGAAAAGGATTATACAACATTTTCAGATGGTTGCCCCTATACATTTGAATACCCGAAATATTCAAAAATTTACAGAGATCCATATGGTGACGGACGAAAATGTTGGCTAAATATTAATTTTCCTGATTTTAACGGGAATATTCATATTAGTTATAAAAAAGTGAATAATAATTTAGCTGAATATATTGAAGATTCAAGAGAACTTGCCTATAAACACTCTGTAAAAGCAGAGGCTATTGCAGAAAAGAAGTATGTTAATCAGGGAAATCATGTATATGGTATTCTTTATGATTTAAAAGGAAATGTTGCCTCGCCCTTGCAGTTTTTTATGACTGACAGTACAGATCATTTTTTGAGAGGTTCTTTGTATTTTCGAACTGAACCAAACAAAGATTCGCTGGCACCTGTTTTAGATTTTGTAAGAGAAGATGTTAAACATTTGATTAATACGCTGGAATGGGAATAGATAATGGCCGTAATCATTGATAAAATATTAAATCATACCTGCAGATTAGGCGTTTGGGAAATTGAGGAAAGCTATGAATGGTTGATGTCTCAGTTGAATCTTGAAGATAGTGAGAAAGAGACAGTAGAAGGATTTAAAAACAGGATGAGGAAGTTGGAGTGGTTGAGCGTCAGAGTTTTGATGAATAAAATGACACAGTCTCAACAAAGAATTATCTATAATGGCAATCGAAAACCTTTTTTGAGAGATAAATCTTATAACATAAGTATTTCTCACTCTGATCATTATACAACTGTTTTATTGTCCCCGGATCATCATGTTGGAGTAGATATTGAAAAGATGAAGCCCAAAATCGGGAGAATAGCCTCTAAATTTTTAACAAATGAAGAGTTAAAAAACGTGAAGGAAGATAACGAAACTTATCACCTTTATTTGCATTGGTGTGCCAAAGAGGCACTTTATAAATTATTTGATAAAAAGGATATTTTCTTTAAAGAGAATATATTTATTGAACCTTTTAAACCTACAGAAGAAGGGTTTATTTACGGGAGAGTGAAAACATCACAATTGCAAACCCGGGTTCCTTTGAATTATTTCAGATTGGGAGAATATTCATTGGTTTGGACATATAAATAGTAAATTATGATAATTCAACGCATAAATAACTCAAGCTCTGACAGGAAATTATTTGCCTTGCTTCTGGACCCTGAGAATTATTCTGAACGGGAAGTCGCAAATGTGTCCCAAGAGGCTGACAGAGCTGGGGTTGACTTTATACTTGTAGGTGGAAGTCTTATCAGCAAGTCGGTAGACAGTTTTATTCAGACTATAAAATCTAATTGTCGTATTCCAGTTATAATTTTTCCTGGTAGTGCTATGCAGGTATCACCAGAAGCGGATGGAATCTTTTTTTTGTCTCTGATTTCGGGGAGAAATCCTGATTTTTTAATTGGCAACCATGTAATTACATCAAAAATTTTACAAAAAACAGATCTTGAGATAATTCCTACCGGATATATTTTAGTTAACGGAGGTAAAGGAGTATCATCTGTTGAATATATAAGTAATACAAAACCAATCCCCGAAGACAAGCCCGATATTATTGTATCCACTGCACTTGCCGGACAATACCTTGGTTTAAAAGCTATGTACCTGGAAGGAGGAAGTGGTGCCAGGACAGCAATTTCCGGGGAAGTTATAACGGAAGTAAAAAAAAATATTAATGTGCCATTGATTGTGGGAGGAGGATTAAAAAATAAAGAAGATGTAAATGAGGCTTGTAGGGCAGGAGCTGACATGGTTGTAGTAGGAAATGCTATAGAACAGGATTTCTATAAGTTGCATGAAATGGTGGATTCTGTATCTTTACGTTAAGAAAAATTCATTTTTATACTAATCCGTTAAACTTTTTCGTTATATTTACGTCTATACAGTTACTAATGTTTAACTTAAAAATATTTTAGAAGATGACTGCATCATATTGGGATGAAAAATGGAAACCTGTCTATTTTGAAGGTATTGATCCGAACGAAAAGTATGAAGTATCAAATTACGGCCGGGTAAAAAGTTACAAGGTTAATAAAGATAAAGGTAATATTATTAACGGTGCATCATTAAAAGGATATAAAGTCCTTAATATAAAGCTTGATTCTGGCAAACGAACGACAAAGTATGTTCATAAACTTGTAGCTGAGAATTTTCTTAATAAAGAGAGTGAACTCCAGGAACACGTTATCCATTTGGATTTTGATAAACAGAATAACTATTATAAAAATTTACGATGGGTAACTAAAGAGACAATGTTTGAGCATCAGAAAATTAATCCTAATTATAAACGGGGAACCATAAACTATTCAAAGCTTACGGAAACAGATGTAATCCGTTTGAAAAAGAAGCTAAAAAGAGGCAAGAACAAACTTTATAAATTGGCTAAAGAGTTTGGTATTACACATACGCAACTTAACAGGATTCGTTCAGGAGAAAACTGGGGACATGTTAAAATAGACTAAAGAGGATATTAAAATATTAGTAAAAAGAGAGTGGTGTTTTTCCACTCTTTTTTTAACCACAAAAAAAGGGGCTTCATATTGATAAAGCCCCTTTTTGTAATTTTATTATCTGGCAGGAAATTTTTACATCATTCCTGGCATTCCGCCACCCATTCCTCCTGCTGCAGCAGCTGCATTGGCAGCGGCATTGTCATCATCTTCTTTTTCATCAACAAGTACACATTCTGTAGTTAAGAACATACCTGCGATAGATGAAGCATTTTCAATTGCAATTCTGGCAACTTTTGTAGGATCAATTACTCCGGATTCATTAAGCTTTTGGAATTCTCCAATACGTGCGTTGTATCCGTAGTCATCTTTTCCGTTCTTTACTTCGTTAACAATGATAGACCCTTCAACCCCCGCGTTTTCAGCGATTTGTCTCAGAGGTTCTTCAATTGCTCTTTTGACAATTGCAATACCTGTGGTTTGGTCCTGGTTATCTCCCTCAAGAGATTCCAGTTCTTTAATTGCTCTTATGTAAGCAACACCACCACCAGGAATAATTCCTTCTTCTACTGCAGCTCTTGTTGCACTTAAGGCATCTTCTACACGGTCTTTTTTCTCTTTCATTTCCACTTCACTTGCTGCACCAACATAAAGAACAGCTACACCACCAGCTAATTTAGCCAGGCGTTCCTGCAATTTTTCTTTGTCATAATCAGAAGTGGTATTTTCAATTTGCTTCTTAATCTGTGAAACTCTTGCGTCAATATTCTTTTTATCACCGTTTCCATTAACGATGGTAGTATTTTCTTTATCCAGTGTAATCTTCTCTGCACTACCTAACATATCTAGTGTAGCATTTTCAAGAGTCAGGCCTTTGTCTTCTGTAATGACAGTACCTCCTGTCAGAATGGCAATGTCTTCTAACATCTCTTTTCTTCTGTCACCAAAGCCTGGTGCTTTTACAGCTGCAACTTTTAGAGAACCTCTCATTTTGTTCACAACGAGAGTGGCCAGAGCTTCACCTTCAATATCTTCACCAATTATTAATAATGGCTTACCGCTTTGAGCAGTTGATTCCAGGATTGGCATAAGATCTTTCATTACTGACACCTTTTTGTCTGTGATCAGGATGTAGGGATTGTCGAGTACAGCCTGCATCTTTTCACCGTCAGTAACGAAATAAGGTGAAATATAACCTCTGTCGAATTGCATTCCTTCAACAACATCAACGTGAGTTTCAGTACCTTTTGCTTCTTCAACAGTGATGACACCTTCCTTTTTAACTTTTCCCATTGCCTCTGCGATGAGTCTGCCAATTTCTGAATCGTTGTTGGCGGATATTCGCGCAACCTGTTCTATTTGCTCACTTGATTCACCAATGGTATGAGATTGACTTTGTAAGCTTTCAATTACTTTTTTTACTGCTTTGTCAATTCCTCTTTTCAGATCCATTGGGTTGGCTCCTGCTGTAACGTTCTTAAGACCAACATTTACCATTGATTCAGCCAAAACTGTTGCGGTTGTAGTTCCATCACCTGCATCATCTGCAGTTTTAGAGGCTACCTCTTTAACCATTTGAGCTCCTACGTTCTCATAACTTTCGGAAAGTTCAATTTCTTTTGCTACGGTTACACCATCTTTTGTTACCTGGGGTGCACCATATTTTTTTTCAAGAACAACGTTTCTACCTTTTGGTCCTAAAGTAACTTTTACAGCGTTTGACAATTTATTGATGCCAGCTTTAAGGGCATCTCTCGCTTCAATATCAAATTTTAATTCTTTAGCCATTTTTTTGATTTTTTTATAATTGTTTGTACTTAATTTATTTTTAAATTATTAAACTGATTTATTCAACCATTAAAATATCATCTTCGCGCATAATCAGAAAATCTTTTCCATCCAGGTTGATTTCAGTTCCGGAATATTTACCGTAGATAACAATGTCTCCTTCTTTTACTGTCATTGGTTCATCCTTTTTTCCATTACCTACAGCAACGACTTTGCCTTTTTGTGGTTTTTCTTTAGCGGAATCCGGAATAATGATTCCACTGGAAGTCTTTTCTTCTGCTTCTTGCGGTTCTACCAGAACCCTGTCTTTTAGTGGTTTATGTTTCATTTTTTGGTGTTTTTAAGGTTATACTTATAATTCGTTGGTCGGTATATCATATTTTATGCCAAATAAAAATACGAATTGTTATTATAGAAAAAGGAAGATAATTTTAAGAACACCTCATAAGTGTAATTAACTGTATTTAAGGTATTTGAGTTGTGAAAAAGACTTTGATTATGATCAGAAAGAGTTAATTTTTTTGTTGGAAAGAAAGTGAAGAAAATAAAAAAGGTGTCAGGGGAAGTGACATCCTGACACCTTTTTTTAAATATTATAAGGTATTATTCTTCTGGATTTTCTGGCAATTGAGGATTGTTTCCTCCCTGATTTTCACCTTCTTGCTGAACAGGGAAAGAGGGCATTTGTGAGGGATCAATTGCGTTTTCAATTTTATCCTCAATTTTAGATTTGCTACCTTCTGATCCTCTTTTTATTGTCATACTTGCCAGAAGGCTTAGTACTAGAAGGCTTACAGCCAACGTCCATGTGGCTTTTTCAAGAAAATCTGCGGTTTTTCTTACTCCCATTACCTGATTTGATCCTGCAAAGTTTGATGCCAGTCCTCCACCTTTCGAATTTTGAATTAATACGATCAATATCATGAGGACACATACAATTATGATCAATACTGACACTAATAAATACATATCTGCTTTTCTTTTTATTATTGTTTGTTAATTTTATTTTCTAGTTTAGAAATTTGCTCTGCAAAGTAATCATTTTTTTCTGGATATTTCAAACTTAATTTTTTATAAGTTGAAATTGCTTTTTCATAATAACCTTGTTTTATATACAAAGTCGCCAGTTTTTCGCTTATTAAATCGTTTGTTTCTTTTGTGCTTTCAACCGACATATCTTTTTTATTTTTTTCATCTACTTCTGGTGTTTTTATTTCAGGGGTTTCTTTTAAAAATTTATTAATCAGATCATCTTCGCTTGATTCATCTTCAATATCATCCTGGTAATCCTGAATGTTAAAGTATTCGCTTCTGATTTTTTTCTTGCTGATTTTTTCTTTTTTGTCAACTTCGCCTTCTTCCAGTTCAAATTTATCATTTTCTTTTTCATTTTTCTGAACTGTAGTTTTATGATTTTTTTCCGGTTCAATTTTTTTATAATTAACGCCTTTAGAAGGGGATTTATCGAGTATGAAAAAATCTTTACTTCCTGAATCTTTTTTATTTTTTTCATCAGATTCATTCAGTTGTTCTGAAATTGTATGAGAAATTCGGTTTCTCAGTTCTTCTCTTGAATACTCTTTTTCTTTCAGCTGCGCATTTTCATTCTGGATAATTGATTTGTTTTCATCTGCAGCTTTAGGTTCTTTTTGATTTACTGACGTTGATTTTTTTAATTTATTTTCAATGAAATTAATTTTTTTCAGGAGATTGGCTCTGTCTTTAATATATATTGATGTTTTTTCGAGGTATTCTCTGAATCTTGGATCTTCAATGATTTTAAGGTTAACAATAAACAACGCATGAGCTGTTTCAAAGTAGGGATATTTTTTTATTAGAGCGCTTAGCTCTGATAATGAGTATTCATTCAGTTCCTCCGGATGATTTATATATTGTATGATTTCTTTTGCCTGCATGTTGTTTACCAATTAACTACAGCTTTGTTAAAAATGTCCTGAACAATTTTTTCAGTTATTTTTTTCACTAATTCATCTTCAACGTCTGATAAATTTTTTGCTGCATCAAATTCTTCATATTGAGAAAATGAGGTTTCATAATTATTTTCAGGATGTTTGACATTCGTAAAAATAACGTTTACAGTTATTGTTAACCTGGTCATAGAAGCTCTTTCATCTCCACCAACTGCAACAGGTTCTGTGTTATAGTCTGTGATTTCCCCGGAAAGCTCCAGGTCTCCTCTTCTCCCTACTAAAGTTAGTCTGGTTTGGCTTTGAAATTTGTCTTTTAGCTCGTTTGTAAAATAATTTTCAAAATTTGCAGGACCTCTGGGTGCCCGGTTTGGAAAATCATTTATTGTAATGGTTTCTACATCCGGCTCAATATTAGCTCCTCCCATTGAGTATTGAATTGTGCAACGAGTAATCGAAATAAGTATGGTTATAAGTATTAAGTATTTAATTCCAATTTTCATCTGTTTAAATTTTTAATTTTAGCGTTCAGATGTAGCTCGCCATGATCAGAAAAATAAGGAACACAAACCATTTTTGGCTGTTCTATAATCATTTCGGTGTGTGTTAAGTTTTTTATCATGGCTTGGTAGATTTTATCCTAAGTTATATTCTTTTATCTTTCTGTAAAGTGTTCTTTCTGAAATGCCCAGATCTTCAGCAGCATATTTCCTTTTTCCATTGTGTTTTTCCAGTGCCTTCTGGATGAGTTCTATTTCTTTATCCTGCAATGATAATGATTCTTCCACGTACTCTTCAGTATCTTCAATATTTGGATTGTCAATAATTTCCTTTTGGGATTCAGGCTTTTCTTGTATATTATCAATTGTATTTGCAGTGTCTTCATTTAAAGTTTTCATTAACTGCTGGTTGTCTTTTTGCACCTGGTCAACATCGGCTCCTTTATGTATGATGTCATTTACCAGCTTTTTTAAATTATTCATATCATTTTTCATATCGAAAAGGATTTTATACAAGATTTCCCTTTCGGAAGAAAATGTTTCTTCATCCACTGTATTTTTTTTATAGAGAGCAGGAAGTTTTTCTTTTTGATAATCAGGGATGTATTTTTTTAATGTTTCTTCATCAATGGTCCTGTTTTGTTCTATAACAGATAGCTGCTCAGTTATATTCTTTAATTGTCTGACATTACCCGGCCAGTGAAAGCTCATTAATACTTCTTTTGCATCTTCTGTGAGCTTAATTGGCGGCATTCTGTAATGTTCAGCAAAATCTGTAGCAAACTTTGAAAAAAGCAGAAGAATATCATCTCCTCTTTCTCTGAGAGGGGGGATTATTATTGGTACAGTATTAAGCCTGTAATATAAATCTTCTCTGAATTTATTTTCATCAATACTTTTCAGAAGATCAACATTTGAGGCTGCGATTACCCGGACATCAGTTTTCAGCACATTGGAAGAACCCACTTTAAAAAATTCTCCGGTTTCCAAAACCCGAAGTAATCTAACTTGTGTAAAAAGAGGCAATTCAGAAACTTCATCCAAAAAGATTGTTCCTTTGTGAGCCACTTCAAAGTAACCTTTCCTGCTTTCATGAGCCCCTGTAAAGGAACCTTTTTCATGTCCAAATAACTCAGAATCTATTGTTCCTTCTGGTATAGCTCCACAGTTAACCGGAATATATTTTCCATGTTTTCTTGAGCTGAATTGATGTATTATTTGAGGGAATGCTTCTTTTCCTGTACCGCTTTCTCCTGTAATAAGTACAGAAAGATCGGTTGGCGCCACTTGTTTTGCTGTGTCAATGGCACGGTTCAGCTGTGTGGAATTCCCTATTATCCCAAATCTTCTCTTGATTCCCTGAATATCCATTTATTAATAAATTTTTTTACACTTTTTGTTTATTGAACAGAATCCTGACAAAATTACAATTTTCTTTTCATTTTTTTTAATTTTAACCACCTTTTATTAAACGATTTAAAAGCTTATATATTTTACTGACAATTAGTCACTAGCTTGTTTTTATAAATATTTCTTTATGTTTGTTTTAAAAATAGTACTATGAATTTTATTGGAATTGTTCCCGCCCGGTATGCTTCATTCAGGTTTCCTGGAAAGCCTCTTGCAGAAATACAAGGGAAGAAGATGATAGAAAGGGTTTATGAACAGGCAGGTAAAGTATTGGAGCATCTTTGGGTTGCTACCGATGACAAAAGAATTGCCGATGAGGTGAGCAGATTCGGTGGAAAAGTTGTGATGACCAGTAAAGAGCATGCAAGTGGTACAGACAGGGTTGCCGAGGCGATTGACATTATTCAGCAAAAAACGGGGCTTCAATTTGACATTGTTGTTAATATTCAGGGTGATGAGCCATTTATTCAGCCGGGGCAGATCGAGGAATTAACTAGTTGCTTTGATGATCAGGATGTTGATATTGCAACACTGGTTAAATTAATAGAAAAAAATGATGAAATATTTAACCCTAATATCCCAAAGGTTATTTTGAACCAGAACAATGAGGCTTTGTATTTTAGTCGTTCTCCTGTTCCCTATATCCGGAATGTGCATAAAGAAAACTGGCATACTTGTCACAATTTTAAAAAACATCTGGGGATGTATGCCTATAGGACCCAGGTATTAGAAGCCATAACAAAAATTAAGCCCTCTCCGCTGGAGAAGGCTGAATCCTTAGAACAAAATCGTTGGCTTGAATGGGGCTATAAGATAAAAGTTTCGTATACTCGTTTTAAAAATTATCCTATTGATACACCCGAAGATATCGAGAACTTACCCCATTTTTAACAGATTATATATTTAGCATGAGTTCGATGTAAGTATAGCAACCTAAGCCCGAATATTCAGATAACCCCAACTTTCAAATTAGGGTTTTGCAGGGCTTTCAAAAATCATCGGCTCTTTCTTATAAATTACCCCAGTTTAAAGGCTGGGGTAATCTGATTATTAATTGATTAAGAGATTGTCTGTTAAGTCGGATTCTGATTATTTTGCTTTATTTCCCAGAAGCATTATGTCATCAATTTCCCATGTTTTTGATGCACTTGCTGTTGATGTATATACAAATGCAATATGCAGATTCGTTGTAAGATAAGATGAAAGATCAACTTCTCCACTAAAAACCCAGTTCCAATTACCTGTAGAAAGGGTTACCTGGTTTGTGATATCTGTCCAGGTAGCAGTTGATGGGGCACCTTCCGTATAATTTGTTGAAATTTTTACCTGGATATCATTACCTGAATAATTGCATGCATTGTAGAAGGAAAAGGTTTCATTCGTATATTGATTCATGTTGAATGCAGGAGAGATTAACCAGTCTTCATTGTCTGTACCATCTCCAAACCCTGACATATTCGCGTAATGATTATTATAATGTTCTTCAATAGTCCATTCTGAAGCTCCTTCAACATTGTAGGTTGTCCAGTTGCCAAATGAAGAATTTTCAAAATTTTTCACAATGGCTAAGAAACGATCTCCATCCATATCTAATTCTTCAGGAGTTCTAATGTATAATTGCATGTCCTGGTCGTAT
>Ga0102934_1000200_pt1 | contig 36638 bp, 37 predicted proteins | sample SalPonR2_A_D1_MG_FD_78175 | JGI IMG/M metagenome (GOLD analysis project Ga0102934, IMG submission 78175) | Salt pond soil microbial communities from South San Francisco under conditions of wetland restoration - Salt Pond MetaG R2_A_D1_MG | ecosystem: Environmental > Aquatic > Marine > Intertidal... | reverse complement strand
GGACGCAACATGGCCGGCCCTTCCAGCCCGCACAAGCGCCTGGCAACTGCCGATCTGACCGAGCGTGGTATCGCCGCTCATTACGAGCAGTTCGATGACGGTCGTATGCCCGATGGCGCGGTGATCATCGCGGCAATCACCAGCTGCACCAATACTTCGAACCCGCGCAACGTGATCGCGGCCGGACTGCTGGCCAAAAAGGCCAATGAACTGGGCCTGCTGCGCAAGCCCTGGGTCAAGTCATCGTTCGCGCCGGGATCGATTGCCGTCCGGCTGTATCTGGAAGAGGCCGACCTGCTGAGTGAGCTGGAAAAACTCGGCTTCGGCATCGTCGCCTTCGCCTGCACGACCTGCAACGGCATGAGCGGCGCGCTGGACCCGGCCATCCAGCAGGAAATCATCGACCGGGATCTGTATTCGGTGGCGGTGCTGTCCGGCAACCGGAACTTCGACGGTCGGATCCATCCTTACGCCAAACAGGCCTTTCTGGCCTCGCCCGCGCTGGTCGTGGCCTATGCCATTGCCGGCAGCGTGCGTTTCGATATCGAGCGCGACCCGCTCGGCCTGGACGCCGAGGGCAACCGCATCACGCTGAAGGATCTCTGGCCCAGCGATGAAGAAATCGATCGGATCGTCGCTCAAAGCGTCAAGCCGGAACAGTTCCGGAAGGTGTATGAGCCGATGTTCGGTACGACCTTCAAGCGCGTGAAAAAAGTCGACCCGCTCTACGACTGGCGCGATAAGAGCACCTATATCCGCCGCCCGCCGTACTGGGAAGGGGCGCTGGCCGCCGCGCCGACTCTGACCGGCATGCGGGCGCTGGCGGTGCTCGGCGATAACATCACCACCGATCACCTCTCGCCATCGAATGCGATCATGGCCGACAGTGCGGCCGGCGAGTACCTGGCGAGCATGGGCGTGCCCGAAGCCGACTTCAACTCCTATGCGACCCACCGTGGCGATCACCTGACCGCGCAGCGCGCGACCTTCGCCAATCCGCGCCTGATCAACGCCATGGCGGTGGTCGATGGCGAGGTCAAGCAGGGTTCCCTGACCCGGCTCGAGCCGGACGGCAAGGTCATGCGCATGTGGGATGCGATCGAGATCTACATGCAGCGCAAGCAACCGTTGATCATCATCGCCGGCGCCGACTACGGTCAGGGATCGTCCCGCGACTGGGCGGCCAAGGGCGTGCGCCTGGCCGGCGTCGAAGCGATCGCGGCCGAGGGCTTCGAGCGCATCCACCGGACCAATCTGATCGGGATGGGCGTGCTGCCGCTGGAGTTCGAGCCCGGCACCACGCGCAAGACCCTCGGGCTGGACGGCAGCGAGATCTATGATGTGATCGGTGAGAAAGCGCCTGGCAGCACCCTGAGCCTGCGGATCCACCGGCGCAACGGCGAGGTGCTGGATGTCCCGGTGCGCTGCCGCCTAGACACCCGCGAAGAGCTCAGCGTCTACGAGGCTGGCGGTGTCCTGCAGCGTTTCGCCCAGGACTTCCTCGAGGATTCGGAGGCCGCCTGACATTGAATGACTTCGATACGTCAGGACACAAACCATGATTCATCAACCACAGCTCAGAATTCCGGCGACCTACATGCGCGGGGGCACCAGCAAGGGGGTGTTCTTCCGTCTCGAGGACCTGCCGGAGGCCGCGCAATCGCCTGGTCCGGCGCGCGACGGGTTGCTGCTGCGCGTGATCGGTTCGCCAGACCCTTACGCCAAGCACACCGACGGCATGGGCGGGGCAACCTCCAGCACCAGCAAGACGGTGATCCTGTCGCGCTCCGAGCGCCAGGGCCAGGACGTCGATTATCTGTTCGGGCAGGTCGCTATCGACAAACCCTATATCGACTGGTCCGGTAACTGTGGCAACCTGACCGCAGCTGTTGGCGCCTGCGCCATCCGGCTGGGTCTGGTCGAGCGGTCTCGCATTCCCGATCATGGGATCTGCCGGGTGCGCATCTGGCAGGCCAATATCGGCAAGCAGATCATCGCCCACGTGCCGATCACTGATGGCGAGGTTCAGGAAACCGGCGGTTTCATCCTCGATGGCGTGACCTTTCCGGCCGCCGAAGTACGGATCGATTTCATCGACCCGGCCGATGGCGATGCGGCCCTTTTCCCGACCGGTCGTCTGGTGGATACCTTCGAGGTGCCCGGGGAAGGGGCCCTGGAGGCCACCTTCATCAACGCCGGCATTCCGACCATCTTCCTTCGCGCCGAGGACCTGGGTTTCGATGGCACCGAGCTCCAATCGGTCGTCAACGGCAACCCGGAGCAGGTCCTGAGGCTGGAGCGGATTCGCGCGCACGGCGCGCTCAGGATGGGTCTGATCGGCCACCTCGACGAGGCGGTCGATCGTCAGCACACCCCCAAGCTGGCCTGGGTCGCGCCACCTCGTGACTATGTCGCCTCCAGTGGACAGACCATCTCGGCCGATGACATCGACCTGAATGTCCGGGCCATGTCGATGGGGCAATTGCATCACGCGATGATGGGGACGGCAGCCGTGGCCATTGCTTCCGCGGCGGCAGTCCCGGGCACCCTGGTGTTCCAGGCCGCCGGCGGCGAAGAGAAGGCCTCGATCCGCTTCGGCCATCCGTCGGGGACGCTGAAGGTGGGTGCCGATGCGGTTCTGCGGGGGTCGGACTGGACCGTCAGAAAAGTCAGCATGAGCCGAAGTGCGCGCATCCTGATGGAGGGCTGGGTGTGCGTGCCGGTCGATTGATCGTCGACCATAGTTTGCGATTGTCGCGCCAACGTGTAACAGTATGGGGTTGTTCGAGGGCCCGCCCTCCAGAAATCCATCCTCAAACGGAGTTGATAGCAATATGTCGTCCAAAAGCGATCTTCTGAACTGGTTGATCATTGCCCTGGTTTCGAGTCTGCTCGTGGCCTGTGGCGGTTCCGATAACGAATCCTCGGCCCCCGCACCGATGAACGACGCCTCGCAAGCCGCCGCCGAGCAACGGTCGGCTCCAGAGCCCGAAGCTCAGGCCGATCCGGCACCGGCAACGGATGAGGCCGACAGCATGGCTTCCGACATGAGCTCGCAGGCACAGCCGGAAACATCAATGGATGAGCAGGCCTCCGAGGCTGCCGACGCAGCGGCTCCGGCCGCGGCCGAGAATCCGGTCACTGTCGGCGATGACGGCGTTGCCAGACTGACCATCGGCAGCACCGACACCATGCAGTACACCGTTCGAGCATTTACCGTCGAGGCCGGCCAGGACGTCGAACTGACGCTGGTCCATGAAGGCAGCCTGCCGATCGAGGTCATGGGCCACAACGTCGTGATCCTGCCGATGGGTGAGGACTATGTCGCCTTCAGCCGTCAGGTGATGAGCGAGGGTGGGTCAGTTGACAATGACTATTTGCCGGAGGGCTTGCAGGACGGTCTGGTGGCCTTTACTCAGCTGATCGGCGGCGGCGAGTCCGACACGATCACCTTCACCGCACCCGAAGAGCCAGGTGAGTATCCCTTCCTGTGCACCTTTCCGGGGCACTTCGGCGTCATGAACGGGATCATGACCGTACTCTGAGTTCTGTTTTCTGGTGGACGCAGTCCGGTCACCCCGGCACTGTGTCCGCCAGGCTCGGTTGCTGAACCGAGGGCAGTCCGAAATCACAATACCGTTCGACAATACACTGGTGGGAAGGAATCAGGGGTATTGTCCTTCGGTCCTGGCCTGAACGATTTCCGGCGGTGTCCAGAGCCCGGAGCGGGCGATGGAGATATGGGACCGCCTCGGTGCCAGTGCGTCCGGAACCGAACTCGCCATGCGGAGGATCTTGCGGGATTTGCTGGTGTAGACCCGATCACTCAGGACCACCGGTCCGCGCCGCAAGATCTGAAGTCCGATATCCCGGTAGACCTTGCGGGCAGTTGCCACCGCCCAGGCGGCCCGCCGTGGCAGCGCCCTGATGCCGACCGAGGCCGATTCATAGTAGGGCTCTGCCTCTTCGATCAGGCGTCGTACCAGCGGAAAGACATCCTGGTGGCGCGAAGGTCTGGCCAGGTCGTCGACGCTCAAACCGGCCTCCGATCGCCATTCCTCGGGGATATAGCTTCGGCCGGCCAGCGCATCCTCGACGACGTCGCGCGCGATATTGGTCAGCTGGAAGGCAATCCCGAGGTCGCTGGCCCGGTGCAGGGTCGACGTATCCTGCACACCCATGATTCTCGCCATCATGATGCCGACCACGCCCGCAACGTGATAACAGTACTGTAGCGTGTCTCTCAGTGTCACGGGTTGCCAGCGCTGGACATCCAGTTCGAATCCGCGGATATGGGCTTCGACCAGAGTGCGATTGATCGGACGACGAGCGGATACTTCGGCCAGGGCGCGAAAAGGCAGCGCATCAGATGGCTGATTGGATACGGCTGCAAGTGACTTCTCTCGGAGTTCGCGCAGGGCTTCAGCCGAAGCGGTGCTGATCATACCCTGGCCAAGCTCCTGGCCATCGGTCACATCATCGCAGTGACGGCACCAAGTATAGAGCAGGGTGACATCGGCGCGCATGTCCGGCGAAAAGAGCCGACTGGCCGCGCCGAAGCTCTTGGATCCGCGGTCGATGATCGATCTGGCCTGGCGAACCAGATCAGAATCCACGGCCGCCCTCATTGTGGACGCCCCCGTCGACTCGCCAGGCGACCCGACGAACATTCGATCCAGACTGACTTCAAGCGCACGCTTCCCTCGAATTTCAAGGCCCGTTGATGCTAAAGGGAGTCCCCCTCGTTCACTCGGTGGGGATCATACCGACCATTACGGAACGGTGACATGATCCAAAAGTATCACGGCTCTCTAATTCCCTCCATGCTTTCTGGCCCCGAAGAAGCGACGCGGCATTCTGAAAGGCAGCAGAAGCTGAACCCAGAGCGCCGAGAAACGATTCAGGCTGAGGCTTTCATGTACGGCGGTCACATCCTCTCCCATCAGCCGGGTCGAGACCAGTGAGCGGGTGTAGAACGGCGTATCCTCCCACACCTGCTCGATCTTTGCCTGGCCATTCTCGGAGCGGGTGGGTCGAGTCACGCCCCATCGGCTTCGCGGCAGATTGACCGGCTCGGGTTGGGGAATCTCATGTCGCTGGCCGTTTTGATCGAAGTGCATCGCCAGCGAGCTTCTCTCACCAGTATTGAATTTGCTGTCATAGAGCACCACGGGCCCCTGGCTCGTCATGGCGCGCAGCCAGAACCAGTTGTCGAAGCATTTCTCCAGAGGTTCGGTGCCGGTGTTGTGGTCGAAGTAGCCGGTCCCCGACCAGCGGATGCCGGGTGTCTGCATTTCGACCTCGATGCTGGCCGCCGGCATGACCGGCGTCCAGAGGTGGTGGCCATCAGGATCCAGCTTGACGGACTCGCCATGGTGGACCGTGGGGCGAACGCGTATCCGCCCGCAAAGACGGCGGGGAACAGGGACCGCCCATTCGTCGATGTCGATCTCGAGCGTGTCGCCATTCCAATGCAGATTGCTCGGACCGATCTTCAGCATTCGCTCGTCACGACGAAGTGCGTGTCGGTTGCGTTCGGTCATGCACCAGCGGCCCTGCGGGCCATAGAGGGCAACGTTGACCGCGCAGTGATCGAGCGGGTTGCTTCTCACGCGCGTCCGCTGCCAGGCGTAATAGGGTGAGAACACGCTGCCGATGAAGGCAATCAGGGTCAGACCGAAGCGACCATCATCGCTGATCGCATCGAGATACCACCAGGCATAGCCTCCGGGATTGACGTCCTGGTCGAAGGGGGGAGGCGTGCAGTTGCTTTGCATGAAATCCATCCTGAATCAGTTGAGTCCGAGGTCCTCGGCGACCGTCTGAGCCGCCAGCCGTCCGGAGATTGCGACCATCGGCACGCCGGACCCGGGGTGAACGCCGCCCCCGGTCAGATACAGTCCGCGGGCCCGACTGCGGGCGGTCGGGCGCGTGAACGAGGCGCGCCAGCCGTGCGACACCGCGCCGTACAGGGCACCGCCGGTGCCCGGAAACATCGATTCGAAATCCGACGGCGTGGTGATGACGCGATGCGCCTGCGCCCCGCTGATCTCCAGCCCGCAATCCGCGAGCAGACCGAAGACGGTGTTCTCCAGGCCATTTCGCGCCTTGTCGTCGAGAGTGAATCGGTCTCCATTGGCCGGTGAGTTGGCGATCATGAACAGACGCTCGGGGCCTTCAGGGCGGCCGGCACCCGGACTGCGGTCCTGGGCGCAGACATAGACCGCGGGGCGGTCCGGAAGGCGCTGATCACGAAAGATGTCGGTGAACTCCTGCGGATAGTTGTCCGGGAAGAAGACATTGTGATGGCTGAGCTCGAAGCCCGAGGTTTCTGCCAACATCGACCAGGTGACCGCCGACAGGGTTCGGCGGCTTGGGCTCTGACGGGGCAGGGCCGATGCGGTCGGCCGACCCAGATCACCTCGCTGAAGGCTGGCAACATCGGTATTGGCGATCACGACCTCGCCCTCGATTCGTTCGCCCGACTCCAGGCGGATGCCAGTGACCTGACCAGACCGGATATCGATATCGCGCACTCCGGCCTCGAAGTTCACCGTGCCGCCGTGCGCCTCAATCAGCTCGGTCAGAGCCCTGGCCAGGCCGTGCATGCCGCCATCGATCTGCCAGACGCCCAGCTGTTCGACATGTGCGATCAGCATCAGCGTGGCCGGTGACTGCAGCGGGCTCGAACCACAGTAGGTTGCATAGCGAGCGAAGAGTCCGCGCAGGCGCGGGTCATGAAAATACTTGCCCAGGCGTCGCCAGAGGGTTTCGAAGGGGTGGATCCGCCAGAGTTTCAATAGTCCTCGCAGACCCGAATCAGCGACCAGTGACCATGGGCTGGGACGCCGGTTCTGGATGTAGGGCCCGTAGAGCGTCTGGAAGACCTGCTCTGCGTGACGGCTGAAGTCGCGGTAGCGACGGGCCTCATCAGGCCCGGCAAACTCATGGATCGCCGCTGCCGAGCGTTCGCGATCGGCAAACAGGTCGAGCTGCCCGCCGCTCTGCCAGGCATGCCGTGCCACGACTTCGGCGGGTCGAATGGTGAGGTGGTCGGAGAGCTGGGTGCCGGCGTCGGCAAACAGGGATTCGAAAATCCAGGGCATGGTGAATACGGTAGGGCCTGCGTCGATCCGATGGCCCTCGATTTCGATCTCGCGCATCTTGCCGCCGGGCTGGCCGGATCGCTCATAGACACTGACGCGCAGGCCGCGCCTGGCCAGATCGAGCGCTGCGACCAGACCACCGATGCCGGCACCCACCACGATGACATGCGTGGTGTTCAATCGGCGACTTGATGTTTTGATGAGCGGATGCTGAAATCGATCGAAGGCCGGGAAAACGTGTGTTTCACATGGCTCGATGGATGCCCGGTCGGCGGGGCAGCGCAGGAAGTGGGCAAGTGTTGACTCCCGACAAACGATGTCAGTAGTCTACATGAGGAGACCTGTTGACCAAAGGCCATATTGCCGTGTGGGCCATAGGCATCAATCAGAGTCTGGTCAACCGGAAAGGAGAGAGCAGGGGTGGATGCCACCGATCGGATCGAGATTTGTCTGCGAGACATCATTGAGGGCCATGACTTGCAGGCCTGCCCGCCCCGCTTGAAGCAGGCTGTGGTGTCTGCGGTTTTCCCCGGCGGCGCCAGGATCAGACCGAGAATCTGCCTTGCCGTTGCAGAAGCCTGTGCTGAAGAGCGTTCCGAGGCGGCCGACCTGGCAGCGGCATCGATCGAGCTGCTTCACTGTGGATCGCTGGTTCATGATGATCTGCCCTGCTTTGATGATTCTCCTTTGAGAAGAGGGCGGGCGTCGGTGCACCAGGCCTTCGGTGAACGACTCGCAGTACTGGCCGGTGATGCATTGATCGTGCTTGCCTTCCAGGCCCTGATGCGCAGCGCAGCAACGGCACCGGGCCGCCTTCCGGATCTGATCAGAATCATTTCCCGTTCGGTGGGGATGCATCAGGGGATCATTGCGGGACAGGCCTGGGAATGTGAACAGACCGTGGATCGAGTGAACTACCAGCAGTTGAAGACTGGCTCCCTGTTTGCCGCTGCGACCGCTGCGGGTGCTGCGATCGCCGGTGCCGACACGCAGGCCTGGTGGGCACTCGGAGAGCGGATTGGCAGCGCCTATCAGGTGGTCGACGATATCCTTGACGTTGCCGGTAAAACCGAAGCCATTGGAAAACCCATTGGCCAGGACGAGGCGCGAGGGCACCCCAGTGCGGTCAAGGACCTGGGCCTGCAGGGTGCCCGACAACACTTCCAGGAATTGATGTCCGGCATCACCGATGCGATTCCGCCGTGTCCTGGCCGCGATCATTTGAGGGATCGAATACTCGAAGAGTCCAATCAGCTGCTACCACGCGCCATGGCCGAACATGCAGCCTGATCCGGTGCTCGCCTTCAACAACCCTGATCGGGATTGCCATTGAACGCCATCAAGTCCTGGATCGCGCCGCTCAAGAGCTGGCGCGATCGCCTTCTGAGCAGCTCCGAGTTTCAACGTCGATCGCTGCGTATGCCCGGGGTTCGATGGATTGCGCGTCGACGCATGCGCGAATTGTTCGATCTGTGCGGCGGCTTCGTTTATTCACAGGTACTTCTGGCCTGTATCCGCCTTGATCTTCTCAGTCTGCTCGCAGAGTCACCGCGAACCGGGGATCAGCTTGCCACGATCCTGGGCCTGAACAGAAACCGGCTGGATCGGCTCCTGGAGGCGGCTGGCTCCCTGCGTCTGGTCGAGGATCGCGGGGCAGGGCGATTCGGTCTGGGTCCGCTGGGGGCTGCGTTACTTGGGAATCCGTCGGTGGGCCTGATGATCGAGCATCACAGTGCCCTGTACGCGGATCTCAGTGACCCAGTCGCCTTGCTGCGCGGCGACAGCAAAGCCACAGAGCTCGGCCGCTTCTGGGCCTACTCGAAGAATGCCGATGCCAGGACGCTTCAAGTCGAAGACACGGCGGCCTACAGTGAACTCATGGCGGCATCCCAGGTGATGATTGCCGAGCAGGTGCTGTCGGCTTACTCGCTACGCTCGCATCAGCGACATCTGGATGTGGGTGGCGGAGCAGGGGCGTTTGCGCTTGCAGCGATGCGTCGCTACGAGCATCTCGAAAGCTGCGTGTTCGATCTGCCCTCGGTCGCAGAAACAGCGGCTCGACGCTTTGCCCGTCATGGCATTGGTTCCCGTGCCACCGCTGTTGGCGGGGATTTTCTCCTCGACCCCTTGCCCCGCGGCGCCGACCTTGTGTCCCTGATTCGCATCCTGCATGACCACGACGACGAAGCGATCGCTGCGATCCTGCGGTCCTGCCGCAAAGCCATCGCGCCCGATGGGGTGTTGTTGATTGCCGAACCCATGCTGGGCACTCGTGGTGCCGAGCCAGTGTCGGCTGCCTACTTCGGTTTCTACCTGATGGCGATGGGTCAGGGTCGGCCGCGAAGCGTGGAAGTGCTCTCGGGTTTCCTGCAGCAAGCAGGATTTGGCCGGATCAGGCTTATCCGCACCTCGGCGCCCCTGTTGACGCGAGTGCTGATCGCAAGGCCCACAAGTGTCTCTTCGTCGTCCTGAGCGTCTTTGTTCAGTGGTCGTTGTCGCTGCCGATCAATCGCTGGCAGCCGCTCCCCGGAGGAGCAATCTTCGAGTCTGTGCCGCCCCGGGGTGATCGATGCCACGTTTTTCCTCCGATGGTCCCTGGCTCCACATCGCCCTCAGGCCCATATCATTGGGCCAGGCTCTCACTTGACAACGTCGAGCGGCAGGCATAGCCTAAGGACAGCCGGTAGTGTACTTAGGGATATCGGCTCTTCGCCGGGCCTAGGCTCAGGGGATGTCAAACGGTTGGGTTCTAATGGACCCTTGTTTACATGAGTTATGGAGGAGTAGGAGAATGGCTGATCTAGATGATCCGGATCGTGTATGGCCTACGGGTTTGACGATCAAGGAGTCTGAGGAGCTCCACAAGCATGTGATTGATGGTGCGCGAGTGTTTTTCGCGATTTCATTGGTTGCCCACTTTCTGGCGTATCTGTTTACGCCGTGGCTAGGATAAGGAGCATCGTATGAATCAGGGAAGAATCTGGTGCGTTGTGAGCCCCACGGTTGGATTGCCACTGTTCCTCGGCTCAGTGGCGGCGATCTCGTTTATCGTTCACTTCGCTATCTTGAATAATACGTCTTGGTTCCCGGCGTTTTTTGGCGGCTGACAACAGCTGACGCGTTCGATTGATAATGAACGCGTGAACCACACCACACGTGTCCGGACTCCGGGCACTGTGGCCGTATCTGGTTTAATCTTGATCGTGCGCTCTTGATGAGCTTGGGGCACATGATCTGCTGGGAGCCTGTTGATGTATCCGATTACACGCTTTTATGATTCCGAGCACTCGGCGCAGTCAGCCGCTGAGCGCCTCGTTGCCGCCGGGGTGTCTCCTGGCGTCATAACGTCGATCCATCCGACCACTCCGATGGCCGACTCAGCCGTTGACAAGGCGATTGAAGAAGGTCGCGCCGGAAGCGGTCATCGTACGGAACTCAAGAAGGCGCTGGAGAGGGGCCGATCCATCGTTACCGTCAAACCCGGCTTTGGTTGGGGCAGTCTGGTCGAAACCACGCTGGATCGGGCTGGCCCGATTGATACCGATGCGCTGGTCGATTACGTACCCAACGATCCGGCGCCGTTTTCAGAAGCCCTGGGTCTTCCTGTTCTGGTGTCTGACAGCACGCCGAATGCTCGCCTGTCGGTCTTCAATTCCAAATCGTCGTTCGGCTTCAAGATGCTCAGCAACAACCCGACACCCCTTTCATCGCTGCTGGGTCTGAAAGTGCTCACCTCGGGCAAAGGCTCCATCGCGAGGGGCAGTGCAGTAGAGAAGATGTCGTCCAAGGCGGCTCCGCTTTCATCCATGCTGGGCCTGAAGTTGCTCAGCGGCAAGAGCGGCAAGGCCAGGGGCTCGTCAGTCGAGCGCATGTCGGCAAATCCGGCACCGTTTTCATCATTCTTCAGTCTTCGCGTGCTCAGCAAACGTAACTGATTCAATTTTGATCCTGACTGGAATGGTGGCTCAGAAGACCTTGCTGAAGCGGGCCGAGGAACGATTGATGAAACTTCCATGGCGCAGCGGCTCGCCCCTCTGCGTTGTTGGAGGTGCTCCATTGGCAGTCGGGCATCAGACCAGTCAAACAGGGGGCATGCTCAATGGTGCAGGCGGTTTTCGGCTATTTCGATAGCCTTTTCCCAGAAGGCCGGTTGATCCCCCATCAAGGTTTGTGCGGCACCATCACTGCTGATGCCGCCGTTGTGGATCGACGGGTCTCTGAAAGTGTCTGACATGAGACGCTTTGGTCAGAAGCTCACAGATATGTGGGTCTCCTTCGGTCCACGATATCTGCCTTTCGCCGACGTTGCCACACCGGATCTGCCGCTGAGCAGGCTACTTCGGCTTTCCCTTTTCCAGGTCACGACCGGCATGACCCTGGTGCTGCTGGTCGGCACGCTCAATCGCGTGATGATCGTCGAACTCGATGTCCCTGCCTCGCTGGTCGGCTTCATGCTGGCGCTGCCTCTCGTTTTTGCGCCCTTTCGCGCCCTGATCGGCTACAAATCCGACACCCACCGCTGCGAACTGGGCTGGCGTCGCGTGCCGTTCATCTGGAAAGGCACGCTGTGGCAGTTCGGTGGCTTCGCCATCATGCCTTTTGCCCTTCTGGTGTTGGCTGGCAAGGGCGAGGCCGCATCCGCACCGATCTGGGTCGGCCATTCGGCCGCTGCCCTGTCGTTTCTGCTGGTTGGGGCAGGTATGCACACGGTGCAGACTTCGGGGCTGGCCCTGGTCACGGATCTGACGCCGCGCGAATCACACGCCAAGGTGGTCGGCTTGATGTATGTCATGCTGTTGTTGGGCATGATCGTCAGCGCGTTGCTGTTCGGTGCGGCCTTGCGTGATTTCACGCCCGGTCGTCTGGTTCAGGTGATTCAGAGTGCGGCCGTGATCACGATCGTGTTCAACGTGGCGGCCATGTGGAAGCAGGAGCTCCGCAATCCACCGCGAGGACGGGTCGTGCTGGCGCGGGATCCGACATTCAGCGAGTCCTGGGCTGAATTCTGCAAGGGTGAGCACACGCGGCGCCGGCTGGTCATCGTCGGCATCGGGACCATGGCCTTTGCCATGGCTGATGTGCTGCTAGAGCCCTTTGGCGGCCAGGTGCTTGCGATGACTGTGGCGTCGACGACCAAATTGACCGCTCTGCTCGCCCTTGGCGGTCTGGTCGGGTTTGGATGGGCTGCGCGCCAGGTCGACCAGGGCGTCGATCCGTATCTGGTGACCCAGCAGGGCATCGTATTCGGTCTGCCGGCCTTTTTGCTGGTGATTACTGCCGGCCCGTTCGAGTTGCTCTGGGCGTTTCTGGCCGGAAACTTCCTGGTCGGATTTGGTGGTGCCTTGTTCGCCCACGGCACACTGACCGCGACAATGAACAGGGCGCCGAAAGAACAGGCAGGGCTGGCCCTGGGCTCCTGGGGTGCGGTACAGGCAACGGCGGTTGGCGTTGCCATGGCGGCGAGTGGAGCCATCCGCGATCTGGTCAATTGGGCCTGGGGCATGTCAGATGGTCTATGGGGTATGCCAAGCGTGGCCATGGGTTACGTCACCGTCTACGCTATCGAGATTGCTTTGCTGACCATTACCCTGGTGGCGACCCTGCCGATGATGCGCTCGCAGCCATCCAGCTACCCCAGGACCGAATCCGAGGGTGTCACTGGATCGGGCTCTGGTCGATCAGAGGCCGGCCTCGCAGCGACGGGGGGCAACCTCGAACCCATGAGGCAGGAAACGAAACGTGGCGATTAGGTCGATCATCGAATACCCGGATCCGCGCTTGCGCGAGCACTCGGACCCGGTCAAGTCGTTTGATGAGACCGTTGAGCGAACGGCGAATGACTTGATCGATACCCTGCATTCCACGCGATCGATTGGTCTGAGTGCACCTCAGATCGATGACCGGCGTCAGATTCTGGTGATGGATCATTCCGAGGATCAATCGATGCCGGAAGTCTTCATCAACCCGGAGGTCCTCGGCCGTGGTCGCTTCGGTTTTGTCGAGGAACGCTGCTTGTCCGTGCCCGATATGAGCGTGCTGGTTTGGCGTCCGACCAAGATTCTCATCCGAGCCAGGCGCATCGATGGCGAGGTGATCGAGCAGTCCCTGAGCGGCATGCCGGCAGTTTGTCTTCAGCACGAAATGGATCATTTCATCGGCAAATTGCTGACCGATCGAATGAACTGGTTCAAACGTCGCAGGATGCTGAAGGCCCTGCAACAGGCCCGGGGTCCTGAGCAGGGCACATCCGACTCTTAGAGTTTGGTTGGCTGCAGCTTTCCTTTGTCCTTATGGAAGGCACGCGCTGATCGAATTCTGAGATTTCCGGACGCGAGCGGTCTCGATCTCAGTCCTTTTAGAAAATAAGCGCCGACTCCAAATCCCGTGTTCATCCAGCGCGGACCCTTGACAATCCCTTCACATGGCGTAAGATTCGGAATTGAAATCAGTCACGATGATGTGGCTGGGAGGGTAGAGCATGGTTGCCAACCGGCAGCAGCACAATAATAGAAGCGGCGAGTGATTGATCTGACCGCGTACGCCGTCGTCTTCGATCATCCTGAATGCGCAGATTTCAGGCGAGTTGAACTGACTCCGCCGGGTACTGGCGATGTCGTCGTCAGGATCGATTACAGTGGGATCAGTACCGGGACCGAACGCCTGCTATGGCAAGGCACGATGCCGCAGTTCCCTGGCATGGGCTACCCTCTTGTCCCGGGTTACGAGTCCACTGGTCAAGTCATCTGGGCATGCCCACAATCCGGTCGCAAAGTCGGCCAGCGAGTCTTCGTTCCGGGGGCATCCTGTTTCGGTGAAATCCGCGGACTGTTCGGCGGCGCTTCATCGACTCTGATTGTTGCGGGAAAGCGCACCCAGGTTATTGATGACACACTCGCCGAGCGCGGCATCCTGCTCGCACTGGCGGCCACCGCCCACAGTGCCATGCGGGCACCGGAAGGCGGGTTCCGAATGCCGGAGCTGATCATCGGCCACGGGGTCCTCGGCCGCCTGCTGGCGCGCCTGACCGTTCTGCTGTCCGCTCAGGCCCCCATGGTCTGGGAGACCGATCCGAAGAGAAGCCGGGGTGGCGAGGGCTATGTCGTGACCCTGTCGGATGACGATCCGCGCACCGACTATGGTGTCATCGTCGATGCCAGTGGCGCTGACGGCATGCTCGACCCGCTGATCGCCCGCCTGGCGCCGGGTGGAGAAGTTGTCCTCGCCGGTTTCTACAGCCAGCCCCTCCAGTTTGATTTTCCTCCTGCCTTCATGCGTCGGGCACGTCTGCGCGTCGCGGCCGAATGGCAGCCAGAGGATCTGCAGGCAGTCTGCCGCCTCGCCAGCGCCGGCAAATTGTCGCTGGATGGTTTGATTACTGATTGCGCGGTCGCTGATCAGACGCAGTCTGCCTATGAGCAGGCGTTCAGCAATCCGGATTGCCTGAAGATGGTCCTTGACTGGAGGTCGATTCACTGAAAAGCGTCGATTTTGCAGGGGTTTCCGCTGAATATTGATCGAGATCAATAGCGTCAATGTCCAGTGAAGGCAATGTAGAGTTCAAGAATTCCCCGGCGTGATGTCGGGAAAGCCCGCCGCGGGGCCGATGCGCGGCGAAGTCCGGAAGGACACAAGTAAGGAGAAAAGACTATGGATCATGATCAAAACCAATCCATATCGGGCCTGAGTGAGAAAGAAGCAAAGGAGTTCCACAAGATTTTTGTAGTCAGCTTCATTATCTTCGTGGCGATTGCCGTTGTCGCTCACATCCTGGCCTGGCAGTGGCGACCCTGGTTGCCGGGACCTGAAGGTTACGCAATGATCGACTCCGCTAGCGCGGCCGTCAGTTCTTTCGTTTCATCAATTAGCTAGGAGAAAAACTATGTGGCGTATATGGCTTCTATTCGATCCGCGGAGAGTCCTGGTTGCCTTGGGCACCTTCCTGTTCGCACTGGCTCTTCTGATTCATTTCGTGCTGCTCAGTACCGACCGCTTCAACTGGCTGGAAGGCCCGTCGGCTTCAGGCACTGCAGCCGAGCAAGGCATGAGCGCTTTGCCAGAGCAGGATCTCAGTTCTGTGGCGATCCACAAAGACTGGGTTTAAGTACCTCGGCATAGCGGGGAGTTCAGCTCCCCGCTGGTCCGGTCAACATAAAGTTTGTTAATTGTCATGGAGGTGCAGGCATGTCGATGCTGAGCTATGAAAAGAAATATCGCGTGCGTGGCGGCACTTTGATCGGTGGCGATCTGTTCGACTTCTGGGTCGGTCCGTTTTATGTTGGCTTTTTCGGCGTAACGACGGTCTTCTTCTCCATTGTTGGCACAGCATTACTCGTCTATGGTGCTGCGATCGGGCCGACCTGGAACATCTGGCAGATCAACATCGCACCCCCTGACCTCAGTTACGGACTGGGCTTTGCGCCACTCAAGGAGGGCGGCATCTGGCAGATCGTGACGGTCTGTGCGATCGGTGCTTTCGTCTCCTGGGCACTTCGAGAAGTGGAAATCTGCCGCAAGCTCGGCATGGGATACCACGTCCCCATTGCCTTCGGCGCGGCAATTTTCGCCTACATCAGCCTGGTCGTGATTCGCCCCGTCCTGATGGGGGCCTGGGGCCATGCCTTCCCGTACGGCATTCTCAGCCACCTCGACTGGGTCTCGAATGTCGGTTATCAGTACCTTCATTTCCATTACAACCCGGCGCACATGCTTGCAGTGACATTCTTCTTTACCACGACCTTTGCGCTAGCACTGCATGGCGGTGCCATTCTTTCGGTACTCAATCCGGGCGAAGGCAAGGAGATCGGCTCTGCAGAAGACATCAACACCTTCTTCCGAGATATCCAGGGTTACTCCATTGGAGAGCTCGGTATTCACCGCCTGGGTCTGTACCTGGCCATCGCAGCAGGTTTCTTCAGCGCGGTTTGCATCATTATCAGCGGGCCTTTCTGGACCAGAGGTTGGCCAGAGTGGTGGAACTGGTGGCTTGAGCTGCCGATTTGGTCGAGCTAAACGGAGGCTTAAGTCATGTTCGAGATTGAAAACACCAATATATTCACCCGAGCCCAGGTTCACGGGCCGGCTGATTACGGCACACCGCTTCCAAGAGGCAGTTTTGACCGTACCGGTCCAGTTCTGAAGTCCTACTGGTTGGGCAAGATAGGTGATGCGCAGATCGGTCCGATCTACCTGGGTTACTACGGCATTGCGTCGCTGTTGACCGGGTTCATCGCCATCCAGATCATCGGGCTCAATATGTGGGCTTCCGTGGGTTGGGATCCGGTCGAGTTCGTCCGTCTCCTGCCCTGGCTGGCGCTTGAGCCGCCGCCGCCGGAATATGGCCTGAGCCTTCCGCCATTGAATGAGGGCGGCTGGTGGATCTGGGCCGGATTCTTTCTGACCGCATCCATCTTCCTCTGGTGGATGCGTGTCTACACTCGGGCGCGGGCGCTGGGTCTCGGCACCCACGTTGCCTGGGCTTTCGCCGCAGCGATCTGGCTCTATCTCGTCCTCGGCTTTATCCGACCGATTGCGATGGGAAGCTGGAGCGAAGCGGTACCCTTTGGCATCTTTCCTCATCTTGACTGGACGGCTGCCTTTTCGATCCGCTACGGAAATCTGTTCTACAACCCATTCCATATGCTGTCGATCGCCTTCCTCTACGGATCGGTGCTGCTCTTTGCAATGCACGGCGGAACGGTGATGGCGACCAGTCAGTACGGTGCCGAGCGTGAAATCGAGCAGGCCTACGACCGCGGGACGGGTTTCGAACGGGGTGGATTGTTCTGGCGCTGGACCATGGGTTTTTGCGCAAACTCAGAATCCATTCACCGCTGGGCCTGGTGGTTTGCCGTGTTGACGCCCCTGACCGGTGGCATCGGCATCCTGCTCACCGGAACGGTAGTTGATAACTGGTACCTCTGGGGTATCCAGCATGGTCTGGTGCCACCGTATCCGGAAACCGGGGTCATTGACCCGGCTCTCATCGCACCGCAGGGAGGTGGCCAATGAAAATCATTGCCTGGTTCATCGGATTCATCGCTCTGATCCTGACAGGATTCATGCTTCTGACGGCAGGCTGGGAACGGCCACCGATCGAAACGGTACAGAGCGGCTATCGGGGTACGGGCATGGCGGAGATCATCAACCCGCGCGTCGATCCCGTGCGCCTTGAGGAGCAGCTGGCCCAAGTGCCGACCGCAACGCCTCGAGCGCCTGACGGCCCCGGCCCGCGGGCAGGTGATATCTACCAGAACGTCCAGGTCCTTGGAAACCTGTCGGTTGCGAATTTCAACCGCGTCATGCAGGCCATGACCGAATGGATCTATCCAGAGGTCGGCTGCGCCGGCTGTCACAATCTGAATAATCTGGCTGACGAATCGGTATACGCCAAAGGCGTGTCCCGGCGCATGATCCAGATGACTCAAACGATCAACAGTCAGTGGGACAGTCACGTCGCAGAGACGGGTGTTACCTGTTATACCTGCCATCGAGGCATGGCAGTCCCGCAGTACACCTGGTTCAATTCGGATCCCGACGTCTACTCGGCGGATGGCTTTGCCGGCTGGCGGAATGGTCAGAACCGCCCGGCTGAGGCCGCTGGTCTGTCATCACTGCCCGAAGAGCCGTTCTCTGACCTGATCGAAAATGATGGTCAGATCCGTGTCGGTGGAACCACGGCACTGCCCTTCGCCGGCGTCGAGGGTGCCAGTATCGAGGATACGGAGTGGACCTATTCACTGATGATGCATATGTCGACCTCTCTGGATGTCAACTGCACCTACTGCCACAACAGCCGCCACTTTGGCAGCTGGGAATCGAGCAGCCCCGCCCGCGTGACGGCCTGGCACGGCATCAATATGGCGCAAACCATCAATACCGAATACGTGTCGTCGGTCAGCAGCATGCTGCCGCCGCATCGTCTTGGCCCCACCGGTGAAGGCCGGAAAGTGAACTGCACGACCTGTCACCAGGGCGTCGCCAAGCCGCTGGGCGGTCTTGCCATGGCCAAGGATTATCCTTCGCTGCAGGGTCCGACCGACGGGTCACAAGCGTCTGTAGAGACTGCCGAGGACTCTGAAGCCCTGGCTGCCGTGGGTCTGACCGAGACGATCCAGGACGAGGAACCGGCGGAACTCTGATATCGACAATGGCGATGCGGAAAATCGCTTCGCGCTTTCGAAACTCGACCCGGTCTGGGGCATTGCGTCTCAGACCGGGTTTTTGTTATCCGGCCTGACTGGCGTAATGCTGTTCAGGCGCAGAGGTGTCTTTCGCCACCTGTGTATCGAGGAACGCTCTGTAATCATCGACAAAGCGACGGCAAATTTCAAAATAGGGCAGGGCACCGGCCTCATACTCGCTGATTCGCCAGTTCGCCCGGCCCTCGATGGCTTGCCTGCGCGAGTAATCGGTGAAATCGCCTCGCGTCCCGTGTGACATCCAGACCTGCTGTTGAATTGCCTGATAGGCAGGCGCGATATTGGCGCTGAACAGGTAACCGGAAAGGAAGTAGAAGGGCGCGCGATGGGCACCCGGATGCCGGGCCATGGCGCAGGACGTTTCGAACATCCCCTCATCGATTTCCTTTCTTCCCCAGGTCTTGCGCAGGAAGAAACGGATACTCGGCGCACTGCTCAACAGTCGGAACAGGTTCCTGCCGATCTTCGGGCGCTTGAGGAACTTCAATACACCCGGGCGGCCGCAGTCATCTTCAGGACTACCCTTGCGTGATGCATTACGCGCGAAACCGGTCGGACTGACCAGCGCAACACTTCGAATCAGATCCGAATCCCTGATCGCGGCCTTGGCAAGAAACTCGCACGACAGGGAAACGGCGAGCGTATCAACTGCCGAGCCCCCGTGCCGCTCACTGATCTTTCGGGCCGCAGCCAGAATCGATTCGACCATCAAGGGCTGAAGGTAGTCGCGATCGCTACGCTCAGAATGACCAAAGCCCGGAAGATCCATGGCATAGCTTGGGCGATCCTGCTTCAGGGGATCGAAGATGGGTTTGATTTCATGCGCTGATGCCGATGCATTGATGCTGTGGATGAGAAGCACCGGGTGTTTCCCGGTCGGACCTGACTCCTGTGGGCTTCCGGTTCCATCGGCATAGATACTGATCTTTCCGGCGATGTCATCCTCGATGATAAATCGCTCCCCGCTCAGCACCACCGGCAGACTTTCAGATTCTGTGCTCATTTGAAGATTTCCGGATTGTCGGCTCGATTCCACCGAGTGAATTTCTTGCACAGGCCCGGAGGCTTCCCGAGCCATCATGCAAGTTCAGTGGATTAGATGATGCGCCGGGAGCGTGATCGAACCATCAGTGCCTGGCTGAAGCGCTCAAACCTGGCTGCGCGTCAACTCCGATCGGGTGGTCTGCTCAGGCTCTTTTGAGGGTCTGAGACTCCAGCGCCAAAGAGCCTCGGCAGGGATTGGCAGCATCATGAACCAGTGCTCGATGACAGCCAGAGCTGAAAGCGTGGCGAGCAGAACAAAACCGATGGTGATCGAGGCCTCCATGCCGGGCAGCATCGCCTGCTGAATCAGCAGCATCGTGAGGATGGTCCCGGCTGTGACCGACAAGGGAAACAGCAGATTCATCGGTTTCTGCTGGAAATAGCTGGTCAGGTATTCCAATCGATCAGGAATGAATTCCACATTGAGGTTCCTGATGCCCAAAAAGACATTGAGCTTCGCGCTCACATGCATTCCCCAGAGCAGCAGGAAAGTCCAAAGCCCGAACTGATTGGGCTGTCCCCAGGTGAGCCATGCCATCAGGGCGACTGTTACAACGATCGCTAGCTCATGGTAGAGGCCAGTGGCAAAGGCATAGAAAAAACGCTCGTGGGGCCGACAGTCCGGTGGGCAGGCCTCACGTCTCGGGCCTGTGATGATGCCCATGTAATAGGTCATCGTGTGCCAGCCCCAGATGATCAGGCCGCAGGTAAAGGCGGTATACGCAGCGATGACGGTTTCCTGACGGGCGCTGATCCAGAGCCCGTAAAAGGCTGCAATCATCACGACCGTGCCACCGAGCATGCTCCATCGGAACGTGCTTGCCGGGCGTTTGTTGAGGTAGAAGATCACCCCGGTGCTGAACCACCAGACAAAGGCCGAATACAGGATGGCGAAAAGTGTCAGCTGCAAGAGATCAGCCTCACGAAATCAGGGCGCGCCATTCTGATCCGAACCCGTCTGCAGCGGTTCATCAGAATGGAGCATGGCGCGAAAAGCAGCGATATTGCTTGGGCCAAAAGCCTGCAGGTCGATGCGTTGACCGGTCTGTGGGTCCTCAAGAACCAGGGTGCCGCTGGCGTGGAGTTCCAGAACAAAGGGGTGATCACGGCTGATGCCACTGGCGTTTCGGGCTCGAGCCAGGCTGCGCAATACACCGCGAATAAAACCGCCTTCCCCGGATGGTACCGAATGGATGATTTGATCGGCACCATCATTGCGGGTTTCGTAAACCAGCACGGACCCATCGTCGCCGTCTTCGAATTTGAGTTCCCGAACGCTGAGTACTTGATCTGCAGGGGGAACCTGTGCGGTGGGCTCCTGGCCGGTCACCCGGAAAATCCCAACGCCGATGATCGTCAAAAAGATCAGTAGTCCTGCGCCGATCAGTGCGCCTCTCGGAACTCGGATGTCATCGTGCCCGTGGGCCTGTGAGTGGTCATTCATGGTTGCGTCAGGACGCCGTGGACCCGGTCAGGTCCGGTTCTCGCTGATGAGATTCCTTCTTCACGATCTTCTCTGCGGGTTGATCGGCGGCGAGCGCCTTCCCCAGCGTCTCAGCGACCAGCTGGGGATCTGGCAGGGCTCGCAGTACGGGCACCGGACGCTTCAGCTTGAACAGGCGCACGTTGGGCCAGACCATGCTGTAGAGGAGTCGAGGCCCTCCCATCAGAAGCTCGATATCACCGGTGCCATCCTCGAAGGAACTCAGATCTGCGCTATTGATCTTGGTGAAGGGTAGATTGACCGCCGTCTGAAATGCCAGTCCGGACTGAATCACGACCCGTTTGTTGGTGATGGTGAAGACCGAGTTGATGGCATACAGCCAGGCGACGAGAGCGAGCATGCCGAGTACCGCAAGCGCCAGCGGGACTGACCAGGCCAGCGCCCCCAGAACGGCAAAGCCATTGCCGGTATCCATATACGCCGCAACGGCAACCCAGAGCACCATCAGCGCAAAGTAGATGGCGATCTTGTCGATTTGAAAGACTCGGCGACTGTAGGGCCGCCAGGACGGAGAGCGCTGCCAGAGCACGCGCTCTCCTTCCGGCAAAGGTTCGGGTAAGGGTTTGATTTCCTTGACGCGAATCTCACTCAAATCAGGGGCTCCTGTCGGTTGGGCTTGCCGTAGAGACGGCCGCTGCCGTAATAGGCGGTGATCCTGTCTTCTTCGAGCCGCGTGACCTGATCCATGCTGGCCGTTCTCGGGACGTTCTGGAACTGCTCGCTTGTGAGTGAAACCACGCGAAGCTCACCTTGGCCGAATTTAACTTTCGCAAAGACGTAGGGCAAGAGCGGATTGTGCCGCGTGCCGTCAGCGCCATCGAGCGATATCTCGAAGAACAGGATGCGGTGTTCGGCGCGGTCGACCCAAAGATCCGTGACTTTTCCGACGACCTTCCCGTCGGACGCCACAACCTTCATGCCGCGGGGATCCGGGTCTGCGGTTTCGACATAGTAATCGGTCGCGATGCGCATCGGCACGATCTTGGGCGTTCCCTTGAACGTCAGATCGGGGACATCATCGCGCGCGGGATAACTGGCCGGTCCGACGCCATCGAGCATCGGGTCGCCAGTAGGGACCAGCGGTGACCCCAGTGCGCGAGAAGCAGGCCGGGCCCCCGGGATATCACCCATCGGCGGCGCCGGCGGCGGGGGCGATGTCCGGGTCCCCTGGCCATTCTGCAGGATGTAAGTCTTGGGTGGCGGAGGGGCGGGCCAGCCGATAACCTTTACTCGGGGCGCGCGGGCCGACCGGTCGGACTCGAGGGGGTAGCCTTCCCGCTTGTCTTCGCGCCGCAAATAGAAAATCAATCCGGCGAAAAAGGCCCAGAACGCATACAACACGAGCTGGGCGACGTTGACGTACTCTGTAAATGCTCCGATCGGCATGATTCTCTCCTTGAGGGCTCATTCAGCCCGGCATTTGGTCCAGACCGAAGCGCTTGTCTTCATCAGAAGGCGATGCATCGCGCTTCCATGGTCGGGCCAGTGGACCGGCAATTGCCAGTGTGACAAACAATAATATGATTTCGAGTTGATATACAAATCCGTAGGCGACGGCGGGGCCGGTCAGGGTCGGCCCCAGATGGCCATCGACAGCCAGGCTGTTGATGACGTCTCGCAGCCCGCCACCCAGCGCAACGCCGCTGCCTATGGCGGTTGCCTGAACCGCGCCCCAGGCACCGAGCACCAGGCCATTGTCGCTCTTGCCCGCCATTTCCATGGCGGCTGTCAGGGTGCTGACGGCGAACAGGCCGCCGCCGAAGCCAATCAGCAACGTGCCGATCCGAAACAGCAGACCGGATCCGGTGGGCCCTGCCAGCAGGACGATCGTGAATGCCACCACGCCGACCATCACGCCATAGGCGCCGAGCCGATGTGGATCGGCGCCGCGGCTCAGGCGCCTGGCGGCAATGGCGAAGGCCAGCAACGCGCCAAAGGCCAGTATCGCCGTCAGGAAGGTGGTTGCACTGACGCTCAGGCCGAGAACTTCGGCGCCATAGGGCTCCAGCAGTATGTCCTGCATGCTGAACCCGGCACTGCCCAGACCAACGACCAACAGGAAGCGGTACATCCCTTTCTGCTGCATCAATTGACGCCAGGCTTCAAGGAAGGAAGGGCGGGGAGAATCGTTTCGGCTCCCGGCCGGATTGCGTGGCTCCTGCTTCCAGAGCGCGACGCAGTTCAGGATCATGGTGGCCAGTGCGGCCCCCTGGATCACCCGGATCAAACGAATCTGTTCGAAGTTGGCCAGCGTCACGGAGAAGATCAGCGCACTGCCCACCATGCCCAGCAGCAACATGACATAGAGCAGGGCAATGACGCGGGGTCGGGTGGATTTCGGGGCGAGATCACCAGCCAGCGCCAGACCGGCAGTCTGTGTCGTGTGCATTCCTGCACCGGTCAGGAGAAACGCAAGCGCAGCACCTGCAACGCCGATCCAGATCGGTCCCTGTCCGTCTCCCGAGAGCACCAACAGAGCGAAGGGCATGATCGCCAGGCCGCCAAATTGCAGGATGGTTCCGAACCAGATGTAGGGGACTCGCCGCCAGCCGAGGAAAGAACGATGGGTATCGGAACGAAATCCGATCAGCGCGCGCAGCGGTGCAAACACCAACGGCAGCGAGATCATCAGCGCGATCAGCCAGGCCGGGATCCCGAGCTCCACGATCATGACCCGATTCAAGGTGCCGGTAAGCAGGACCACAGCCATCCCTACCGAGACCTGGAACAGCGACAGGCGAAGAATTCTGGACAGGGGGAGATCGTCGGAAGCTGCATCGGCAAACGGCAGCATATCGGGAGTCAGGCGTGCCCAGGCCGCTGTCCAACTGGGACGCTCTGCTTTCATTTGAACTCCCTGCTGCAGTGTGATCCGAAAACGAACCGCGCAAATTTGGCGGGGGCAAGCTGCTGATCAAGGTCGTGTCTCAATGAGCTCCATAGCGAGCACGACAGGCACCGAATGATTCTATTCGGCAGATTGACAGCGTCTATCGCGCTCATTGATCTCTTTCTGATGGCGACAGGCTTCCATGCGGGTTCTACAGCTGACAGTAGACCTCGGATTGATCTTCTGTCAAATGATCTGGATCAAATCAGTGAGGAAAATCCTGAAAACTTGGGCTCTGTCCAAGACAACGAGCGGCTCGGCAACAAAAATCGGTCGGTAAAGCCCTGCTTGGGGTAAACTTCGGCGCATGCCTGCACGCCCCTCGCCCCGTTCAATCCTTGGGCTCCTCAAGCCAGTGACCTGGTTCGCCCCGATGTGGGCCTATGGTTGCGGTGTGGTCTCGGCGGGGGTGTCCTTCGAGAACCGCTGGTTGATCCTCGCTGGCGGCGTCCTGCTGGCAGGCCCACTGGTCTGCGGAGCCAGCCAGGCGATCAACGACTGGTTCGATCGGCATGTGGACGCGATCAACGAACCGAATCGACCGATCCCATCGGGCCGGATTCCCGGGCGTTGGGGGCTCTACCTTTCACTGATCCTGAGCGTCCTGTGTCTGCTGGTCGCAGCCCTGCTCGGAATCTGGGTGCTGGTCGCGACTCTGCTCGGCGTCATTCTCGCCTGGGCCTACAGCATGCCGCCGGTCCGGCTCAAGCAGAACGGCTGGTGGGGTAACGCGGCGGTCGGTTTCAGTTACGAAGGTCTGGCCTGGTTCACGGGCGCGGCCGCCATGCTGTCCGGATTTCCCAGTGCGCCGATCCTGGCGCTTGCCGTGCTCTACAGCCTGGCAGCACACGGGACGATGACCCTCAACGACTTCAAGGCAGTCGATGGCGATCGGCGCATGGGCGTGAAATCACTTCCCGTCCAGCTCGGCGTCGATTTTGCGGTACGCCTGGCCTGCGTGGTCATGGCAATTCCGCAGGCCGTTGTCATCGTCCTGCTGCTGGCATGGGGCCAGCCCTATCACGCCATCGCCCTGGTTCTTCTGCTTGCATTGCAGATGGCCCTGATGCCGAGTCTGATCGAAAACCCCCGAGACCGCGCGCCCTGGTACAACGCCACCGGAACCTCGCTGTTCGCCATCGGCATGCTGGTCTCGGCATTTGCTGTCCGGGGTGTTCCCGCGCTCTGGCCCTGACCTTGCCTTTTCGCCGGTCGGAAATCGTTCAACCCATGAGCAATTCCTGCCGAGTTGGCCCGGCCTGAGGGCCGGCAGTCCCGAATCCTGCAGCAAACATTTGATCAAAGTCATTTAAACCGCGGTTGATTTGTGATCAACTGAGTGCGGATTTTTCAATATGTGGCGGTCATGACGGATCATTCTGGGCAAGTGGATACGATTGAAAAGCAGGTCGACGTGGTCGTGGTCGGAGGTGGCCCTTCGGGTGCAACAGCTGCCCATGATCTGGCCAGGCAGGGGCGCTCGGTTGTCCTTCTGGACCGCGGAGGTCGGATCAAACCCTGCGGTGGAGCGGTGCCGCCGATCCTGCTCGATGAATTCGATGTTCCGGAAACACAGCTGGTCGCACGCGCCACCTGCGCAAGAATGATTTCGCCCAAGTCGGTGGAAGTCGACATGCCGATCAACGGCTTTGTCGGCATGGTGGATCGCGAGCATTTCGATGAATGGCTGCGCGAGCGCGCACGCCGCGCCGGTGCCGAACGAATCCGGGGCCTGTTCAAGGCCATCGAACATGACGATGAAGGCAATACCATCGTCGTCTACAAGAACAAGGGCGATGGATCCGACGCCTCGTCCGAGCTTCAGCGCATTCGTACTCGAGTCGTCATCGGTGCCGACGGCGCCCGATCCGAGGTCGCTCGCCAGACCATTCCGAACGCCGACAAGATTCCATTCGTGGCGGCCTATCATGAAATCGTCAAATCACCGCCCGCAGGCGTCAAGGGCTTCGACGGTGAACGCTGCGATGTTTATTACCAGGGAGAGCTATCGCCTGATTTCTATGCCTGGATCTTTCCCCACGGCGACTCCACCAGTGTCGGTGTCGGCACAGCCAACAAGGGATTTTCCATGCGCGAGGCGGTGACCAAGCTCCGCCAGCGCACCGGCATGGGCGAGAGCGAGACGATTCGTCGCGAAGGCGCACCCATTCCGCTGAAAACGCTCAAACGCTGGGACAACAATCGCGATGTGGTCCTGGCCGGTGATGCAGCTGGCGGTGTGGCACCGGCCTCGGGAGAAGGCATTTACTACGCCATGCTGAGTGGCCGCTACGCTGCCGACGCCGCCGAGGAGTTCTGCCTGACCGGCAACCCCAAGGCGCTGCGTTCGGCGCGCAAGCGGTTCATGAAGGCACACGGCAGGGTGTTCTGGATTCTGGGCATCATGCAGCGCTTCTGGTACACCAGCGACAAGCGGCGCGAACGCTTCGTCAGCATCTGTCGCGACCCCGACGTTCAGCATCTGACCTGGGAGGCCTATATGTACAAGCGGCTGGTCAAGGCCAGGCCGATGGCGCATATCCGCATCTTCTTCAAGGATATGGCGCATCTTCTGGGCTTTGCTCCCGTCAAGTGACAGGGAGCGGGGTGCGGAGACTCCCGGTGAAACCCTTTGCCGGGCGCACGCGACCATCAATGAGGTCGGTACTGCGGTCTATTGACCCGCAGCCGGCCCTGACCGATCGAGTTGGAGCCGATGCGCGCCCTGAACTGGGAAACTGATCGCGCCGATTGGCCCAATGCAGAGTTCAGCAGCTTCGAGCAAGCCGATGGCATTCGCTGGCATGTTCAGCGAATGGGGCAGGGGCCTTCTGTGCTGTTGCTGCACGGGACAGGCGCTTCCACCCACTCATGGGCATCGCTCGCGCCTCGTCTGGCCAAGCACTTTTCGATCGTTGCCCCCGATCTTCCCGGACATGGCTTCAGTGAGCCGCTGCCCCGGCCTCGTTTGTCGCTTTCCGGTATGGCCGCCTCGCTGGCCGGTCTGCTCGATACCCTGTCGATTCGGCCCAGGCTGGTTGTCGGCCATTCCGCCGGGGCCGCGATCCTCATTCGCTGCTGTCTGGACCGATCCCTGACTCCCGATGCATTGGTCAGCATCAACGGTGCCTTGCTGCCTTTTCGCGGGGCAGCAGGCCTCCTGTTTCCGCCGATGGCCAGGCTGCTGTTCGCCAACCCCCTGGCGGCGCGCATCCTGGCGGCGCGGGGTGGCGACCGGGATCGAGTCCTGCGTCTGATCCGGGGTACCGGCTCCGACATCGACTCGGCCGGCATCCAACGCTATGCAAGACTGTTCAGCTGCCCCGGGCATGTTGCGGCAACCCTCGGCATGATGGCCAGCTGGGATCTTCAGCGACTCAGCGGTGATCTGCCGGGGTTGCGCCCACCTCTGATGTTGATGGTCGGAGAGAATGATCGGGCTGTCGCGCCGTCGGAGGCGGTCAGAATCAAGGCGATGCTGCCGGCAGCATTGATCGAGCGTCTGGCCGGCCTCGGTCACCTGGCTCACGAAGAAGACCCGGCTCTGGTCGAGGCATCGATCCTGTCCTTTGCTGCCCGGCACCTGACCGATAGGCCCGGGCGGGCCGAAGCGGAAGACGAGAAGGAACGTCAACCATGATGGAGCTGTTCAGCAGCGGTCGAATCGTCGATGTCATTCTTGCAATCATCGTGATCGAGGCACTGATCTTGCTCGGGCTCGCCGTTGTGGCGCGCTGGCGTCTGCCGACCTTCGGGATGCTGATGAATCTGGCCGCTGGCGCGGCGCTTCTGCTGGCCCTGCGGTCGGTCCTGACCGATGCCGGCTGGGTGGTGACCGGCGCCTGGCTGGCTGCCGCTTTCCTGGCCCATCTTTCCGATCTGGTTACGCGAATACTCGCCGTGCGGCCCTCCAGCCATCATTGACTGGTCAGTTCACTTCATTCTGTCGCCAGGGGTTGCATTGTCACCCTGATTGTCCTTTTGATCTTCCTTCTGCCTGTCTTTCTCGATCTCCTTGTTGACGTCGTAGAGCTGCCAGAAGCCCAGCCCCAGCGCCACCGTCAGCACAAGCAGCAGTTCGAGAAGAATGAGATCCATTGCGAACTCCCTCGATTAAATGAATCAGACTTCGAGCTTAGCAGTGTCAGGACAAGGCAGAGTGGTGATGCGAACATCGTTGCATCGGTGCGGTTCGCGATTGCATCATGGCTTGAAACTCCGATCAGTCGCCCCGTTTTCGGGCGGGCGATCCATTCACTTTTTCTTGACGCGAGGGGGCAATTTCGTGTATCAATATGTCCTGCTGAGCGGCGAGAATAACGCCGCTTTTTTTGAGTACGAATCCGACATAAAAAAATCGCAACCAAGAGGGAGACCGCTTGAGCAATCAACGCCGACTGACCTGTTTTTTCCAAACCATTCTCGCTACTCTCGCTCCGATTTTCGGTCGTCAGAAACGACTGGTCTCCTTCAGTATTTTTCTCTCCATCGGATTCCTTGCCGCAAGTTCGACTCCGCTGTACGCCCAGGACGCCGGTTCCTCAGACCGTGAAGACGAACCCGAAGTCGAATCGCCAGCCGAACTTGATGACCTGATCGTGACCGTCCGACGGATCGAAGAGTCTGCACAGACCGTGCCCCTCTCGATTCGGACCTTCGAGGAAGACCAGATCATTCGTCAGGGCATCACCGACATCGAGGATGTCGTTCGCTTGACGCCCGGCGTGACCTTCGATCTGGGTGGCTTCCCCAATGACACCCGACCGGCGATGCGCGGCATGCAGGCCGAGCGGGGTCGTCCCAGTGTGGCCATCATGCTTGACGGCCTGGACCTGTCGGGCGAGAACCTGGCGATATCGGGCGGTGGCGCGGGCGTCATCTCCGATCTGATGGACCTGGAACGCATCGAGATCGTCAAGGGACCGCAGACCACACTTTATGGCCGCAATGCCTTTGCAGGTGCGATCAATTACGTCACCAGGAAACCCTCGGATATCTTCGAGGGCCGACTTGAAGTCGACATCGCCGAGTACGAGCAGCGCAGAATGTCGGGAATGATCAGCGGCCCGATCGTTGACGGTCTGTTGTCCTACCGGCTGAATGCCGCGGTGCGCGAAAGCGATGGCTACTGGACCAACCCGGTCAACGGCGGCCCCCTGGGTGCCGAGCAGTTCGAGGGCATCGCCGGTGCCTTGCGGTTCACGCCGGGTGAGAACTGGGATATCAATTTGCGATATCAGGTCAGCTCCACCGAAAACTCCGACAATCCAACGGCCCTTCTTCCGGCCAACGTGCGTCAGGCCGTCCCGGACGGCACCTTCACCGCGGGTCCCCCGGGATCACCTTCGCTGCCTTGTCCGGCCGATCTGTCGGGCCAGCCGGCGCCGATTGTCGGTGCCTGCACGCGCGGCACCTTCGTCGGCGCGATTCGTGCCGATATCGACGATATCCAGATGGGTTTCAACGAGCTGACCCAGCAGCCACCGAGCGGGCTTGAGCTTGATCAGCAGCTGCTGGCTCTGGATGTCCGCTGGCAGACCGATTTTGGAACCTTCCGCTACAACTTCGGCTGGATCGATGACGACAGTTTCGTCCAGACTGATGGCGACTTCACCAGCTTCCCCGGTCCGCCGGGCCTGGTCTTTTCCCTGTCGGCGTTTCAGGAGCTCGACTACGCCGACGAGCGCTTCGACCATAACTTCTTCTGGACGCACTCGGTGGGGGCCTTCGACTTCCTGCTCGGTGCCCAGTATCTGGAAGAAGAATCGCGGCTTATCAACAGCTCGAGTTTCTGGGTTCGCAATCCGGATTCTCCGTTGGGCGGTCCGCCGTTCTTCCTGACCACCCGGCAGACCGAAACGATGTTCCCGGTGCATATCAGCCGCGACACCGAGTACTCGGCGGTCTTCGGCAAGGTCAACTGGCGCATCACCGATACCGTGAGACTGGGTCTCGAGGCCCGTCGCAATTCCGACGACATTACCTATGCAGTCTCCGGCTGGCGCCTGCAGGACGTCTCGCTGCGTGGTCTGCAGCCGGTCTGTCTGCCGGGCATTCCCCAGGGCGCGATCTTCATGGGGGTGCCGGGGCCAGACGTGCCGCCGCCCGGAACGGTCCAGGCCTGCTCGCAATCGGAGGGTCTGTCCTACAACGAGCTGACCCCGCGCGTCACCATCGATTGGCAGGCGACCGGCAACACGCTGCTCTATGCCAACGCTGCTCGCGGATTCAAGCCTGGCGGCTTCAACGCCAACGAACTGATCGATTTCGAGGGGCAGGGGTACCTGCCAGAGTTGGTTGACGCCTATGAAGTCGGTTTCAAGAGTTACTGGACCGACTGGCGCCTCGCGCTCGAGGGTGCCATTTTCTACAACGACTACACCGACCAGCAGATCGGCGTCCAGGTCAATCAGTCCGGCGCGGCGGGTACCATCGTCGCCATTCCGGGCATTACCAATGCCGGCCAGGTCGATTCCAGAGGCTTCGAATTGGCCGCCCACTGGCGCGCGACCGACCGTCTTCATCTGAATATGGCCTATGCCTACACCGACGCAACCTTCGAGGAATACGTTCAGGGACCCAGCCCGTCGGCTGGGCAGGGCGCCTTTGCTGTCTGCGGAGTGCCCGACGGTCAGACCTCATCGCCGCAGATTCGGGCCGAGGCGGGTAATGCCTGCGCCGACTTTGCCGGCAATGACGTCCCAAAGAATCCGAAGCATGCGGTGAATTTCGGCGCGCTCTATCGGGCACCGATCGGCAACAGCAGCAACACCTGGTTCGTCGAGCTCAACGGTCTGTATCGCTCGAAGCGCTATCTGTCCGAGGCCAATCTGGCCTGGATGCCGAGCTACACGAACTATGACCTGCACGCCGGTCTGGAATTCGATCGCTTCAGCGTGATCGGTTTCATCACCAACCTGACCGATGACGACACGATCCGGACCGCCCAGCGTAATATCGATACGGGGCGTCCCGAAGGCTTTGCACCGGGCCGGGCGGTCGTCGCCTATCTGCCTGAACCGCGTGTGGCCGGAGTCCGGCTGGTCTATCGGTTCGAAAATCCGTGATTCACCGCAATAGCAGGTTTTTCGACGTGCAGGGTTGGCGTTCGAGGCCCGAAAGCGATAGTCTTTACGGCTACGGCGCGGCCAAGTTGAAGTCGGGCAATAACTGAGTAGCCATTCGGGAGTTTTGGGCTCATGTGGAAAGCAATCAGAGCAATCGTCTGGACCCTGCGACTGGCTCTGCCCAAGGTCGGCGTCGGCTGGATGTTCGCGCTGCTGACGACCGACTTCAATCGGGTTGCGATCAATGAGCTCGGTATAGCCGCCATCGTTGTCACGGCCCTGGTGTCGATTCGCTATTTCATGGCGCCATTTCAGGTGGTGGTCGGCCGCATCGCCGACACCATGCCGATCCTGGGATATCGACGAACCCCCTACCTGCTGATCGGTTGTATCGTTGCCAGCCTGCTGTTCATGGCCATCCCTCAGGTCGCTTTCGGGATGGGTGAGGGCTCGGCGATGGCGATGCTCAGCGCCATCATGCTCTTCACGCTCTTCGGGCTGTCCATGGCAGTCATTGCCGACACCTATCATTCGCTGATTGCCGAAGTCACCAGTCCGGAGTCGCGTGGGATGGTGATTTCCGTGGCCTGGATCGTATTGATCATGAGCAGCATTCTGGCGACCGTCGTGATGAATATCGTGCGGCCCGAGTTCAGTCCTGAAGCGATGCAGAACCTCTACAACCTGACGCCGCTGGTCGTCATCGGCAGTGCGCTGCTGGGAGTCATCGGCATCGAGCGCCGCATGAACGCTGAAGAGCTCGAGGAAGCGCGCGTCAAGGCCCTTGCCCTGGCGCCGCCCGGAAATCCCATTAGCTCGGCGGTGACCCTGCTGCGCAAGAACCCTCATACCCGTTCATTTTTTGCCTTTATCTTCCTGGCGATGTTCTCGGTCACGCTGATGGACAACATCCTCGAGGTCTTCGGGGCGGAAGTCTTTGCCATGTCGATTGCCGAGACGACGACCTTCGAGCGCTTCTGGGGTGGCGGGATCCTGATCGGCATGCTGCTGACCGGGGTCATCAGTATTGCCTTCAAGATCGATCGCAAGAAGCTTGTCATCGTCGGTATTGTCGGTGCGGCCCTGGGCTTCGTGATGTTGAGTGTTTCATCCATCGCCGAGATCCAGCCGATCATCAAGCCCACCCTGTTCGGCATGGGCTTGTTCATCGGCATGTTCAACGTGGGAGCGCTGGCATTGATGATGGAAATGACCGTCGCCAACGCGACCGGCCTCTACATGGGGCTCTGGGGCACCGCGCAAGCCTTCGGCATGGGCATATCCTCCTTTGCCAGCGGTGTTCTGCACACCCTGTTCATCGAAAGTGGACTGTTTGCACCGAAACACGCCTATTTCGGTATCTTCACGCTGGAGGCTGTCGGGCTGGTCCTGGCCGGGGTGATTCTCTACCGCACGAGCATCACTCAGTTCGCCGCCAACGCGGAACGGGGGGTATCGACAGATCGGCCCGCCGACACGCCCCTGAATACGGGGACGACCACGCGCGCCTGACGATGCCTGTTGTGGTCCGTCACTGGCGGTCCCTGGGCATCGTCCCCGCTGATCGATCCCGGCTCTGATCGGGCTGCGAAAGTGTATCGATGACAAGCAAAGAATCCAGCCTAGACTATCGCTTTGATACCCGTGTCGCGCGAGATTACGATGTCCTGCGAGGCCATCCGGCAGAAGTGTCTCTGGACATCGGGCGAGCGATTGCGTCGTGTTTCGAACCGGATGCCCGGATTCTGGAGATCGGTGTCGGCACCGGGCGCATTGCGCTGCCGGTGGCTGCAGCCGGCTGCCAGGTCTTCGGCGTCGATCTGTCTTCCGAGATGCTCTCGGCGCTCGGCCAGCGTCTGCAAAGAGACAAGGACCTCCGCATCCATCTGGCCCAGGCCGATATCCGTGCGCTGCCCTTCGGTGAAGACGTCTTCGATGGCGCCATGGCCGTGCACGTCCTCCATCTCGTATCGGACTGGGCCAGCGTACTTGAACAGGTCAGCCGGCTGGTGCGTCCGGGCGGCGTCCTGGTGCTCGGCCGCGACTGGATCGACCCCGATTCCTTCTCCGGCAAGATCCGCAATCACTTTCGCAGGACCGTGGTCGAGGTCGGGACCGAGATGCTGCCGCCGGGCGCCACCGCCGCCGCGCCGCCCAGCGGTGGGGCCGCCATCGTGAAATGCCTGATGGATCTCGGTGCGCATCCGGTGGGCGAGGGTGAAGTGGTCGGTGCGGAGTGGACCACCGAGCTCACCCCCAGACAGGTGCTTGACGGTATCGGCTCCCGCGACGATGCGGAGAGCTGGGTCCTGCCGGACGATGTCCTTTCAGAGACCATGCGTCGTCTGGAAGCCTTTGCGGCCTCGGAGTGGGACGACCTGCAGGCACCCCGACCCGTGACCCGGCGATTCATGCTGGGGATCTTCCGCTTCGACGCCTGATGCGGGGTCGCTGAGCCGATATGGATCTTCTGCTCGACTTCCTGAGCCGTCTGCTGGCCCAGTTCCAGTCGCCGGCACTGGCCTTCCTGATCGGTGGAATGCTGCTGGCCGCGTTGGGCAGCAAGCTCACCATTCCGGATGCGATCTACAGGTTCTGCGTTTTCATGCTGCTGATGCGCATCGGCCTGGAAGGCGGCATGGAGATTCGCGAGGCCGATCTCTCCGCCATGCTGCTGCCGGCCCTGATTGCGGTCGTCCTCGGCTGCGGCATTGTCGTGGTCGGCCGATATACGCTGGCGCTCCTGCCGGGGGTGAAGACCGTGGACGGTATCGCGACAGCCGGACTGTTCGGCGCGGTCAGCGCCTCTACGCTGGCGGTGGCCATGGCCCTGCTGGAAGAGCAGGAGGTCGCCTACGAGGCCTGGGTGCCTGCCCTCTATCCCTTCATGGATATTCCCGCCCTGATTGTTGCCATCCTGCTGGCCAATATCCATCTCGCCAAGCAGAAGGGCGGCGTGCGCGAAAGCGTCCAGGCTGGCGCCATCATCAAGGAGAGCCTCCGGGGCTCGGCGTTATCGGCGCTGCTGCTCGGGCTGGCCCTGGGCCTGTTCACTCACCCGGAGCGGGTCTTCGAGGGTTTCTACGATCCTCTGTTCCGCGGGTTTCTCTCGATCCTCATGTTGACCATGGGCATGGAGGCCTGGAACCGGCTCAGCGAAATGCGCGGAGTGGCGCACTGGTACATCGTCTATGGCGCAGCCGCACCATTGCTGCACGGTCTGATCGCCTTCGGCCTGGGCTATATCGCCCATGTCACGACCGGCTTCAGCCCGGGTGGCGTGATTCTTCTTGCCGTGATCGCCGGCTCCAGCTCGGATATCTCGGGTCCGCCGACGCTCAGAGGCGCGATCCCGACCGCCAACCCCTCGGCCTACATCGGCTCGTCGACCAGCGTCGGCACGCCGGTGGCCATCGTGATCGGCGTTCCCCTTTACATCGCCCTGGCCGACGCGGTCTTCGGGCTGTAGGCTAGTGGCTAAAAAATGACACGATCGGGTCACCGATCAGGAGAACAGTGATGGAGCATTTCAAAGCCACCAAGGTTGTCATCATCACCGAAAAGGTCATTCTGGAGAAGGTCGCCAGGCTGATCGAAGCCGCCGGTGCCCGCGGCTACACCGTGACGCCGGCCGGCGGCAAGGGCAGCCGCGGCGTGAGATCGACGAGCCGGGCGGCGGTCGTCGATGAATTCAGGAACATCAAGATCGAGGTGATCACCGGCAGCAAGGAGGCGGCCAACCGGATCGCCGACGAGGTCGCCGAGCAGTTCTTCAACAACTACTCCGGCATCACCTACCTGGAAGAAGTCGAGATCCTCCGCCCGCACAAGTTTTAGCAGCGTATCAATCGTGGGCTGCTGGGGTAGACTAACGCTATGAGCTTCACCGTCGAAACTGAAGAAGAGACTGACGGTCACTGGATCGCTGAGGTCGTAGAGCTCCCGGGCGTTATGAAAAATGGATCCACCCGGACTGAAGCGATTGCTCAGTTGGAGGCGCTTGCCCTTCGAGAAATTGCCGAGCGAATTGAAAATGGCGAGCAACTTTCTGCACCGATCACTGTTTCCTTTGCTGCGTGACGAACTGGCCAAGCACTAAGGCGCGAAGAGTCCTGCGTGCGCTGTTGAAAATTGAAAATTGGCTGGTCAGTCAGGCATACTTCTGGATCGCATAAAGTCCTACTAAAGAGACGGTTTTCCAAACTTTATTTTTGCTTTCCATGATCGTGAGGAAATTGGTCCTCGCATGTTGATATGAATCGCAAAACATACCGGCCTGAAACCCAGCGACCTTTGATTGACTCCCACCTCGCTCAAGACCACTCTGCTTAGAGCTTGCATTGAGATGTGCTTGGGCACGGCCTGTAGAAATACCGTTGATGCCAAAGCATCTGAATAGATGGATCCGTTCTCTCGCGTCGAGAGTGCACGATGCCATAAACGGCTTGCGTCTTCACTTTTGAGATATAACGGGTAATTGAATGAGCGATGATTAGTCAGTTTCTACGCGATGAGCGCAAACTCAAGATATGGGTGTCGATTGCGGAGATCGTTTCTGCGGTCGCTGTGGTGCTCTCTTTGGTCTATGTCGGTCTGGAAATTCGCCGAACGACCCTGGAGTCTGACGCTGATGTCCAGGCTGAGTTGTTGTCCTATACAACACAACGACGGTACCTGGTTATTGAAAGTAGCGATCTGTCGCCGATCCTGACCAAAGGATATGCCGATCCTGATTCGCTGACACCCGCTGAAGCACTGCGATTTCAGGCCTATATCGAATTGCACTACATCGCCTGGGAGAGGGCCTTCTACACCTATAATGCCGGCGTGTTCTCGACGGACATCTTTCACGAATGGAACGAGTGGTTCGTCTCTGTTGCAGAAAATGAGCCAGACTTCGTATGGCCCAGGGTGCGCGACTCACAGAATTTCGGGGAGCCTTTCGTGCGCCACATAGACAAGGCACTGGGCATTTCGCCGACTGTCGCCGGCCAAGACCAATCAAACCAGGAGTGAGCAGCGTTGCTGTCCTGTCCTGAAAGAGGTCGGAGCCATTCGCGTGCACGATGATGGACGCGATTGTTTTCGACATTGATGGCACGCTTCTCGATTCCTCAGGCATCGACTCGCGCCTGTATATCGAATCGATCAAGACGATCCTGGGAGAGGTCAAGCTTCGGCCTGATTGGTCGGACTACGAGCACGTCACCGATCAGGGCGTGCTGCGTGACATCATTCGAGACAATGGACTATCGCGAGAGCGTGAGCTGATCAGTCAGGTCAAACGAGTGTTCCTGCAGTCCATTGCAGAGCATCTGCGAACGCAAGGCCCATTCAGAGAGATTCCAGGCGCTCGCCGGTTTGTTCGTGCACTGAATCAGTCGAGTGAGATGCGAGTCGCCTACGCCACGGGCGGATGGACGCACTCAGCGAAGCTGAAACTCGAGTCCGCCGGCTTCCCGCTGGACGATTTACCACTGGCTAGTTCCGACGACCACGATGACCGCGTCTCCATCATGCGCAGCGCCGCCGCCCGGTTCCCCGAATCAACGAACCGAGTGATCTACTTTGGCGATGCCATCTGGGACCAGCGCGCCTGTGAGGAACTCGGTTGGCAGTTCGTCGCTGTCGGCACAGCGCTTGGCGGGATCGAGAACTTCGATTCTGTCGAGCGCTTCATCGATCAAATCAGGAAAAACTGATCACCATCGTGCGTCTGGCTCTGTCAAGTCATCCAATCAGTTTGAACTGATCACCTCCGCGCTTTGGTACCACAAACGCTTCTCGGTTCAACTCTGCGGATAAGCCTGTGTTCAATCCATGTTTCCG
>Ga0102934_1000199_pt1 | contig 36831 bp, 29 predicted proteins | sample SalPonR2_A_D1_MG_FD_78175 | JGI IMG/M metagenome (GOLD analysis project Ga0102934, IMG submission 78175) | Salt pond soil microbial communities from South San Francisco under conditions of wetland restoration - Salt Pond MetaG R2_A_D1_MG | ecosystem: Environmental > Aquatic > Marine > Intertidal... | reverse complement strand
TTTGGATACCATTTCAATCGGCCGCTCGACAACGTGACGTTGCCGCCGACGTTGACGCACTTGACGTTTGGACGTTGGTTCAATCGGCCGCTCGACAATGTGACGCTGCCGCCGGCGTTGACGCACTTGACGTTTGGCTTTCGCTTCAATAAGCCGCTCGACATTGTAACGTTGCCGCTAACGTTGACGCACTTGACTTTCGATTATAACTTCAACCAGTCGCTTGACAATGTGACGCTGCCACCGACGTTGACGCACTTGACGTTTGGCTACTTTTTTAATCAGCCACTCGACAATGTGACGCTGCCGTCGACGTTGACGCACTTGACGTTTGGCTTTCGCTTCACTAAGCCGCTCGAAAACGTGACGTTGCCACCGACATTGACGCAATTAACGTTTGGCGTTAACTTCAATCGCTCGCTCGACAATGTGAAGCTGCCGCCGACGTTGACGCACTTGACGTTTGGCGCCGACTTCGTTCAGCCGTTTGAAAATGTGACGCTGCCACCGACGTTGACGTATTTGACGCTGTCGGAATACTACGATCGATCATTGGACTGTCTGCCATCTTGTGTCACTGTTACACGACAATCAACGATCACTTTGACGTCAAATCCACAAAGATGAGCAATGAACGCTTTTTACAACCATTTATCGAGCGCTTGCTGCTCTATGTCGGTCTCGAGCAGACACTTGCCTATGTGTCGACGTGCAAGCGGCATCGGAAAGAGCGAAAATGGTTGATCGAGCAGCACGCCGTCGTCGATCACGAGGCTGCTGAGCAATTCGCAGGCGGCATCTCGATCAAGTATCGATCGGCGACAATCGAACGTGTCGAACAACTGGACACTTTGCTGCCGACGTTGACGGATTTGATGTTTGCCAAAGACTTCAATCAGCCGCGCGCAAATGTGCTGTTGCCACCAATGTTGACACACTTGACGTGTGGCGACTGGTTCAATCAGCCGCTCGACAGCGTGACGCTACCGTTGACGTTGACACACTTGACGTTTGGTTATTGGTTCAATCGGCCGCTCGACAACGTGACGTTGCCGCCGACGTTGATGCACTTGACGTTTGGCATTTGCTTCAATCAGCCGCTGGACAGCGTAATGCTGCCACCGAATTTGGCGCACCTGAAGTTTGGCATTCGCTTCAATCAGCCGCTCGACAACGTGACACTGGCACCGACATTGACGCACTTGACGTTTGGCGACGACTTCTTTCAGTCGCTTGACAAAGTGACGCTGCCACCGTAGTTGACACAGTTGACGTTTGGCCGGAAGTTCAATCAGTCGCTCGTCAACGTGACGTTGCCGCCGACGTTGACGCACTTGACGTTTAATGTCCGCTTCGATCCGCCGCTCGACAACGTGACGTTGCCGGCTACCTTCACGCACTTGAGGTTTGGCGACGGATTCAATCAGTCGCTCGACAACGTGACACTGCCGCCAAAGTTGACGCACCTGACGCCTTACAAACACTTTGATCGATTATTGATCTGTGTGTCATCGCATGTCACTGTGATACGATAATAAGAACCACTTTGCTTTTTTTTTGCTGCGCACAGTAAAATCCGGCAAAGACAAAAGTAAAATGAGTTTTGCAAGACGTGGAATGCAGGCCAGAACTCGCTCTATCCGAAAAAATCCAAGGTCTTCATTGTGGATTGTCGGTTTGATTGGGTTGTTGGTCGTAGCTGCCATCTTAATCAGTGGTGCACTCACCAACTGGTGGGGTTTGGCGTCCGACGATGATGCACAAGACACGACTCCGACAAGAGCAGACAATGCGCAAATCAAGTCGCTTTGCGATCAAAGCGACTCATTTTTCAAAGATAACAAAGCCAAATGTGACGCGTGCGTCACAGAGGGCAAGTCAACTGAGGCGGACGTGAGAAGTTGCATTGAAAAAAAACTGGCCGTGCCAGCTGGTGAGCCCGACGACGGGCCAAAATCTGATGAAGCATCGGTGCCCGAGGTGGGCGACAAAGTTTACATCAAAGCTTCTGACAAAGATTTGTTTGTGCATACAAAAGGTGGATCACTATATTTGAAGGAAAACACATTGCATCCGTGCCCTGCTGACAAAGATTATCCGAACTGTCAATGGGTGTTTGAGAGAGACGACAACAATTTTTTGTACTTGAAATCATCCGACGCTTCACTGTATTTGCACGTTTACGGGGGCAGTGAATTGGGCAACAAAATGACGTTACATACTTGTGAAAAAGACAAAATGTATCCAAATTGCCGTTGGCTATTGGAAGAAAGTGAAACCAAGCCTGGTCACTACTATATCCGTTCGAGTGGCGGAGGTTACTTGCATACTAATGGCGGCTCCATTGAAGGAGCCAGACTGACTTTGCACCCGTGTGATAAAGATTCTGATTTTCCAAATTGTCAATGGAAATTGATCAAGGCTAGCGAGCGATAAAAACGCATAATACAATAAAATACCCTTTATCGCCACAGACACACACAACAATGTACAAACAACTATCTCAGACTCGGCGCAGTTGAATAGAGTGATTGCAGTCGTTTATGCTGTATGAAAGCATGCACAATGCCGAGCGACCCAAATATTCACGAATGAGCAGATCAAAAGTGGCGCTCACGAGAGTTTATTGACTTTTTCTGCCTGGTTCGACTGCACTGTCGATTCGGCAGTCTTATTTTTTCGAAAGTGCTCTTTTGCGTTGGCCTTTTTTTGGATGTATAAGTACAAAAAAGATACTATTGACGCAATGCACAGAACAGTCAACACTCCGAAAGCCAATTTGGTGCTGAAATCACGTTGATTGGTGCCGATCGGCGCAAAAACGCGCTTCAGTAGCGGTCTGTCGTTCAATGACATGCCGGGATGCGCTTCAAGCCAGTCGCGCCCTTCTTTGTCGTGCGGTGCTGAAACTCCGTATTCGTCTGCGTATCGCGCTTTCTGCAAGATGTACCCAGTGTCGAGATCAATATATCGCGAAGGAAATTTGTTCACCACTTTTGGAACGTCTTCCAACTTCACGCCACTGTCAACGCCCAAGCGTTTGTTCACTGTCTCGTGCAGTTCGTAAATCCATTTGGACAGTGTTTTGCTGGACTTCAGTGTCTCATCCGAAAAGGTTGTGTCAAAGTACTTTTTGTAATGCACAGCACATGATGGGCACGGTATGAACAGAGGCAAAGCTTCGAAAAAGTTGCGAGCACGTTGCTTTTGTTCGTCGGAGGGCTTTGCCGGATACGCAATAGCACTTCGATGCAAAAACTTCCACGCATCCCAGCCCCATATACGAGGATCGCTCATTTCAGGTCGCAAGCGTCGACTGCAAAATCGTTTTGTTTGTCACGCGCTGCAGACCAAAAAAAAGTGCATCGCTTTGATTTTAATTGTTCACTGATTTTCTTCTTTTAGTGACATGACAATGCCGTAACGGCAATTTGCGGCTCGTCGCCTTGCCGGGCATTGCTTCCACTGGCCAGAGCAAATCCATCGCTGCTCTTGACCACCGCTGCGCAGATGGCTTGGTGCGCCGTGTGCTTGGAAATTGTGTTGGCATACAAAAAATTTGTAATGTCGGAACAGTACCAGATGGAATCTGACTGTGATATTATGGTTATTTTCACAGCGAGCAGCGCTGCTTCCAATCGGACCATTAAAATAAAGGCGTTTGCGACACACTGTGGAGACAAGACCGAATTGCCGTAAAAGCAGGTGTCGATCAGCGATGCAGCGAAAAGGCAAAACGCTGATTTCCAAAGAAATGGATTGGACTGCAGTGCCGACAAATTCTTTCCAGCGCTAAGCGAACCGATCGCCAACCCCAATGGCAACCGCTTTTCCATTGGTTGCCGCTGCCAAAATGAAGTCGCGGCATACGTAAAATCGACAACAATTCCTGACCACAATGCGCACAAGCACGCCCGCACTTGACGAAGATATACAATCACAGCATTGTCGGTCATTTCTTCCTCCTGTTGAAAACTAAACTGCTCCTCTGCTAGTCGACTTTCGCACTGCACTTTAGTGTCGTCGCTGCACGACAACTGCTCCACCAAAACTGCATTTTCCTTGCCAAAAACAGCAAAAAACTTTTCTTTTTCTGCTGTTGTCTCAAACTGCCATTTTGCATCGTCTGCAGCCGCTTCTGTGCCAACAGAAGCACCCTGTTCCATCTCGTTGTGTGTTTTTTTGTCCGTTGGTACAGTTTTTACAAGCCGCACCAATCTGTTCATCAGTGTCACATTTGGCACATTCAGACGAAAGCGACAGACAGCGTTGGTTTGTTGCAGCTGGCGGTAAAAAAATGCATTCAACTTGCGAAATAAAGTTTGGCAACGTGTCGCCCTCCAAATGCCAACTGCCGCAAAGAAAAGGTTTGCCGATTCCGCATACACGCCAGAGAGACAAGTTGCGAACCAACTTTTCGCACACCTGTTGCCAATATCAAATGTGTCGGTGGCGTACAACAATTGTATACCAAAATGAATCGCTTTGCCCACAATGTTTTGTGGCTGCAAATCCGTCAAAATGCAAAACGGCATTTCCGGAACAGATGTGGCGCTATCTTGACCTGCCTCAACTGTTGCCGCCGCCTCGAAAGACTTGTACACCGATGAATGCATTTTTTCGTTGGAGCCGGCACGGTTGACCTGGCCTGGCTCTACTGCACTTTGCATGACAGCAAACAGTACATGTTGTGTTCGATAGAAGCAGTGTGCCAGCACTTGACCGTTGATGTTCATACTGCCCAACCGCAACCAACGTCGACAAGTCAACAGAAATGGCACACAAAAAAGCGCCACCAGGTACCACCAGCAAGAAAAATTTGTCAAAGCTATGCCTACAAGCGCAAAACTGAGTAAATTTGCGTGCGAATTAAATTCGCTGCGCATAAAATTGTATTCGCCGTTTACGAGTCTGTCGTGGTAAGCCTTGCAGCATGAACAGACTTGATCTTTTTTCTCACTGTCGAACAGAAAAAGAAGTTCACGCTGACACCGTCTCAAGTCCCAGTGTTGTTTCAGCTGTGGCGCACGATTGTCATCGCGAAAAGAACTTTGTGTTTGACGACTGTCGCCGCCCAAAGCCTGTTTCTCTGCATCACTTTGCTTGTAGGATAATACTGTACATTTACCTCGACACAGAGGACAGAGAAGAGAACTTTTTTGCACATTTTGCAGCGGTCGTGACTGACTGATTCCAGCCGCAACCGGCCTCTGCTCTGGATCGAGTTCGTCTGCGGCATCATTGTCTTGTATGCCACCGTCGCCAGTCAAAGATATCTGGTAACCTGTCCACGAAACTATGCTGTGCACTTCTTCGTCTATCCGTTCGTCAATAAAATCACGTGCGTTCTCGACAGCAGAGTCGGCGAAATCTTGTTCCGACATCCTTTCTCGGGCTGTGAGTGCAATCTGATCGTAAACAGTGCCGTACAATAGGCTTGACAGAGCCAATGTTTTACTACTGTCCCTCAGAGAAAGTCGCGTCAACATGCCGACACGATCTAGCGGCACTTTTTGCCAATGGCGAATGTCTGGCTGCGGACTTGTTGTCGATCCTACTAACGACACAAGACTAGCTTCGGTTTTCCAACCAAAGTGTCGCTCCAGAAACTTTGCAACTGCCACCTGAACCAACAGACCGTTCGACTGATGTCGCCGATACTCGCCGGATGCAACCAAACAAAAATGTGCTTCCGGTTCGACCAGTTGATAGAGTAGTGCTTTGATCGCAATGCGTTCCTCGGCCAACAGTCTGTCTTGCTGTTCAAGATGAATAGCACAAGCTTGAAAAGTTTGATGTATGGTAAAGACGTTTACGGCGAACTCGGAAAAGTCGTTGCTGTGCACATTCCACCTTTCTGTCGAAAGAACTGGGTCGTTTGGCCGCTCATTGTTGTCCGTAGGTTCCTCCTGTTGACGCTTTCGATGTCTCAATAACAACTGATCAATGCACGCAATGCAGACACGTTTATCACTTTGATTGCTGCACCGTGAACAAAACTGCAACAGTGGCACACAAGAACAGCGCATATCTGAACCGGAACAGTTTTCACAGCTGCTCTGCAGACAAATGGAACACCGATCAGGTTCTTCGCCACTTTCTGACATTGCCGCCGGTAATATGAACGTATATTTTTATCTGTACAGTTGACAATGCTGGCTGGTTGCACAAAAAAAAAGGCGCAGCTTGAAGCCCCTGCGCAAATAATAAACAAAAATAACCAGAATTAATTTGTTGCGCAAATTATTTCTGCGGCGGACACTTTCTTGCCGATTAACATTGTCGGACGCAGTTTTTTTTCACAATAACCAGTGCGCTATGCAACAACAAACACCTTTGAAAACTGAGTACAATATGAATTCGAACAGCACACTTTCGTCCGAAATGGCCGATGCCTACGGCGATCAGGCAACCGTCGACGCTGTGAGACTGGCACAAAAACGCAGCGCTTCGCAGACCGATTTGAACGGTGAACCGCCAGCGAAGCGTGCCAACACCGTCAAAGTTGTGCTGGAAGACGATGACGATGACAACAACGAAAGCAACACCGCGGCGCAAGTGGTGCCCGTATCTCGAAAAGCGACATCGGCTTACACGGTGAAACAAAGCAGCAAAGAGTTGATCGACACAAAATTCGACTGGAAAAAACTGGACACGACCGACAAAATCAAATCAGTGATCCAAATTTCGGACACGCTATCAAAAAGTGGCGACTACCTAAACATCAACCCATTGTCTGCAGTCTACACAGACCTTTTTCATCAAGTGGTGCAATGCGGTTGGCACTTTCAGTACCAGACGCCACCGATGGTCTGCACGACAGGTCTGCGCGACAGTGACCGCTATCCGGGCTCTTGGTCGGCGCTGCTGGCCGGCTCTGAAGTTTCCCAAGGTCTTTTGGACAGAATCAATCGAAAACCCGAGGTGACCGACTTCATGGCCTTCATGCGCAATTTGCAGCGCTATCTCAACGACTATTTGGTCGATCACGGAGAGCAAATTTTTCTCAACACTGCACAGCGCCAGCAAGAAGAAAACGAAAAAATTTTGGCCAAAAATCCGAACGCGAAGACGACGAACGAGTACAAACAGGTGCCTTTTGTGACGCGCGGCAAGCAGGATCCGACATTCGGCCAATTGTACAAGACGGGCAACTACACCAAGGAGCAGTATGCTGCCGAAGTCGCGCCCTCGATCGGATCGTTTTTTGTTGCCTACGAGGATAATGCTCCTTCTCTGAACGTCAAAGCGTACACCAAAAAAGTGAAGGGCTCGAACGGCGAAAACGTCAACACCAACGTGCCTGACTTGCTCATTTTGAATGAGGAAGGCGCGGTCGAACAGTTCAGTCCGGCAGCGCCGTACTGCCAGAAAGGCAAAACGTCCTGGGAAGCGCTGCTGAAGGTCAGCATCAAATGGTACAAAAATCAGTTCAGGTTTTATCAAGTGATGCGTTCGTTTCGGTACTATGTGAACGGTGCTTCGGACGGCGACGACCAAGGTCATGCCAACGAGATCATTTACACCAATGCCAATGGCGATATGACGCGAGTCGTGCAATGAATATAAATTCTCCTTTTTTGAGCACTAACGTTGATTTAATATGAGGAGATCATGTTCATTGTTTGTCTATGCTGCTAGCTTGAGTATGTGCCGACAACTCGCGCTTTGCGAGGTCTTGAAAGCAAAGTGTCAAGCGTCTCAATGCTTTTACAGGCAGCTGATGACGAGGATGTTTGCAATAAAGTCGCACCAAGTACTCTGACGAGTGTCGGCTGTCGAAAAAACAGCTGGATGTGTCTTCTGTTTTGTAGCACGGCACTTCGCCACCCGCGAGAGTAGATCGATAAAAAACTTTTCCGGCGAGCGGATCGTTGACGCCGTTGCCAAGATCGTAGCGCGTCAATACAATGAACAAACTTCTTTCTTCAAAAAACAATTCTTCAGATGTCTCGCCGTACGATCGATAGCGCTGCAATAGCTGATTGACAGTCAAATCTTCAGAGGGTGGATGAAACATGACACACCGAGCCAGCACAGTGTAGTATTGCTGTGTTTGAATTTTGTGCATCAAATCTGTCATCTCTTGGTCATCGATGCGTTTCGTGGTGTTCCACGGTTTGAACACGCAGTCGCTCAGCATCAGAAAACTGCTCGGCTTTTGCATAGCAGTGCTTATACTGTCGGCACTGTGCTTGTCAACCAAGTCCAGCAAATCGAGAAACATGTGTTTCACTGAGATCACGCTGTCGTGGGTGTAGACATTTTTGTGCATACTTGCACGCAGATACAACATCTCGTATAGCTGATTGCACGCTGACACGTTGAAACGGATACGACCGTCCACAATACGTGTAGAGTCGATGATTTGTGACATGCGAACATTGGGACTGACGCTGCCGTACACCGAGTGCATATCTCGAATCAAATAGTCCATTTTGTCGACATCGATACCATGCTCTGCGTTGTGCACAATTTGAAAGAGCCAAAACTTGTGCGCCGGCAGCAATTCTCTGCCAACTTTTTCGTCCACGCCGATGATCATTGCTCTGATCAGGTCAAAGTTTCGCTGCCTGGCGTTGCGTGGCGCCGTGTACTTTCTTTTTGTACCAGCCAATTTCACACTGCTATTGTCGGTGTTGTCTGCAGACGCGTCCTCCACAGCAGGTATTGTTTTTTCGTTCAAAAACCAAAAGTAATCGTTCTCGATGGCGTGTTTGACTAACTCAACCGACATTTGCTCGTGATCGAATTTGCCTCTGGCCCAACACTCGAATGAATGTGAATGCGGCCCATGGCCCAAATCGTGGCACATGGCTGCTGTCACTACCAACATTTCTTCTGTTTCGTCATACTGATCCAACAAAGAATGCGATGTCAAGTGCCGATACATCTGCGTGGCTCGGTACGCCACACCAATGCAATGAGAAAATCGCGTATGATTCGCATTGGTGAAGACATGATGGGCGGCGCCCATCTGCTTCAGATCGCGCAGTCGGTTGAAATGAGGCGTTGCGACAATGCACTGTTGGTAAGGCTGCAATTGAATTTCACCATAGATCGGATCCAAATGCTTCTCTTTGTAATAGTCCACTGGCCAATCATTTATCAGCGCCGCCAAGGACTGTGCCGAATCAGAGTTTCGCCGACGTTTGCTTCTCGACGGTGCCGCTGTCATTGTTGAGGGTCGGTTTTTTTCTTAGCCGTCAAAAAACAAACTGCAATGAATTTTGACAGTGCCACTCTCGACGACTATAAGCTGCAGACTGACGGATCGCTGGAGTTTCTTTTCAATTCAATCGACTGGGATAAAACTTTGGCTGCCAACTGCGTTTTGCAGCAGGGTCAGTATTTCTCTGTCGCGAAAGTTGTTCCGCTGCGTCGTGCGGCAGACAATCGGCCTTGGGCGCTGAAGTTTCTCAAATGCGATCGCGTCGGCGGTATTTTTGACTGGCGCAGATGTTGTGTCAGACTGGCTGCACTACAAAATTCAGATCATGGCCAGCAATTTTCAGACTCTGATGGCGCATCTCGATCGGCGTTGTGTCGCCACTTTGACGGTCGTCTGGAAAAGACAATCAATTCGAAAGCTTGTCAATATTTGCAGAAGAAAATCAACGCACAAACGCTACACTTGCTGCGCCACACGCAAGCGCTGCAGCACATAGCGCAACACTACGCTGCCAATGCCGATTTTTGTTTTGTGCAAGCGATTGCAGACACAAAACTGCGTAATTTACGCTATGTTTGTCATTCTGTAGCTGGTAGATCCAGTTGCTTTTGGGAGGAGGAAAAACAAATGTTGGCAAAAGCATCTCTCGCTCTCAACGAGTGCGAATCGTTGCAGTTTTTGCCTCGACTCTACGTCATCGAAAGTTGGATTGAGTCTGTTGATACCGAAACACTTTTTGGTCAGAGATATTTGCTGTCCGTGGGCCGACAGGACGATTGGTCGTTTCGCATCACAGCCGCCCAAAAAGTGTTTGCAGCCTATCGCTTTCTGCACGAATCTTGCCGTTTGGTCCATCATGACGTTTCTTTTGCCAATGTGCGGTTTGTTCTTGCTGACGGCGCTGATGATATGCGTGTGTTTGTGAACGATTTTGGTTTCAGTCAGCATCTGCCTCCAACTGACACAGACGGCAATTCTTCACGCCGCCTTTGTGTGCAATTTGCCGGTTCCGGATACTTTGCTTCGCCTCAAAAGTGGGAGCGTGTACCGCACGATGACGAAAAGGACGAATGTTTCGCCATTGGCGTTCTTGTGCACTTTATTTTATACGGCACACTTTGTTGGCCAAAATCTGTGACCACGATCAAAGACATGTCCAACTTGCTGACGAAAGACCTAAAATCGGGCTCTTTCGTGCCCGCTTGGAACGCTTTTGTCAATGCTCCGAATTGGGTCAACGAAATAGTGACGAAAAGGATCTCGAAGCTGCTTTCATACAGCGAGTCGCAGCGACCTTCTATGAGCCAGATTCTGTCCGATCTTGAAAGTGGCAAAAAGCCAGAATGAACGAGCCAGTCAGTCAATCTCAATTTACAATTGTTTTATTTTTGCAACAATCAGTGTGCGGCTCGGCTTAGTTGCCAAATCCATACAAAGGTCGGCCCTGTCGCTTCAAAGCCTGCACGACGTCCTGCGACATCACGGTTTTGCGCTGTGCGTGCTCTGTATAAACAACGGCGTCTCTCAACACATCCTGCAAGAACTTCTTCAGTACGCCGCGCGTCTCGTCGTATGTGAGGCTGCTAATGCGCTTGATGCCACCGCGTCGCGCCAGACGTCGGATTGCTGGCTTCGTAATACCTTGGATATTGTCGCGCAACACCTTGCGTGGTTGACGCTTCATCATTTTTTTGCCTTTTTTCATTTTGGATTGATGCAATAAAAAGTTGTTTTGCTTACTACTGAAGTCGACCAAAAAAAGTATTCAATCGCCGTAAAACTGGCTCTACTTACCTTTTACGGATCAATTTGTTTCTTGCGGGTGTCAGCTGGTGGACACAAGTGAAAATGGAAGAAAAGATAGTATATTTTGTAAATTATTTCCACCAATCGATCGGACAACGTCTTTCCTGCAGTTTGCCAGCACTGTTAGATTGAAAAACAACGCAAAAATTGTCCTGTCTGTTTTCTTCGCGAGACCATAATCCAAAACGGCACATTCGCTAGTCGACACACTGAGAAAATGATGTGAAAGATCCAAGTCTATCGTTGTTATGAGAGTGTTGTGACAAAGAGGCAAACATGCGCCCGGCGATACTTATTATCCGCACCAATATTCAAAACCGAAAACGGCAGGAAATTGATATAAATTAGCATTGCCGCAGTTCTTTGCTTCCTGCCTCATTTCATCTGTCGTATGAATGCGCACCAAAACATAAGTTTGCATTTTTTCGGTGTAGCACTTCAATGTCTCCACACAAATGGGTGAGCGGTCTGTAATGATTGCTGTGTCAGCGTCATTGAGTTGTTTTGATGTCGTCGTGAAGGTTCTCGTCGATAGATATATACCCCTGAACCGAATATGAGCAATATCTGCCGTTGTTTGCGGTATAGGCAGGGCAACAATCGCATCTTGCTCGCCCATAAAAACGGCCTGAGTAATCATCACTTCTTGCACTCCAATGTAATGAAATGCGCTTCCAGCGGCCGTTTGCGCCGATCGTCGAGTTTGCACCGGCATGTATTTAAACAGTGAAAAAGAATTTGTACAGTCAAACAACTAGACTTATTCTGGCACTAAGATAGTTTTTTCTACTTTTTATAGAGGCTTGCTTGGGAAAAATGACGCATAGATGCGAGTCTGTCTGCAGGAAAAAAAGCCGGTTTGACGGCAAAAGACGTTTTATTTAAGCAATTTCTGGCTCCGGAGCAATGACCTCCTCGGGAGCAACGCAACAGTCTTCGCACTCGACCCAGTACTCGATGCACAGTGCCAAAGGCTGCTTCCACTCACCGTCCACCATAAACTTGGCTTCCAATGCGCTCCAGAGAGCCGCGGCATCCTCATTGCCGTTGCGGCACAGTTCGATACCGACGCGCGACAGAGTTACACGTGTGCCCGGCAGTTGACGAAGTGAGAACAGACGGTTGGCGTTGTCTGACAGTTCTCCGCCGTTGCAGTCGGGATCGTTGATATCTGTGTAGCACGTTCGGCAGTGATCTTTCAGACAAACCGCCACAAAATGAAAATCTGTGAAAGACAGATTGCAGTTCGATGCACACTCATTGACACAGAATGGCAGCTGCAGTCGCAAGCAAGAGTCCGGGTTGTTCAGAAAGTCGTTGCTGAGATGAATGGTGCGCTTCTGCGACGGATACTTTTGCAAACAATCTTTGGTTGGACAGTCACACATTTTGAGTTTTTTCTACACTTTCAAAAGGTTCTATCTACTACATGGAAAAAGACTAGAAAAAATCGACATTGTCCACACTTGACTGCAATCTTGCTGCGATGTCTCTCGAAATAAAAATCGCGTCGATGGCTTGTTTTTGATTCAAAAGGATTGTCGCGTTGTTTACAAATATGCTCACTGAAAGTCACTACATTGATATCGATGTTCCAACAGCTTTTTTGACACAAGCTGATCACATCATTGAGTTTCCTCTCGAACAAAGCTTTGTCAGATTGAATAAGCCGGGCAATGTCGCGCAAGCAGCATTGGTTCGCGCTTCGCAGTGCAATGGCAACTTGATTGCGCAACTGCCATTGGTAAAGTTTGATTTTGCCAATGATAGCTGCACAATGGGGATTATCGATCCGCTGCCCGAATGGCTGCCTGGTCTTGTCATGTGTGCAAGAACATCAATACGCATAGAGTATTGGTTAAACGACGTTCGTAACTACTGCAAACAATAAACACGACTGTGCCCTTTTTATTTACAGCGAAGGTCGACAAGTCGAGTGATTACAGACATTTGGATCGTGCCAACGTCGTTGTGTGAATCTGATCGCAATTTTTTGAACAACAGCCGACGCTGTGTTGCTGTCGCAATTGAAATTTGCTGAACGCCAGGGAAAAAAGCGCATTGAAAAGCCTTCTGCGGAACACCAGATGGCCCAATGCACGGTTATTATGCTGACAGTATGGCTCTCCGTGACTCTGCATAACACAAAAAAGCAGTCTGGAACACTTTTTTTTGAATTCGGACGAGTAAATACGGCTGGATTGACACGTATCGCGGCGCAGCTGTTGCGCCATGAGGTTGTTGTTGAAAAGCAGTACAGTTTGGCGTTGCGACATTTCTTGTTTTTGCTGTGCGCTGCGGAAGCGCACGACAAACCGCCGGTTGAAACTAGCACTACCGCTGACCGTATTTTCGTGACAGAAAGGCGTATGACCATGATAGATTCGATTCAAAAATAGTCGATATGTCGAGATGTCAGCAAAGTCTGACAATTTGTTGTCGTGCATGTTTTTGAATGCCAGCAGTGAAAAATGCCATGGTGATGGCAGTGTTAGCTGTCCCCCAACAGCGTTCAATACCAGTGCCATGGCATGCTCTATATGCCGCTCGTCGGTCACTTTTAAAGACAAGTCGGACAATAGCGCTTCGATCGTAACGTAAATGCGCTCGTAGTACCTAAAAACCAAATAGAGGCAACAGACGGCAAGAAGTTTGTAATTGGAAAAATCACACAGGGTGCTGGAGACGTTGTTGAGTGGGAAGTTTGCGATACACCGATCAAAGTTGTACAGTGCCGAGAAGAGAGTCTGATAGCGACAGTTGCTCTGCCGAGCAACTTTGAACATCCACGAGAAAATTGTGGTACGAAAGTTCAGCAGCAGGTCACACCAGTCAACGTTCAACAGCAGTGAGCGCCGCTGGTCTTTTGCAAAGCAGCCAGCACGAACACCTGGCTGAAAAGACCACCAATGATGGTCGGAGTGACGTTTTGGAAGCTTGGTGAACACCTGATGTGGTGGCACCGCGTTGTCGCGCAGTGAAACGAACGCAGCGTGATCATCGAAATTCTGCAGCGCAACGGCATAGATCAACACCGCCGATGGTTCTACAAAAGGCTTGACAAAGTCGTGCGACAATAGTTCCTCAGCGCTTGGCCGTGTGTGTGGATTCGGGTCGAGCATTTGTGCCAACAAATCGAAAAAGTCGTCGCCCAGACAGTCACAAACTCGTTGTGCTACATTTTCGGTGTCGTGTGGCGACCGTTTGGTCAGCAAATGCAGAAATATTCTCTGACGGATACGTTGAGCGCGCAGTGCTGCAGATTCCACCCATTGACAAGCATCATTGGATTGATCTGAGACATTGTGACGACGAGAAGAAGCCGGCTGGTCTGCATGCAGCGAAGCTGTCCCCGCTTCATCTTCAAACATGTCCTCAAACATATCATCGTCTTCGCTTGTCACTGTACAGAAACCATCGCCCGAGCACGCTGTGCTGTGGTCCACCTGTGGCGCGTTGGTGAATTCTTTGGACGCCGAATCACTGCTGCTAGACGGGCATTGCATCATAAGCGACTGCAGAGAATCAAAAACTGTTGTCAAATTCCGACCAGGGAACAGCGTTCGGCCACTCGCGAACTGCGCAAAGCAGCAGCCGAGTCCCCAAACGTCAATGTTTTCTGTGTAAGCCAAATCTTCCTCTCGTTTGATGCTGACATCGTTCGCATCACTGGACACAGTGCTGGTCATGCTTGCAGTATTTGACAATCGCAACGAAGATTTCAACCTGGCGCGCAGTGCGCTCTCTGCTTCATCGTCAAAAACTGTTGTCTGTTCGGCCACGTGACAATCTGAAGCTTTCTGAGACACACCAGAAAATGCAAGCGGGTCAAAGAGTTCGGGTGCTCGGTAATTGGGCGTTACAATAAACGGTGAATGGTGCGTTTTGTTCAGATGCTTGGACAAACCAAAATCACAAAGTGTCACCAGCGGCACCGATTTGCTTAGCTGCAAAATGTCACTGGATGACTGCTGTGACAAAGTTGGCGGGAAGTTGTTGTCAAAGTGTATTGATTGCTCGCTACTTTCTTGCAAGCGACGGCCCGGCAGACTGCCAGCCAGGGGCGTTTTGGTGTCTTTGGAATACCGCAAGTGTTCGCTGGTATCGCCGCTGGTGAAACAGCAGTCCTGTTTCATTGGAATGGGAGTTGCGCGAGCGAGGTTTTCAAAGTCACGTGTGGCGTTTGCCACGGTGCAGTTTGTGGATTTGCTTTGCGACGCTGCTCTCCGTTTGGTTGACAGTGTTTTACCGGCTTGATCGGATCTTCTTTTGCGCAGTGCATCGTCCCGCATGTTGCCCTGGCGTTTGCTGTGGACCACCAACTTTGGCTTTTTGAATTGCATCTGGTTTGGTTCGAGCACGCTGTTGAAACAGGAGCAGTTGTGAGCCATGGGCAGAAAAAACTTGCACATCTGCTTGATAGGCGGTTTGACGCTTGGCGGTGTGTGCAATGAAATATTTTCCAGAGAATGGTGTGTTCCATAAAGTGATGGTTTTTCTTTCGCTCGGCTGCCATTTGGTTGTTTGTATACGTGTTTGTCGTCCAGCGACCAGCCAAATATTTCGGGTGCCGTTTGCATGAGAATATTTTGCGGCTTGATGTCACGGTGCGCGATACCGTTGTGCTGCAAGTAGGCAACGTGCAACAACAATTGGGCAATCACAAACGGCAACACTTTCAAACGCATCATCGGATTGGCTTGTTGCTGCAAATATTGTTGCATCGAACTGTCGGCCAACTGCAAAACAAGAAAAGCTTGCTTTGATTTTGCGCTGAACCAGTAGTCGTACACTTCGACGGTGCCAGGGTAGTTTTTGGTGCGCATCAGCACGTCGACTTCGCGCAGCAGTGACAATTGCTCCCAAAAAAGCGCGTCGTAAGACTGCACTTTCACGGCAAACAACTTTTGCTTCGCATCTGTGCAAACCGGCACACGATGTCTCTTCAGATATTCGTGAAATAGAGATGATATGTGGCACGGATAGACGTGTCCATAGGCACCATGTCCTATCGGATTATCTGTATCTATGTCATAGCGGTCCGTCATGACATGAAAGCACAGTGTTTAGTTTTATTGCTACAGAGATTGTCGATGAAATAAAATACTCCTTCTTCAAGCCATTGTGTCGAATCGAACCGTTCTCGAGCGGCCAATGTCGGGCATTGTGACTTTGTTCGGTGAGATTCCGGCGATATTGGCCGCGATGTCGCCTATTCGAAGAAGCAAGGAAAGCGCCAAATAATGAAAGTCGTGCTTGCTCCAATCAATCAGTTCAAGCAACAATTCGACTTCAATTTCGTACGATGCGGGCGCATTCAGAGCGCGTTCTTTGTCACAGCCTTGTTGAACCAGCGAGAGGTCGATTCGCCACATCTTGTACCAATAACTCGTTCTTGCTCGGACGCGCACCAAACTGGCGTTTGTCGGGCCTTCGTTATGCGCTGATGGTACCAACTCTTTCTCACTGCTATGTGAAATGCGAACGCCAAACTTCTCACGGCAGCCGGCTGTTTGCATCACAGTCTCGACATTGCTCAATTTGATTTTCTGATCTACGGTCAAACTGCCATCGGCGTGGTGAATGCGGCGCCAAGATTTCCCTTTTTCCTGATCATTGTACAGAAAAACAATGTCCAAAACAGATTCCGGGGGTCTGGTGTGCACGGTGCTCTCCATCGCGGCAAACATTTCTCGCACCCTGTGCCATTGATCAGCACTGACGCCGCTCACAAATGATCCAAAGTTGTCGGCATTGCCAGCAGCTGACGCAGCGACTGAATCTGTATATGTGCCAAAACGCAATTCTATTTCCGTCTCAGAGTGACTTACCGTCTTCAACTGTTCGCGCAACCACAGTGCAACTTGATCGCACCACTTTTTTTGCGCCTCAGTCAAAGACATTGTGCGCTGTGCGAGCGTTGAATCGTAACGAACGTCGAGAGGCCACAATTTTATTTTTTCAAAAAGCGCCTTTTCCGACTGCCAACAAAGTATCCGTGCATCGAATGAAACGACACGTTTTTGCGCTTGTTTGGCGACCTATCGGTGCCGGTCACAGCGTTCGCAGTTGCTAGTGCCGCCGGTTCTTCGTCGAAAAATTCACAACCGTAATCAATCACAACAGCTTCACCCTGTCGGATGTCTGCAATTGCAATCAGAAGAATGCGAGGCATGCCGCGACACCACACAGTTTCCAAACGCGCGTTTTCAACGACGGACGGCGGTGTTGTCGCCGAAACACTGTTCACATATCGCGTTTCGTTGCCAACGTCTTTTGCATCGATGACCAGCGGCGGAACACTGCTGGCCAATTGGTCCGACCAAAGCAACTGTGCCACATAGAAATTGTCCCGCTCGTTTTCAATATCGTGCAAGTAGCGCACCACGCCGACGTACTCGTCAAGCACCTCGTGACAGTATATATCTCTGGCTGCCAATACTTCGTACTGTTTGCACTTGCCGGCAGCCATTCGTTCGCAGTAAGCCCAATGGGTCGGGGAGACAATTTCGACAACCTTGAGCGGCGATTGCAATTTCATATTATACCACAAAGGTCTGTATAGTTCCCAGCTGTCAGAACAATCGCGCAGCGCATCTCGATCAGCGTCACGGATCTGTCGCCAGTCGCATTTTCGACAATACTGCACACGCTCAGCGGCCGCAACAGCAAAGCCGCTGCTTTGAGAACTTTTGACAATCCGGCCAGACACGTGAGAACGACAATACAAAAGTCCTTCGCTGTCGTCCCACTCTGCTTTGTCCGCTATGGAACATAGGTAATGATAATTTTTGTCACAGTTACCAACAGTGCAGCCGACAGTGGCACCAATCCGACCACAATAGCTACAAGGCATTTTGTGTCGCTTTGCTCTTCGTAGCAATGCAAATTCGTCCTCCGTCTTGGACATAGCGCTGTGTGATAAGCAGAGTGCGTGTGCCCACAGATTGTGTTTCACATGCGACAGCAGCCCAGCTTGGTGTGCCACTGTATTGTCGACTCCGCACAAGCCACAGACTTGGTGCGATGCGTTACAATGCGTTGTGCTGTGTGCAACTCGATTTACCACCGTGGCACACTTGTTTTCTGATTCCGTCGTGTAAACTCGCAAGTGTAAACTGCCGCTGCAAAGAGAACCAGTTGTCTGTTCGTACACAAATTTGCACAAAGTGGGAGGCAATCCGGCCGTGGATCTGGTACGTTTGTAAACATTGTACTGCTCGACACAGCCTGAGTACGCTGCTACAGACCAAACGAACTTGCAGGATTTCTCATCATACACTTGAAACAGTGGCATGGCCAGTACACTGTTTTCCGTGACGTCCAGCGCAAAGTAGAACAAATCTTTTTCGTCGAATGAAGCTTTTAATATGCACTTTTCGTAAACTAAATCTGCAGTCGCCAACTTATAATCTGGCTTAACAGTCACGAACGTGCGCCGGGCATCAGTGTTGGCACAATCTGTCATTGTTGAAAAAATTCAGACTTTTTTTCCCTTTCGCGTGCGCTTTGAAATCACTTTAGTTGTCAATTTGTGGCAAAACGGACAGTCTTCCGTGTTTGCCGAGTTCTTTTTCGCCCGATGAAATCATCCTGGTGAAGTGTTTGACGGCATCTGAAAAAAAAAATTGCAGCAGTTTTTTTTGGAGACAAATTGCCCAAACGACTTTTGGAGGCCGCAACTGGACCGAAAAAGCGACTGTTGCAACTGAAAACCCTCAATAAATTTTTACTCATAACAGTCTATTCTGGCAAAGACAAAGTGCACAGATGTCTACCACGAAGTCAAAAAAGAAGCTTGTCGATGTGCGCAACATCGAAGAGGACACTCTTGCGAACAAATCGTACAGAAAAGTGTTGTATACTGTTCCCAAACAGATGCAACTGGTAGTGATGAGTTTGGCACCAGGAGAAAGCATACCTTGCGAAACACACCGTTCTGGCAGTCAATTCGTTCGAGTGGAATCTGGAAATGGTGTTTGCACGGTTGGCAAAACCAAAAAAACAGAGTACGTTCTCAGCGACGGTATTTCACTCACAATTTCGCCCGGTGTGCATCACTGTTTCACCAACGTGGACAATCGAAAGCATTTGAAAATGTACTTGTTGTACTCGCCTCCTGAGCATCCCAACAGCAGACATCAACAGCGTCAACCGACTGCAGGTCGAAAACGAAAAGCGCAGGCAGCGGCAGCGACACAGTCGGAACACAAAATGGCCACACGCCAAAGAAAATGAACGCTGTATATTTTCATTCGTCTCGGTACGTGATCATTTCGTAGCGATACGGTTCCACGTGCCAAAATTTGGGCACATGCAGCAGTTTACCGTTGTTTTTGATACTGCTCAACCAACAAAAGTGACGCAAAGCGACAGCAAAGGCAACGATCGTGGCATCTCCCTGACGTTGATTCTGAACACTAAATATCTCCCGTTCTTCCTCAATCGAGCGTATTCGGAACAAATGTTTTTTTCCGTCATTGCGCAACTGCCAATACGCTCCTTCGTGCTCCTGCCACACGTCAAAGGTTTGATTGCTTCTTTCGGTCATGATGTGCCACTTTCGAATGCCGTCTACACGATGATGATCCGATTCCGTGTCGCCAAGAACATCCTCTGCATCGCGTGCAGCAGCAAGTGATTCCGTTATGGCAATCAGCGTGGCAGGGATCCACGTGCCAGAGTCCACAATTACTATTTTGTAACTTCTTGACGGCACAAATACGCTGTTGCGCTGTACAAGTGGCGATATGTCAGCGCCAAGTCCCTCAAACGTTCGTGTTGCAGCTTTTCGAGAGTGATTTACAAGCCAAAGTGTCTGGATGATGTCGAAGACACCTTTTTTGTTTGATACGCCCGGTTGCATAATAGCTTTGAGGCAATTTGGACCTACGGCACTTGAATCCGTTCGTGGATGCCAGCAGCCCACTGACACCATGTGCGCACTTTCAAACAAACTGGTCTGCTTTTCTGCCGAAACTTTGTCCGTACAGACCGCCGTTTGCCACAAGAGCATGCCGTCGATTTCATTTGCGCCAAAAACGACAAAAAAATCCTCCATGTTTTCATTGCTCATGTTTTCGATTGACTGAGGGTATGAACACTTTTTATGAACGGGCTATTTTGGCAACCGTTCATCGAAAATTTGTACTCAATCGTTGCGTAGCAACAAACACTTCGCACACGAGGGCGATCAAAGCGCATCATAAAGAGCAGAAATTGCTTATCGAACAATATACTGTTGTCAATTGTAAGGTGGCCAAATAGTATATTCAGCCACTGGACTATTTGTCGCCGCACGTCATGGTCTATCGCAAAAAGCGTCGCCATGCGGATCGTTGACTGAATGTTGCAGAGAATGGATAGGCGGCATCGATCCAGCATCAGTTGCTCGCTTCGATCAAACGTGTTCGCATCGTGAAAAAAAAATATCATAAACAAAAAAATTTATCACCCTTCTTTCAGCTTTGATAACGCTCTCTCAACTATGCAAGGTTATTTAGGGAGAGGAGACACTGATGAGTCGTACAATGTCACGATTAAACGCGTATCCAAAGTAGACGATTTGCAGCGTCTGGAAATTGAGAGCGGAAATTCTTTGATGTTTTCGCCCAGAGTTCAACGTAACGAAGGTTTGCCGCTCCGACGTGACGAAGTGTCCACTTCTAGCAACCCGATATCCATTTTGGGAATGACAGCAGACTGCGCTTCTTCTCCTGTATCTCTGGCACCGGGCCATGTTTCCTCTCTTCAAACGCATCTGGAGGATGCTAGCATATCAGACTTTTTGAACACCACGGACGCGGAATCGATTAGTAACTACGATCAATTGCCAGACAATTTGTCTTATTTCGACGTGTCTTCACCAAGTCCGTCCGACCACGTCAGAAAAAACGTCAGCCAGCAGCCACCAAAAGCAACACACGGTCTGCAAGTATCTGAAAATGACCATTTGGTCCGCAACCTAGCGACCGCTATCGGCAGCCGACCGCAAATAGCTGATTTCGAAAGCGAACCGTTGCGATTGTCGAAAACGACATTCACTCTTTGCGACGATATTGCTCACAATGTAACAGGCGACATTCGCATACGACAACTGCCACAGACGCCAATGCACGGCGGCGCACCCATTGGCGGACGCGAATCTTTTGTGCAGTCTTTGCCCGCCCGGAGATTCCTGGCAAAAATTGTGCCTGAAAAAATCCAGCAGCCCGTGCTGCAACATGACGCATCGGCAAATTCACAAAAAGCGCGCTTGAACAAAATGCTCACCAGTCGCAAGCGCAAAGCGGCTAATCAGAATTGTGGTGACGCAAAGTTGAAACATACTGCACAGACCGAAAAAGCAGGTGCGAAACAGTCAAGAAAGTCGAAAAGAGCGCGAACCTCGTCACGTCGCAAAAAAATCAAAGAAACACAGCCGGCAGAGCCTGACAGCACCAGAGATGTGGTTTTTGTTAGTGCCGCGCGAGAGCCAACTACCGGTGTTGTGGACTTCAAGAAAATCGTCACAGATGAAACTTTATCAAAAGATTTGAAGGCAATCGCCACCGATGTTGATTGCGCTGCCAGTCAGTTCAACAATCATCACGACGAGTCGCTGATATCAGATTCTTTGCACGAAACACTGTGCCGCATGAAGCACGAGGTGACACTGACGCTTTTAGCACTGGTTTTTGAACGTAGTCAGAGTGCAATTGTCAGCGAAAACGACAAAAACGCTTTTTGTGCGTCTACAAAAGGACAGGCAGTGCAGTTTAATCTTTTCGGTGGTGTCGAAAGCCTGTTGAATTTATTATACAATATATCTGCGCACAGTGATTGTGACCAGCCTGCGAATCGTTTTCTACGGTCGGCACCGCAAAGTTTGGCAAGCGGTCAAAGGTATCGTCGCGGCACAGTTCCGCACAGCAAACTGCTTGTTTGGCTCGCGACTTTGGTGGCGTGGCCCGCTGATCTGTTGCGCAGAAGTTGCGCAGCAGGGATTTTGCGCCTGCTGGCACTGCCTCGCTACAGCACCGAAGTTTTCAACCAGTGCTATTCAGTCATCACTCGCCAACTTGCTGCTGGTCAATTGGCACAGGCCAAAAACAACGTTGAGCCGCTTCTGCGCATCGCTTCTGTCGATGCTGTGCCCAGCTTGGTCTATTACGCTTGCATATGTAGCGAAAGCAGCAGCGAGCGACCATTGCAAATAGCAGCGCACATCGGCGAGGAAGGACGTTTGGTCGCAACCCTACAAATTCAACGACAATTGTTGCAGTCGAAGCAAACAATTTATGCTGACCTTGTGCGCTTTTGCATGATGGACGTTTATCGATGCGACACCCCCGCACGATCGTGCGCTTTTATACTGCAGGTGTTACAAAACTATGCCGACGACTACTCCACGCCTTTGTTAGCCTTTTTTGACATGCTTCACAGCAACAATGGGCGCAGCGCAGACATGGCTTCAGTCAAATTGTGTGACGAAACTCTGCGCTGGATGATGACGCTTCCTCCTAGTGCCGAAGCTGAAAAAAAATGCTGTGTGTGGTTGATCGGTTTTGCGAAGTCCCGTGGTGTTGGCAAGGCACTTAATATTTTGTTGGAATCCTTGCATTTCGCCGCAATGATCGATGTCGAACTGAAATCGTTGTACGATTCTATAGCGGGCAAACAAAGTCCGAGTCAAATTGATGGTAGTGTTGCGAGCAGCATTGCACCTGCATTTTGCAGTGATGAATTGACTTATGTGCAACTGCCTGTCGCTTTGAGGCGGTGCTCATCCGACGGTTCTGCGCCGATTCTGATATTTGACGGATTGGGCAAAGAACATCACACAATTCAACTGCTATGCTTTCAAAACGAGCCTCCGGAAGTTTTGTGTGCTCAAATTGAAGATATGGGCTGTGTGGACGACTACGAGGTGTTGGTTCGACCGATAGACAAAAAAAGCGGCAAGACGGGAAAGCCGGCCTGGCTCCGCCTCAAAGCCGACTTGGGATGCGAATCTTGGACCGACAACACATTCGGATTGGCCTGGTGTGCCAAGGTGCGATCGAGTCTATTTTTGCAAGATCGGTACGTCAATTGCCGGCGCGTAGCAAATTGCAGCATTGATTCTCTCGACAAAAACGGCGGTAATAGACTGCAGTCGCACATTTTGCACAAAGCCACGCAGCAAGAAGCGCACAATCCGAAACATGTTGAACAGCCGCTTTCACAGAGATTTGTTCGCCTCTATCATCGCAGTGTTCTGGTGCCAGTTGGTGACGGCAACACTTCGTTACAACTGGCTGACAATGACGTGTGCCAATTTGTCGACAAGTCGTTTTTGAAACGGGTCGTGGCCCAGGCTCTCGAGCAGGAAGCTGCTTCGGGAGGTGTGCAAGCAGACGAATTTGTAGAGTCCTTCTGTCAGCAAAACGACAACACCTTTATGGTTGATGCGGTGCAGCTGTCAAAGTGATCTGAATAAAGGTGCCAATGCATTTATTTACAAACAATCATTGGCGCACGCTGTCGATGGATAACCTTGATCAAATTCGTACTTCCATTGTGCGAGTGTGTTGTAGGCGATCAAGTCCCTTGCCGCGCCGCCTGTCAAACGTTTATGCGTTTCATCCAGCCGATAATAAGCATTGCGCCAAGTGCCAACAGTAGAAATTACGTTGCGTCGAAATCTGTCTTGGCAAGGCACCTGTGGCGCGCACTGCTCCTTCGCCGCACTGCAACCAACACACAATGCGCTTCCGTTGCGGCGCAAATTTTCGGCTAAAATCAGTCCACAAGCAGTGCAACAGTCTGAAAGCGGAGAAAATTTGTCTCTCCTGTAGCGACACGGTGCTTCCAGGCAATAATCTTCGTGCTGATAAGGCCGCTGTGCACGTCTTCGGTCGTATTCGCTGTAAACTTTTTGCACCCCGGCGCACTTGTCTGCTAAACAGCAAAACAACTCGTCGCTGACGACTTTGTGTGTGTGCGGTCGTGCATCCACACGGCCGCTGTGCTGATCGACATCATTGTAGCCGAGACTTTTTTTGTGCGCCTGCAGTTGCTCGTAATTTTGCAACGTTTGTCTCAACATCTGCGGCGTTAACAGTTCAAGCTTTGCACCTCTTTGCTACTGACAATAAAAAAAAGTGCCCCAGGCTAATCGAGATCGATTCTGCATACAGTTAATAAAAAGTGCAGCGGTTTTTACAGTTGAGTAAACTTCCAGCAGACTGTAATCTGGTCAGAGTAATTTTAAGGGTGGTCGAGCAGGAAAATGCAACAGCAAGTCCAAAAATAATTTCATTGAGCAAAGTTTTGAAATTCAGACACAGTCTGCACAGCACTCCATGTGTGCGCTTCATGACGATTTTTGTCCACATTGATGCCGTCAGCGTTTTCCTTGGCCGCTCGTGCCACACGATAGTGTACATGCGGACCCATAAGCTGGCCTTTGTATTTGTAGCTGTTTGGAGTACGGAAGCGCAAGACTGCAGCGCCTTCTGCATCAGCAATGGCAACCCCAGCATTTGTATAGTTGCCGTAGGCCTCGTTCTTCGACTCGTATGGTTCGCCTTGGACAATGGCAGGCAATGGTGCCCAGTAGGCGACTTTGGCGAACGGATCGACCTGGATCTTGACAGCCGCGTCAGCGTTGTCTGGCGTTCTCTCAGCCACAGTCAAAGTGGCTGGAAAAAACGATTCCTCCTTTGCAGAAACGCCAGTGTCCTGCAAGTAGGTCTTGAATGCGAAATGTGCGAGCAAGCCAAATGCTGCAATGCCAACAACAATGTACACAATGTTGACAATTGACGCAGGCAGGCCAATTAAATTGAGCAAATCGTCCGCTTTGGTAGCATTTTCGCGTTTGCTCAAGTTTTGAATGCCAGTAACCAGCCAATTAAGACCGCCGACAATAAGGATTGGGGCACTGAGGTAGTACAGCGCGTCGCGCATTTGTGCAGATTGTTTGATTGTATTTTTGTACATCTGTGGCAATTTTGATTTCTGCGGTGCTGTTCTGTGAGTTTGTTGTACTTCAGTTTGTGGATAAAAAAAAACAAACGATTCAAAACCGAACGATGAGACACTGTGAATGTTCACTTACACGCTTGTGCCCAGATCACCAGTGCAAAATGGGTTATAGCTACTTATAAGCCTGTTCACTGTGTGCGAGGATCTTTGTGCATAATTACACTCATGGTCTGAAAGTGCCAATCTATGCTCTATGTGCGAACAGACAAGTCCTTGTTGGTTTCATTTTTTAACAATCCCACTCCGTGTTCTCGATTTCAGTTGCACAAATTCACTTCGAGATCGGCTGCTTCTATTTCTTGTCCAGCGTTTCTTTTTTTGGCGATGCGTTCGGCGAGCATTCGCTGACGGTCTTCGAACGGTATTTGACATGAGCCAGCAAAGTTGGTGCAGCGCACTCCTTCCGGAAGAATTACTGCCGGAGCATCGTAGTATGCAATTGGCAGTTGACGAGATGTTTCTGGTTCTGTCAGCGGCGTCGGAAAGTAGGCTCGATTGACCGCTATGTTATTGAGCGATGTTTTCGTCAGCGAGGGGTTCTGTTTGTTGCGCGCCCAAAAATAGCTTGCATGTCTGATGCGAGGCTTGTAGGAAAGATTCAACTGACTGCGCAAACCGACTTGGTTGGGCCTCCGATCACTACGCTGTTTAAAAGAAAAATCGTGCACTTTGAGGTTGGTGCGGCCTTTGCTGGCCGGTTTGGCGAGTGTGGCTGCGTTCACACTGCACGGAACACCCGATCGCGTCGTACGTTGCGGCTGTCGATTGCTTCTGAATTGACGAAACGAGCATGCACATCGCCGAGGAGTTGTCGAACTCATTTTCAGGTTCTGCTTTTCTACGACAAAGCAGACATTTAAAAAAAAGGAAAACTGATCTTCATTTCAGATTGTGGAAGAAGGATGGTTTCTCGTCTGTCTGCTTGTGCAGGTATTTTTGAAAGTTGGCTGGCAATTTCTTTATGTTGTGCGGTTCCCAATAGTTGAGGCCGTAGTCAGTTATGAACTCGTCGCCGTCGAAGATGTCGCAATCGGCCACCAAGCAGGGCATAGTGCGCACAGTTCGGCCTTGACAGAGAGCGACGCCGTCTGAAAAACTTTCTTTGGGGTAAATGTAACACGATATGCGACAATTGACATTGTCCAAGCCTATGCTGCGACCGTTGAAGCGAATTGCGCTGTTTGCAAATCGCGCTTCGCCGCAGCTTTCCACGTAGCTGTCCAAGTAGTAGGTCTGCGCTCGCCACTGCTCTTTGTCTGCAAACTCGATAACATAAGATTCGTCCGCTTCTAGAGAACTCTCATCAGCATTTTTATCTTCCCCTTTTCCAGAGTTTTGTGGCACCAATACGCCGCCGAAAAATGCAACCACATCGTCGCGCCGAAAAATAGGTCTTTTCCTACTCCTGTACTCCTGCAATTGGCTTTTTGTTAGGCGATAGTGCGCACTCTCTTCCATGGTGACATATTCGTTCCGCAGTGTAGCGGCGTGGTACGGCGACGCTCGCGCAAACAAACCTCTCATGTTCGGCGCAATAGTCGACTCGTCTACGCTAACATTGTGATACATTATGCTGTGTGCGCGACAGTATGGACCGACGCTCTTGACAATACGGCTACATCTGTGCCTGCGGTGTTTTTTCGTGTCGCTTTCTCCCCGTCTTCTTTTTTTTGCGATTGTAGGTGCAAAACATCTCGTCTCGACTGGCCTGGAGCGGCGCGCATACCAGCTTTTGTGTTGAGGCCAATCCGGCGTAAAAATGACACCGCTCATCATACACAGCCACGGTTCCGTCTCAGGCAGGTGGGAGGCAGATACAAGCAGTTCATTGTCGTCAACTTGCATATTTGTGCTGTTTGTATCCACAATAAACTGATCAATTAATCAGGTTCAAAAACACACACATCTTTTTGTCGTGTCACTTGTTTGCCAATAAAGTTTTTAATTTACAGTATGTCGGCCGCCAGTTACTTTCTGTCCGACGTTGTGCGTGTGACACAGCACCGATCTAGACCGGAAGTGTGTGTGGCACGTGTGCGCGACTCCCTTCAGACTTACATAAGCGACATATCACTGCTGAAAGCCTGCAATGACAAAAACACGCGCACTTGCGTACAAATATTCGCGCACGGCACTCGAATCAAGTGCCGATGGTCTTCTCTCGGTGAGGTTGTGCGTCAACATCTCTTGCTTTGTGTAAGATCGAGCGACAGGTCAGAGGAGGACTCCGACGAGGCATTGGTTGTTGTCACAAAATACAATCAACTGATTTCGTTTGGAGTCGCTCTTGCAGCGGAAGACAAAAGTCTGCGCCTTTCGGATACAATTGACATTCGTCACAATAGCAATGCAAGTCTTTTGCTGACGCGGCATCCTCCAATACTGCGTCATTTGATTGACACCGCCTGCACAATAGTCGAGTGGCACGGTTCGCAGGAAACAATTGGAAAAGTGCAAGTGGATTGCGTTTTGCATACCTGCAACATTCACTGCAAGACGGTAGCGCCTACAAACGATCGCCGTAACAGGCTTCTGCTGGAGACATTTGCGCAAGACTACTGTACAAGTTTGTACAAGATGCGTTTGGAAAAACTGGGCTCAAAAGTCCGTTTTGTGACGGCTCAGCTTTCTCTGGTAGATGAGACCGACTGCAATGATCAATGTAAAGTTTTTTGCACTGGTTTGTCTATCGGTGCGCGAGAAAATGCAGTGTCGGTGGAATTGTGTCCCGGCAGAGCAGCCATGCTGTGCGCAGAATACAACATACCGGCGCCAAAAGTCATTATTTATAACTGCCTAGGAGGCATCGACCACTATGTAAATGCAAAATTGAAGCGCGAAACTCTTCCCATAACCGGCTGCGAAAAGGCTTATAATGCACAAAATAACTACTTTTTTGGGCGACTGATGATTTCCAATGGCAAGAAACAAATGCCTTTGTTCAGTGACAGTCAAGCCTTACAGATTATGAAAGTATTACAGCGAAAGTGCGACCAACATTGCACACGAAGCGGGAATAACTCGGAGCAACCATGCTCCGGATTTGCCATATATTTCAACAGACTCTCTTCCATACAATTCCTACTGCCTAGTCTGTTCTACTTGTTGAAGCCGCGCAGCGAACAGGCAATTGTGAAAAACAAATAAAACGCCACGAGTTGGCGACAAGTTTTTTTTTACACCACCACTTGTTCAATACTATAAAAAGTTGTCTAATTATCTTTGCAGTCGGCAAGAACACGCGATGAGCACCACAGCAGATCAAACGGCAGTAAAGCCAGCAACAGCTAGTACAGAAAGGCAACAATCGGCAGTGGACACCATTGAAAAGTGGTCCATGGGCGAATATTTCTATAATATGTTGCGCTACGCTGCCAAAAAAAAACTCTGCTGGCCGCGAATAGACTTCACGCTCAATGGTCAACTGTTGTTTCGCCTGGAAGTGGACGATGATGTGGACGAACAAGAAGATGAAGCTGTGTCGGAAAGTGGGGCGTCACCGCGACTGTGCGACCTGGAACTGACGCTAAAGTACTTCGGCTTACAAACCAATTTTCTGGTCCCCAATCGACCAGTGGACATGCAAAGGTCCAGTTTGTGCACTTTCGAAACTCTTTCAGACGATCCAGACGATCAGAAAACATTCAAAGAGTGTGCCCTTGACACACGCTTCGATATGGTGTTGGAAGACGAAGATTCGCCAAGCGGACTGTGCTACGCAGCGCTCATAGAAACCATTCATCGGAAATCCTTGGCGAATACATACCAACTCATCAAGCACTGGTTTGTGTCGCTTCAAAAAACAGCAGAAACTACCGAAAAATTCAGCGGATGGCCACAATGGACTGTTGAAAGGCTTTTTTACAACGCTGCTCACGATGCCCGTTGTGTGGCTTATGAAGTCAGCGCAACCGAGCAGACACCCATCGTTGATCCTGTGAGCGATGATGACTTTGCACGAGAACTGAACAAAATAGAACAAGAAGAGCAGCAACAGCAGCGTAAACAGGCCGGCAGACTTGACGACGACGTGTCTTCGTGCCAACTGCACGCTGACGTTTGGCAGTACAATGACAAGCATAACATCATGGCAGTTGGCCGTCAATACGAAAACTTGGACGCACTGGACTCGATCGACAGTGCCAAACACGTGCCGTTTCGTGGGCCTCCGGACGATTTACAAAAGAAACTTTACATTGCCGAGTATCTCGTGAAAATGTTGCCGACTTTGTGCGTATCATTGATGCCGAACGCAGCGACATCTTGAAAAAAATTAAAAAACAGTTGTTTCATTTGAAAATAATTGAGCAGTCAGCGCACGGCTGATGCAAATTTGTCCTCCTCAGCTTGTCGGATCAAGACCGCGTCGCGAATTCAGCAGAGTTGGATTGTCGCGCTCCAAAATAAATCCTTCATCCAAAAATAATTCCTGTTGACAGGCCGAGTCTCCACCAGGGCATGTGAACACCGATGGTGCACGCAACACTTTTCTGTCAGGGCGCACCTGACCGTTCGGTTGACACACAACAGCCCGTCGACGGCGCAGTTGTGCGCGTCGCGCATCTCTGTTTGTCGAGTCAAAGCCAAGCAACCCTTCGCTGCCTGCTTGCGGTTGGAGGCCGTTTTGAATTTTTGCCGCCTCAACTTCGGCGGCTGTGCCTGTCACATCAAAAATGCTTGGCGATCGGAGTGGGGTGCCCATTTTTTTTGTCTCTCTCTAAACAATTTTCCACTAGGTTTGCGGTTCACATGATGGACAGCAAAAATTTTCTCTACAGGCCCAGCACATGCCGTGCCTCGCTGTCGTCTGCGTTGCGCAAAATTTGCTCAAACAGTAGCAAAAAGTAGGCTTGGACTTGCTCATTTTCGTTGCCAAAGTAGTCGTGCAGTACAAAAAGGCGGGACAAATATCCCGGTTCTGCGTCTGAGATCAATGTTTGCGTCAGCGTTTCGGCGCTGCTCTGGTTTGCATTTCTGTACACAAACAACAAATCAACAAACGCTTTTTTGTCAGTGTTCAACTGAATTTGAAACTCGTTGAACGGCTCTGCAACTGGTTGCGCATATTCACAAACCTCTTGCAATTGTGGAAAATGTTTTAAATCGGTTTCACTCAATTGAAGTCGACTTTCGCACCGATCGTTGAATACAATCCACATTTTATTGTGCACGCCAGAAGCACACCGTTTTTACTTTTTGTGTTTCACCTGGCAAACAGCACAGTGATCACGGCACATTTTTGCTTTAATTTTTTGTTTGTTCCTTTTTTTTGGCAACAGACTGCTGTTTCAGCTTCCAGAGTGCGGCACCAAAAGCACGTGTATGCAGCAACATGCGAGCAGAGTCCGTAATAGCCAATAAGTTCTTTTCAATCAAGCTGATATCCTCAAACAGGCTTTGGGCAAATTGGTCCTGTTCAAAAATCCCAGACAAAGCGGCATTTTCTTCTACTATGATCGTATCCAACTTGTCGTTGGGCGCTGCCAACTGAGTGCATATATCGTGCATATCGCATAGAAGTTGGCTTGGCGAAATGCTGTGCTCAATCATGTGCTGTTGGAGCCGCTTGCATACGTCAGCTAACCCCACGCTGGGATCGGTCAATATACATTGCAGTAAAGCCAGAGTGACAGACGGTTCGACACGACCTGCTGCACGATAAACAAAGGAATCTGTCAGAGGTTCGTGTGGTTCAGCTTTTTTCTGCACAACACACGACGACAATACGTTCAATGCCCTTCGCATATCGTTTTGAGACACAACTGCGATTGCGGCCGCCGCTCTTGGCTCAAAACTAATTTTCTCCTGCACGCAAACGTTGGCAATCAGCCTTTTGACTGCCTCCCTTGGTAGTGGGGGAAAGCGCAATGATTGACATCGACTTTTGAGGTCGTCTTGAATTTTACGTTCGTAATTGACAATAAAAATGAAGCGAGCGTTGTCGGTGCACTGATCGATGATCGGCCCAAGCGCCCATTGCGCCACTTTCGTCAATTGATCTGCTTCGTCTAGCACCACAATTTTGGGCACTGTGGTTTGCGTCCCAAGACGCAGATCACCTTCCGCTGCATCTGCCAACTGCCGGCACACTCCCGGCTGTGAACGATAGCTGGCGTTTGTGAAAGGTGTGATTTGTTCCCTAATTGTTTCGATACCGTTTTCGCGGGAAGCGTTGATGGAAAGTACAAGCGATGACCATTCGCTGATACCAAATCCGGCGTAAAAGTCGTTAATGAAAGAAAATGCTGCAGAGGTTTTTCCCACGCCGGCGATGCCTGACAACATAATGTTTGGCATATTGCGATGTTTGACAAAACCTTGCAAAACGGCCACCACATTTTGCTGGCCAACAATCTGTTGCAGTGACTGCGGTCGATGACGCTCGACAAGGGGTGCGTTTTTTTGCAGATTCATATTTGTCATTGTTTTATTGTCACACCGCGGCCAAACGTGCTTGACAGGCAAATTTTCTTTTTTTTTTCACCGCTAGCACAAGTAATCTTTTGGAACGCGATCTGTCATCTGAACTGGACACGGCTCGACGACATCGGCCCAAAATTCGGCGAGAGACATGGAGTGACCGTATTGATTTTCGACGTGACCATGTCTGGGCACCGGTTCAAACTCAGCGCTACGCAAAATGCTGCTGCTATTTTCAGCCATAGTAATGCCAGATTCGTCTGCATCTTTGTGCGCTGATACTGTTTCACCTTTCGCTGATGGTGCCGCTGAATTGATTGCATGTTTGGTGCGCGACAGACGCTCCAGAACGTGACGAGGCATTTGCCAGTCAAAAGAGCAGCACGGAACAATGATGCTGTCTGTCTTGGCCGCGCTGTTGACGCTACAGCCGCACTTTTCACAAGTGGTCACAATGGTCGCGTCACTTTTATCCGATTTGCGCATTGACCTGGCCAGTTTGACAGGTTTTTTGTGGAGGAATCCCAAAGGCCTTTCGCATCGTTGACAGTACAGTCCAGCGTAACGTTTGGTGCCTATGTAACGCGGCTTTGCTTTCGCTTGACCCGAATTTGAGCCGGACTTTGCTTCGCGCTGATCGCAGCAGTAAAAGTACGAAACGCCGGTTTCCTGGTTTTTTGTGTCCAGCTTACTCATCGTTGACTGAAAGAATTATGGCAGTTTTCGCTTCGGGGCTTTGGCCAATTTTTCTTTCCATCGCGTTGCAGTCGTCGCATTTGTTTGTTCGAAAAAAAAAACGGCTTGCCTTTGTGGCGTCAATGCTGAATTACTGTGACCGTTTTCAAGCCATTGCAAGAGGAACCTTTTGCCTATCAAAATAAAACATAATCCTGTCAATCACTTGTGCAAAGTTTGCAAAAAAGCAAATAGTAAACAAGTCTCCAACCGACCGGCCCAATGACCACTGTCTCGCTGGACTTGCGTAGCCTCCTGACGCTCAGCTACGACCTGCTATTGCAATATCCCGTGCATAGACTGGCGCGCAATGCTAAATTTGTCCGTCCGCTCACATTTGCGCAAGACGAAACACTGATTGCCGAGGAGACACTAACAGTGGACGCTTTCGGGATGATAGAATCGCTTATGCAACAGTTGACCAACGATGAGAAGCCGGACGAATCAGCCATGCGTCGGTTGCAGAAGCTGCTGCCTCTACTCCTCTATCGGTATCGCAATGCTGAACCGGACAATGCTGCTTTGAGTGAGCCAGTTGATGCAAACGAAGAGACCGCAGCTGCTAAGCCGATGACTATTGTTCGCGACAGAGATCTTTTGCGCGTTTTGCCGTTCAACTTTCGACCATTCAATACAGGCCTGCGTTACAACGACTGGCCGCTCGGACGTACCAAGGAAGTTATTATCAGGACGTCACAAAACGATGAAGCATCGTCGTCGGACAACGACAATGACAAGCAAAATCCTCAGCCTATCCTTTCATCCGATTTACACTATGTGGCAGAGCCGGTCGACAAGTTGCAGTGGCTTCGGTCGAAATCCTCAGATGACGAGCGCGAGCAGTCGTTTGACGTCGCTGCATATTACAAGAACAAGCAAATGTTCTTTCAAAAGTATGCACCGCGCGCCCGTGCTTTGCGAAAAGCACGCTTTCGACTGCCGCGCACCGAAAAGCGCGCCTTTCGAGAATTTATTTTCGGCACCAAGCTGTACGACAACACTAGAGACGACAGAGCGGCGCAGTGGGATTGGCTTTGGTCAGAGTCGCTGCCTAGCCTGCGCTTTGCCAGGTCTGCTGAAGGCGAAAAGCGAAGAACGCATCTGGTGGCACACTTGCTGGCGCTTTTGCAGCCTGAATCGGTGCAACAGAGCGTGCAGCAAGTTGGTTGCGTGGAACGTTTGATGGCTTGTACGACCAATTTGTGGACAGACACGCAGGTCAGAATTGTCGAGTCTTTGTTGCGCACCACTGTTTACGAGCCAAAAATATCACCTCAACTTGTGACGCGCAAAGACAACATCCTGCTGTGCCTAGTCTCCCTCTTGTCGGACAATCGACAGTCTGGAGTTGCTTTACGTAGCGCAGCTTTGCTGTGGTTCACAGGTCTGCGCTCGCAATTTGACGCCGTCTTCTGCGAAAGTGGACCTTTATCAGAAGCCCAAGGAAACAGTCAACAGGAACGCGGCAAAACGGTTGCAAATACGTTTTTCCGTCTGGTCACGGCACTTGAACAAAGCGTAGATGTAGAATCTGCAGTTCACAATACCTACATTCCCAGCGCCCAATTATGGCACTTGGCTGGAAAAGTCATTGTTTACTTGAGAGAGCAGGCCTTCGCCGACAATGTGACTCTGCAATCGATTGATTTTGTGTCGAGTTTTGTGTCTTATTTGGGTGAACAAGGTCGACAGAAGCTGTTTGATGCAGAAAAAAGCTTATCTGAAATACAAATAACCAATGTGCTAATAAACAATGTTTGAATTGGTGACAGTGATTTTATGCCTCTGTTGTCGTCGATGACGCCAAACAAAAACAAAATTGCTTTGCTTTTTTTCTCAGACGCACCACGTGAACTTGTCCCCGGTTGCGCAAAGAGTGTATAATTTGCATGTCTGTGCCATCCAAAAAACGCAAACGTACGCTCAGTGACTACTTTCGGCAAGAAGTCGGCACAGCTGCAACTGATTGCGATGAAGTGCGGAGCGTCACAGAATGGCTACGTTCACACTTTCCTTACGATCGCAGCGACGATTCGGAACCATCTACACTTTTTGTAGACCTGTTCAACAAACTGAACGAGCGTCAATTGATGGCTCTGCTCAAAGTGCGTTCTGGACGCAATTTATTTCTGACTGGCAGCGCCGGGACCGGAAAAACTCTTTGGTTACGCGTTGCCGTCGCTATGTGCCAGAGCATGCAACTTAGAGTGGCAGTCTGCGCAACGACGGCGCTGGCCGCTTCAAATATAGAGGTGTTGAAGCCAGATGAATTGCCGCCATTGGAGGAAAAAGAGAAAGCATATGAGAGCAACAGCTACTACGGACAACAGAGCAAAAAACGTCTGTACGGCAAGCGAAAAAAAAGTACACAGCGAAAGATATTTGAGGTGACACCGCGTACTCTGCACTCGTTTGCAGGTGTCGGCATAGAGAAATTTGATCCGGTTGAACTCGGACGGCAAATTTTGAAAGGCAAAAAGTACTTGTTGAATCGCTGGCGCTACACCGACGTTCTCTTTATCGACGAAGTCAGCATGTTAGATCCGCAGCTGTTTGTAGCACTGGACAAACTGGCACAAGTGGTTCGCAGAAGCAACAAACCTTTCGGCGGCATTCAACTCATATGCGTGGCCGATTTCTTTCAATTGCCCCCGGTTCGCAAGGACATAGGAAGCAAGCGAAGCGAATCTTTTGCGGCAGGTGAAACCGACAAACACCCAGAAATGGCCGAACGTTTGATGTCGAGCAGCGATAGCAACAGCGAGAAAGAGGAAACAAGTTCGGCAATGCTGTACGTTCCCGAAACACCTCGCCAACAGCCACCATCGACATTAGCAAGTTTGGCAGACGCTGAAAAGGCGCTTTTGCAGCCAGTGTGCGCCGCAGAGGCGCGCTGCTGCTTTCAAACTCAAGCCTGGCACGAGATTATGCACGAATCTATCGTTTTGAACGAAGTGTTTCGGCAAAACAATCCAGAGTTTGTCGATTTGCTGTGTCAGTTGCGTCGGGGCGTCCTGTCAGAAGACAACATACAAAGACTGGAAAGCCGCACTCGCTATAACCTTACAAACGATCTGCTCAATATCGCACACAGGCTTTTCGGCGGTCGAGGCTGCGATCGGCTGCGGGACATTGCAGTCAAAGTTTTCTGCACTGCCAAAGAGGCCAACTTTGATTTGCCGTTGGAAAACGGCCGCTCACTGTTGCAAATGTGCGATATAGACGAAGAGTGCAATATGTCTCAGCGAATAGCGAGCACCACTGACAAAAAAAACGCTTTTGTTGTGCCGAACTGGCGTCGCTTTGAGCGTTATGTCATGCAGTCGTGCGCGCAGGACGAAATAGATGTCGACCTATCTTTGATACACATGCTGCCGCCAGAATGTGTACCCGACTCGCACGACATATTGGTGTCTGAAATTCAACCAACCCACATCATGTCGCTCAATGCCCAGGTGGATGAATGCAACCGGCGCAATCTTGCTGCTATTCAGGCACCTCTGGTGTCGCTACCGGCCAAAATACATATAGGTCTCGGTCCGAGGCACCAGTCGTTCGGGGCCGCCAAAGATCACTTTACATCTGTGTTCAGCAAAAACAATCTGACTCCGCTCCAGCTTCGTTTGAAGATTGGTGCGCAGGTGTTGTTAACTGCCAATGTTCAGCCGCCGCAATTTATCAACGGCAGACGCGGAGTAATACTGGCATTTATGACCAAAAAAGAGTTCGAAGATGCCGACTTTGCACTCGCTTTGGCTTTGGGTGCACAGCCGGCCGAAGACGACAATCACAAATATCCAATCGTCGAATTTGACAACGGTGCCGTTGCTCGAGTCGGCCGTTTTCGTTGGCAACGGCAAAGATCGTTCAGCGCTGGCACAAAACCGATTCTGGGCATTTTAGAGCAGTTTCCACTGGTGCCTGGATTTGCTTGCACAATACACAAGTCGCAGGGTATGACAATTGGACGCCTCAGCGTCACGTTGACCAGAGCATTTCAGTGTGGTTTGCCTTACGTCGCCTTGTCGCGTGGTGTTAACCTGGACTCGATTGTGATCGAAGAGATGGACAGGTCTATTTTTGACGGGTCACAGCCTAAATTGCTACCGCCGGCGGCAGTGCTGGCCTACTACGACAAGCTGGAGCGCGAAATGCAAAGCGCTATCGATTATCAAAATGAAGAACGTTGAAATCGCAGTTTTTTTTTGCATCAATGCTGCTGTCATAGACAAAAATAAGCACCAGCGTCGGAAAAAAATGGGCAGCGATTTTTTTGCAGAGTTTGGTGGCTACGACAACTTTAGTTCGGAGCAATTGTCGCAAGAGTTGGTCGGTCAGTTGCAAGGAAGAGGTGAGGGAACAGTGCAGGTCGGTCAATCCAAAGACATCAATGTGATTGAGCAGGCGCAACAAGAAGCATACAAACAAATCGACACCTTGGCCAGCGCAGCAAAGGGACAAGCGCCAGCTGTTCCAAAAACGTCGACGGCAGGTTCCAGACCTCCTGCCAGATCTAGTTTTACAATAGGGCAGCCGATCGCTACAACTGGTCGAAGGAATGACAGCGCATCCGATGCTACAGCAGGAGCGTCTCAACTTGCAGACGACAGTGGTCAAGTCGTCACCGAAGTGTCGACCACGGCTTTTGTGGAAAACGATGATGCATCGGCTGCGTCTGACGCGGACGG
>Ga0102934_1000197_pt1 | contig 37047 bp, 33 predicted proteins | sample SalPonR2_A_D1_MG_FD_78175 | JGI IMG/M metagenome (GOLD analysis project Ga0102934, IMG submission 78175) | Salt pond soil microbial communities from South San Francisco under conditions of wetland restoration - Salt Pond MetaG R2_A_D1_MG | ecosystem: Environmental > Aquatic > Marine > Intertidal... | reverse complement strand
TGTTCAGGGGCTGGACTGGGATGAGCCTCGTCGGGTTGCAGATGCAGCATCTAAAATGAAATTAAAGCACGTGGTGCTAACCTCCGTTAACAGAGACGAACGGAAAGATGGCGGTGCTCCGATTTTTGCTGAGTGCCACAAAGTTCTTCGCGAAACAATAGAGGATGTTACAATTGAATCTCTCATTCCTGATTTTCGCGGTGCCTGGGATGATGCCCTTCAAACGGTAATCGATACTCCTCCGGATGTATTGAGTCACAACCTTGAGACTGTACCGAGGCTTTACCGCTCAGTACGGCCACAGGCTAAATATGAGCGTTCCCTTGAACTGCTGAAGCGATGCAAGGCTCAGGGACTCAGAACCAAGACAGGAATCATGGTAGGCCTTGGAGAAACACGCGAGGAAGTCATAGAGCTTATGCAGGACTGTGTAGACCATGATGTGGATGTGCTTACAATTGGTCAGTACATGCAGCCGACAAAAATGCATCATCCTGTTGTTGAATGGGTTCACCCTGATCAATTTGCAGAATATAAGGAGATTGGTGAAAATCTTGGCCTCGAACATGTTGAGAGCGGGCCACTCGTCAGATCATCATACCACGCTGAAAGACACGTATAAAAAAGTTATCTCTCGATTCATTACGCAATTTGTTATTATTGGGTGTGAATGAATTATAACTCATTTGGTAACGCCCCTGATGCTCTCATTAATTACTGTAATTGCTATTTGCTACCTTATCGGCGCCATACCCAGCTCACTATGGTATGGAAAAGTTGTACATAACGTAGATATCAGAGAACACGGCAGCGGTAATGCCGGAGCCACAAACACATTCAGAATCCTGGGATGGAAAGCAGGTTCTCTTGTCTTGATTTTCGATTTTGGCAAAGGATTATTCTGTACCCTCATCGTTAGCCAGCTTGCCTATGAGATCGGAAGCGGCCCCGTCTCTTTCTATGAGAATTGGGACGTAGAGCCCATGGTATTGATTTTATGTGGACTCGCGGCTGTATTTGGTCATATGTTTCCCGTTTACGCAAATTTTAGCGGCGGTAAAGGAGCGGCAACTGCTTGTGGTATGCTATATGGCATTGAGCCAATATCTATATCAATTACGCTTGCCATTTTTCTCATTGTCATGTTTTCCACTCATTATGTATCTCTTGCGTCAATAACCGGTGCGTTTACTTATCCTATTTCTCAACTCATCCTCCGATATGGCTTCGGATGGGACATTGACGGCAGTATTATGATTTTCAGTTCGGTCATAGCCATAGGCATCATCGTAAAGCATAAAGGCAATATCAAGCGATTGATCGAAGGTAACGAAAACAGAATCGAATCATTCAAACCGTCTGAAGGACGTTTAAATCAGAAAGCAGAATCTTGAATAAAGTAAGCATTATTGGTGCCGGCAGTTTTGGAACAGCCCTATCGGTTGTTTTAGGTCATGGTGGCTTTAAGGTAAAGATGTGGGCACGTGAAAAAAGCGTTGTTGAGAAAATCAATTCTGATCGAAGAAACCCCGATTATATTACAGACGTTGAACTTCCTGACTCAGTCAGCGCTACTGAATCACTGGAAGAATGTCTCGAGTCGGCAGAGATTGTTCTATTTGCAACACCCACACATGCTCTCCGAAGCGTAGCGTTGAATGTGAAGCCTTTTCTGACGGGTAAAGAAATTATAGTGACTGTATCAAAAGGTATCGAGAAAGATACTTTTATGACCCCGACGCAAATTTTAGTGTCAGTGTTAGACGGTGTGGTTCTTGAAGATCAAATTGGCGTTCTAAGCGGGCCCAGTCACGCAGAAGAGGTAAGTAAGTTTAAACCTACCACTGTAGTCGCAGCGGCTTACTCAAAGCGTGTAGCCCGGATCATTCAGGAAGCATTCATGACGCCCATGTTCAGGGTATATCTGAACCAGGATATCATTGGTGTTGAAATTGGGGCGGCTCTGAAAAATATTATGGCTATTGCGGCTGGTATTGCTGATGGTGCCGAGATGGGCGATAACGCTATTGCCGCCTTGATTACCCGTGGCCTTCATGAAATGAAGCGAATGGGTTTGGCCATGGGAGCCTCACAAGATACATTTGCCGGGCTCACCGGACTGGGGGACCTGATTGTAACCTGTACGAGCGAGCACAGCCGGAATCGGTACGTTGGCTATAATATCGGGAAAGGCAAAAAGCTCGACGAAATAATCACAGGAATGAACATGGTGGCAGAGGGTGTTAAAACAACAGACTCAGTGAATCAGTGGGCAGAAAAGCAAAATATTGAAATGCCGATAACAAATGCAGTACACAAAGTTTTATTTGAAAATATGGATCCTGCTGACGCACTAATTGAGCTAATGACACGTAATCCTAAAGAAGAGAAGATGATTTAGCGGTCTCAAACGGGTTTTAAACCTGAGAAGGGATTCCTGTAGAAATTTAAACAGACGGTAAAATGAAGCTCCCTAACGGCGAAATTGTAATCTCCGATATGAGTGCCGGGGATTTAAGGAATTTGATACAAACCGGCGAAAGTACTCATCTTGAATTTAAACGTACGATACCTACTGCAAAGAAAATTGCCCGTGAAATAGCTGCTTTTGCTAATACAAGCGGCGGCACTATTCTCATTGGAGTAGATGATAACGGAACCGTACCTGGTATCCGTGAATATTTTGAAGAGGAGTTCCTTCTGTTTCAGGCTGCATATGATCATTGTGTGCCGGAAGTAAACATCAAAATTGAGCTTGTTCATTTCGGGCCGGTAGATGTTATGGTTGTTCGGGTACCGGAATCAGAAAACAAACCAATCTATAACAAGAGCAAAAAAAAGCGCCGTGTATATGTGCGCAGAGAAGATGCCAGTATGCTGGCAAGCGATGAGCTTACGGAAATTCTTAAACAGCAGTATTCACCGAACGGTGTCACATTTGAATATGGTAAAAATGAGCAGATGTTGTTTCGCTATTTGAATGAATATGGTGAAATAACAGTGAAAAACTTCGCGAATCTGATTAATCAAACAAGTTACAGAGCGTCAAAAATTTTGATTAACTTGGTGAGTGCAGGTGTATTGAGTCTGTTTACAAGGAATGATATTGACTTCTACACTTTTTCAAACAGAACTAAATCTTGATTTCATAGTATGGCAGTTAAAGAAGAAAATCTGGATGATGTCATCTCATCTTTAATAGATGACGATGCTGATAATGGAGAGGAATCTTCAGGGCTTCCCGGTTTTCCGGAAGTATCGGGTGAAGTAGACGAGGATCCGATTAATTTGACGGAACGGGCTGCAACGCAGATTCGAAAGATTAAAGAGGATGAAAATCTTGACTCAGAGCTTTATCTGCGGGTCGCAGTTGAGGGCGGAGGTTGTTCCGGCCTGAGCTATAAGCTGGGATTCGACATTAAAACAGAAGAGGACAATGTTTATAAAAGTCAGGACATGGAAGTAATTGTCAATCCAAAGCATATCATTTACCTGAACGGTATTATCATCGACTACCCTGATGGCCTTGATGCACGCGGGTTTACTTTCGAAAATCCCAATGCAAGTGAAGCCTGTGGTTGCGGTTCGTCATTTGCAGTGTAGGACTCTTTTTTGCAGACTACATTAGTAGCGGGGAAAAATTACCGGAAGTGTTTTTTTAAAAACGAGGGCTTCTGAATCTGAGATTTAACCATATTCATTTATCATTTCTCAGATTATGTTTGCCTGAATCTGACTCTGCCCTCGAAAATTTATCCGTAATTATTCGAACCCCACGCTTAAACGTCAGATAGTGCCACACCCACTCTGCAAATACACGGAATCTGTTCCTGAATCCAATCAAAAAGAAGATGTGTATGAGAGACCACAGCAGCCAGGCAGCGACACCGCTGAATTTAAAGCCTTTTATATCGGCGACGGCTTTGGCGCGTCCAATTGTAGCCATTGACCCTTTATCAGTGTAGCTGAACGGCTTTGTTTTCTCACCCGCAACCATATCCTTAATTTTTCTCCCCACATATTTTCCCTGCTGAAGTGCAACGGGGGCCAGTGCAGGCAGCGGTTCTCCATCTGAATCTTTTAAGTGGGCCGCATCACCTATCACAAATACGTTTGGATTACCTTTTACAGACAAATCATCTTCGACGAAAACCCGTCCTGTTTTGTCCTGTTCGACAGAAAGAGAATCTAAAACAGGTGAGGATGTCACCCCGGCAGCCCAGATGATATTTGGTGTATTAATGACCTTGTCACCTGCGGTTACACTGTCACTTTTCACATCTGTTACAGGCTGGTTCAGAATTACGGTTACGCCCATTCCTTCAAGATCCTGCTGTGCTTTTTTCGAGAGCGAATCGGGATATCCCAGTAATACCTTGGGGCCGGCTTCAATTAGATAAACTTTAGTTTTATCCGGGTCGATGTTCTCATAGTCGCGCATCATGTTTCGCTTGGCTATTTCAGCAATAGCACCGGCCATTTCCACCCCCGTGGGGCCCGCGCCAATAACTGCATAGGTCAGGTACGGCTCTTTATCTTCATCAGAGTTGAGCTGATCTGCAATTTCAAGTGAATATAGTATTCGTTCCCGGATAGCGGTTGCATCGTCTATACTCTTTAGGCCGGGGGCATGCTCCTCCCACTCATTATTTCCGAAATAGTTATACTGTGATCCGGTGGCAACAACAAGATAGTCGTAATGAAGGGGAGAGCGGCCTTTAAACCGTAACAATTTCTCTTCCTTATCGATTGCTTCAACCTCACCAAGCACCGTTCTAATATTATCTTTTGAACTGAATATCGAACGAATGGGAACTGCGACATCACCGGGAGACAGAGCTGCCGTCGCTACCTGGTAAAGAAGTGGCTGAAACAGATGATGATTTCTCTTGTCAACGATTGTAACATCAAGACCGGTGGCCTTCAGGCTTTTTGCCACTGAAATACCACCGAAGCCTCCACCTATAATAACTACTTTTGCAGGTGAGTCCATTTAATTGAGTTTGGCTTTTGCAGATTCAGCCAGCTCGTGAATTTCCTTCTTGGGGATGGTTAGGCTATTACCACAATAATGGCAAACCACTTCCTGGCTCTCTCCCTCCATATCTTTAAGGTCTTCATAGCTCAGCATGGAAAGTGCATTTTTGAAACGCTTAGGCGAACATCTGCAAAAGAAATCAACCGGCTGACGATCCAGCTCTTTTACGTTATAAGGTGCTGATGCGCTTTTCATAATGTCGTCGATGTAGTGGCCCTCGTCAAGTAAATCTGCTACGGGCGGGAGCTCTTTTAGAGTATTCTGAAGTGTCGCCATTACGTCGTCCTCAGCGTCGGGTAAACGCTGAATCAAAACGCCTCCTGCTTGTTTTACGCTTCCGTCATCATTGAGTGACACATCCAGCAGGATACCGGAAAGCACCTGTTCTGACTGTGCCATAAAGTGGGCTATATCTGAATTGATATCGCTGTTGACGAGCTGGATTGTACTTGTCTTAGGCTCTGCCTCATTGTAGAGTGTTTTGGAGACTGTGAGCAGTCCGATACCAAGACCGTCACTGATGTCTGTATCAGGTTGAGAATAGTCCAGCTCGGCCTGAGGATTTCGTACATAACCGCGAACCTCTCCCACTCGGTTCGCTTCTGCAGCGATCATGCCTACCGGTCCATTGCCGTCAAATCTAAGCTTGATTCGTTCTTCACCTTTAAGTTCAGATGCCAGCAACATGGCGGATGTTAGTGCTTTGCCTAAGAGAACTGTATTCAGCAGAGAGAGCGAATGATTATCTTTTGCGGTTTGAACAACATCGGTTGTTTTCACAACTGATATTTTAAATGCACCATCTACGTGAATGCCTTTTACGAGACGATCTTTGAATTGAAACTCTTTTTTAAGTGACATTTTCTGATAAAGTAAAGTGTAATAATCTTTAATTGCTGTCGGGTTATTAACAAAAATATTGTCTGATAGCTTCCAATATTACGGATAAATTTTTATAACGTGATTAGCAGTTTGAATCAAAGGGATAGGAGAGATATAGATAACCAGTAGTATCAGGGTGCGTATGGTGTAGAGTAATCAGGCTCGAAAAGATCTTAATCAAGAACGAAGCGGAAGGTAATAGTTCCCCACTGAGGCTCTTGTGGAACTCCCTGTGGCAAACGTGAAAATCGCCAGCTTCTGAGGGTTCTCATGACTTCACGCTCCAGTTCCGGGTTCATTTTTCGAAGAGGGAATACGCGCCCAAGCGATCCATTTGGCATCACTTCAAATCGAATGGTAATAGTCGCTTCTACATTAGTAGGGTTCGAGGGCAGTGGCTGTACCTGAGGAGTCCTGTCGAGGTCACCTTCCCATTGCAATTGATAGGGTGATGATGACTCTTCTGTGATACCTGTTCCCTGGTCTACGTTTACATCTCCCTCAACGCCGCGTTCATCACCGCTTTCCGCAACGCCCTCCTGAACCTCTTCAGCTTCTTCAGTTTGAGGCGGCACTTCGGTCTCTTCAACTTCTTCTGAATCATCAGGTGTCTGGGGATCGATTATGTCGGTATCCGGGGTTTCAATCACCTCTTCATCCTGTATCTCTTCAGTTTGTTCGGACAGGTCTACAGGCTTTGTTGCTTCTTCTTCGGGCTGCTGCGGGGTTTCTGTTGGCTGTGTAATTTCCGGCTCAGGGTCGTCAGGCTGCTCTTCTGGTGGATTTGGCCGTGTAGCTACCTCTTCTTCCTGTTGGTCTGCCTGCTGAGCAGCTGTACCGCTTTGAAATTCGCCCAGCGTAACTTCCATATAAGCGGGCCGGTTCTCCACATCAAAATTGATATGATAAATGATGGCAAAAATAAGGAGTATAAGATGCAGTCCTGCCGTGATGGCCCAACCAAATCCATCTTCAGAATCAAAATGTCTGTAAAACCACTGTTGCATCAGTTACCTAGTCCCGTTCAGTTGCCATTACAATATTCAGATTCAACGCTTTTCCAATATTCATTGCCTGTACTGCATCATCAACGCGTGCGTCACGATCGGCCCGTACAACAAGTGTACTGTTTGGGCGTTGCTGGTTCGCCTCACGGATAGCTATTGACAAATTACCTCGCGATACCTGCTCGCCGTTCACAAAAAAGTTACCTTCACTCGTGATTGCTACCGAAATCTGTTGAGCCTCGGCAGTTGTCCCGGCCTCGGCACGGGGAACATTAACCTTTATGCCGAAATTGGTAACAAATGAGGATGTGAGCAGGAAAAAAATCAGCAGTAACAGAATAATATCTGTTAGTGATGATTGAGAAAACATTGCCAGGGGCTCTTTTTTCTCACTTTCTTTTCGGAAATCCATCTGTTACGCCTCCTGTTTTTTCTTGCGTGATGGCGTTTGAAGAAGATCAACAAAGTCTGCTGATGCATTCTCAAGTTCGAAGATCATTCGGTTTATTTTACCCAGCAGAAAGTTATAGAAACCATAAGCGATGATACCTACAATCAGTCCGGCAGCAGTTGTAATCAAAGCTTCCCAGATTCCACCTGCAAGAGTGCTCGGGTTTACATTACCCTGAAGTGACTGAATATCCATAAATGCTCGTATCATACCTGTCACCGTACCCGTGAAACCAATCAACGGAGCGACACCGGCAATTGTTGCGAGCCAATTCATCCGTTTTTCGAGATAGTAGATCTCTTTTTTACCGGCATTGCGGATTGCGTCCTCAATATTTTGAATGGGTCGCCCAAGACGGCTGATACCGGCTTTGAGAATACGTGCTAAAGGTTTATCAAATTCTTCGCAGTATTGGATGGCGCGCTGCTGGCTGCCGCTCTTCAGCAGAGACTCAATATTGTTGAGCATGGCAGCAATATCCATTTTTGAGTTTTCCAGCTTTCGCCAGCGCTCTGCAATAACGTAGATTGCAAGTACTGATAAAATGAAAAGCGGAATCATTAAAGCTCCGCCCTGCGTTAGTATTTCGAAGAAAGACATGGTGGTCTCTTCGTTAAGCATTTGAGCAAGCGAATCGGCTTCTGTAGCCTGTAGAAACAGTCCTGTAATTATTTTCATGAAGATGATTTTTACTGTAAGCGTTGAATAAAGTTTTGGTTATTAAAAGGATCAGGCAGAGTAGTGGCCTCCTGCAGGGCTTCCTGTACAGTAGGAAATTGTCCGATACCAACTCTGTAATAGGTTTGGCCATCTACATTTACTTCTGTAACACTTATTCTAAATCCATCAGAGCGTAGTTCGTCAGCTGTACGACTAGCAACGTTTTGACTTTCAAGTGAGTGTACAACAATTGTAAAAATATCGCCTTCAGTCTCAGCCAATTCACCATACAAACCATAAGGGTCTGTGGTCATAACTTCGTCTATCGGGTCATCCAGCGGTTCCGGATCGTCCTCGGGCTCAGGCACCTGTTCAGGTTCGGGATCTTCAGGTTCTGTTGCCTCGGTGACATCCCGCTCAGCGGTGGCAGGAGGATTTTCAAGTTCGATATCTTGTTGCTGAGCTGTTTCAGGCTGTTCAGGCGGATCCAGAAACTCTGTGAAGACAAAGTATGCAGCAAAAAGAAAAACAGCTGCGAGCACTATGAGAATGACGGTCGTCATCGGATCACGAGACTTGGTCACCGCTTTTCTCTTAGTTTTGGATGTAGATGAAGCTTTCTGTGCGGGAGCCGTCCCTGCTTTTTTCACCTTATGTCTATCTTTGGGTTGCGCACCGGGCACAGATTTTACCTCTTCGGGCTCATCCTGAATTAGCTTGTCAAATGGTTCGGGAACTTCGGAATCATCTTTGTCCTCCTCCTCTTCACCCTTATCGGCAGAGAGTGTATTCTCAATGCCAAAGATGTCTTCCAAATCAGAATCGTTATCTGCTTCACCCAGAGTGTCTGAATCTGAGCTGGTGTTCTGCATTGACTCAGTTTCAGCATCCAAATCATCTTCAGTCTCTTCAGACAATTCTTTTCCGGATAGTGCGGAGCCTGACTTGGATGGTTCAATTTCAATGGGCTTCATCCCGGCATGGGTGAAATTAATTTCTGTATCCAGCTGGTCTGATGCCCGAAATGTCAGTTCCCCATCTTCATCAAAATAGAAAAGCCCAAAATCTTTAATTTCGAGAGCTTTGCCACGATACGCTGCATCAACGATTCGCGAGTTGAGCTCGTCTAGTTGCTTCTCTACTTTCTCCCGGTCCATGCCGGTTTTTTCCATCAATAAATTGATCAGCTCATCTCTATCAATCGTCATTTACCCGGGATATGTCAGATTTGAATTCAATTTTGTTTTTTGGCGGTACTAATACGACGCTGCCATCGTCCATCCTTTTATGTGATTGTGACTGATGAACTTTCTGAAACTGACCGAGCCCATTTACATTTACAGTATTATCTGCTGCGATCTGTTCCTTAATAATTTGAATAAAGCTTTTAATAAATTGCGGTTCCATTAACCTGTTTTAAAAGAGATATGTAATTCCAACGTATGCCTGAAAGCCACGTTCGCGATAGCCTTGCCAGATTTCGTAGTCTGTATCATTAATATTGAGCAGCTTTGCATAAATGCCCGCATTTCCAGCAAGCGCTAATTCAAAACGTGCACCAAGTAAAAAGTAGGAATCCAGGTCTTCACCGATTGGATTAAACCGGCTGCCTGAGTAATCAACCCAGCCTTCTACAACAAGATCACGAACCGGTCGAATGGATACAGTACTTGTTATTCCAAGAGACTTAGTATAAGGTATTTTATCGTTGCCTGACAAGCGCGGACGCTGCAAGAATGCATCAGCACTGACCCAGAATTTTTCAGCTGCTAACTGCTGAGAAAAAGAGGCATAGATTTTGAAAAAGTTGGCATTCTCATACCTGGGGTTGTATGCAAATTGAGTTGTAATGCCTTGTAAGTCTGTTACTTCATTTCGGGTAAAGTACACGTAGTTACGTATGTGCTGAAATTGTATACCACCAGTAAACATGGTTCCGCTGAGCGGCTCGATGATGACTTCAGATCGCAGTTCACTTGTATATTGGTGGGAAACCCGTCTGTCAAATCCGATAAATCGATTCATGTTATGAAATTCCCTAAGGGATTGATGAGACGGACTTCCTGAGATTTTTGCCCTCAAATCAATACCATTGAGTAGAGTATGCCGCGCATCCACTTTGGGGGCAATATAGATTTTAGACTTATCGAAGGCATCTGATACCACGGCGAATCCGAACGATGCGTCAATATCGGTCTGGTAGTTCAAAAGGCGTTCATACCGCGCTCCGGCCTGCGTGATGCTCCAATCGGCTGTTTCGCTGCCAATTGTGCCAATAGATCCGGCGTCAATATCAACATAAGCTGAATAAACTTCTTCTATGCGCGGGCCTGCCCAGCTGTAGATACTATTAATAGAGGCTCCCCACTCAGATGCGTCACCCGGAATTGTTTCGCCCCCTGAATTTGTCAGATCAAACTGATGGCTATAAAGATTGAAATCTGACTGAAACCCGGTAGCTGTTGTTCGGTTGTAAGAAAAACTTCCTCCGAAATGGCCGCCGTTCTGAGCAGACCTTGCACCTGCCAGCTGCAAAGGTGTACCGCCAACACGATCAGCCGGGATGTAGTTAAATGCAGTAAATGTACCGGTGTCTAGTTTCAATAGAGCGCTATTTGATAACCGAAGGTGAGCCCTGACGGTAGCACTCAAATTTCGGAATGAACTGTCAAACTCATCCAGGTGGCCGTTTGATGATCGATGACTCAGATTACCTGATACCCAGTGTTTATTGCCAAATCCTTTAATTGCATAAATGTCTGCTTCGGGGGTAACAAAGGTCCCAATACCCAACCGGGCAAATCCTGTTGTTGGAATAACATAGGAGAGAGGTTTATAAGTAGGTGCATCGGGTCGGTTGAGCTGACCAACAGGTACAGAAGCGGCTATTGCTTCTTCAGATTCAATAAATGGCATTCGGTTGGGATCGATCTGAAATACTCGTGGCTTCGGATTGAACCCAAGTATAGGCTGCCGCCTCAGGCCTGGAAACCTGGCCTGGAACTGACTGCGTATTTCGATATCCTGTGGGTCTATTTCAGGAAGCAGATTTTGCTGTGCCTGAGATCCTGTTTGTTGCGCAAAGAGTGTAACAACTCCCCCCATCAAAAATAGCAGTAAAAATAAAAGTGTTGCAGCTTTCTTAGCCATGAGAGTATCGTTCAAAGTTTAATCGGGTAAAATATGAATTTTCAATGGTTCTTTTAGCATAGATGCATAAAAGCATCTACTAAAATTTGCTCCTATAGTTCCGGTTTCGTTAACGGTTGCTATCTGTCCTGAGTGTATAATACTTATCAAACCAGAGAGACAGAGGTCCAATAATCAAAATGAGGATGATTGTGACAGCATGAGCTACCGTGGCAAATGTGAGACCGGTTGCAAGCGGGACGCCATAAAGGAGCCACATACTTTGCTGCATCAGAAGGTGATAAGACCCGATCCCTGCAGGAGTGGGTATACTTACTCCAACTGATGACACCACGGTTAGCACGATGGCAGACTGCAATGTAAGGTCATAAGATTCGCTCAGATTTAACATCGAAAAAGGAATATAAATCATGCATATGTAACCTACCCAAATGCCGGCAGTCAAAAGAATAAAACCAGGCCAGTTATCAATATTTTTGATTGATACCATGCCTTCGCCAAATGATCGGCTTACACCAACAATCTTCTGAAGCAGGGGGCTGGATATTTTTTTGGTTCTATCGAGGTACATCAGTGCTCTGTAAAAAACCCATATCAGCCCGGCAACGGCTAGCAGAATAGAGGGAAGAATTAAGTAGGTATACCAGCGCCAGCTACTGATGCCAAGCAACTGCTCCAAAAGCCCAAATTCCCTGGTGAGCGTCAGTGCCACAATACCCATTAATAACAGCATGGTACAAATATCGATGAGTCTTTCAAGAACGATGGTGCCAATTAGTGTACCTGAACTCAACCCGTGTTTTCTTGCTACGTAAACAGGCCGTGATACTTCACCAAGTCTTGGAATTAAAGTATTCATGAAATATCCGAACATTACGCCGGCGAATAGTGTGGACCTGGGAATTTCAGATTTTACATCCCGGTGCAAAAGAAGCCGCCATCTTTCAGCCCGCAAATAGTGGCTTAGGAGCAGAACAATGATAAAAAACGGAAGCCAGTAAAATGAGACCTGTGCAAATTGTTCCCGGAATTCAGCAGGGTCAACAGAACGGGCTGCAAGCCATATAAAGAGTCCCGCAACAATAAGAGAAATGACAACATTCAGTACTCGTCTATTCATGAGTCTGTGTATCGCAGATCAATCTGTTCAGCGCTTTCCGGTTCATTTAACTCAAACAAATTGTTGTCAGGCTCAACAAATTCTCCGCCTTGAAATCGTGTGGTTAGCTGATTTTCAGCCTGATCAACAGCCTGAATTTCAGCGGGCCGTCCTTCCTGATCAATCCTGATGGTAACAACTTTAAACACTGAGAAAGGATCGTCTGATTCGAGTGTTATTTGAGTAGAATTTCCAGATCCGGCAGTTTCTGATATTGAATAACTTTCATCAACGCCCTGTAACATTCGCGAAGGGGCAAAGTCATCCTCTTCCTCTACATAATCGCTGACAATGACACGATTTTTGGAAGCATCGTACACCCGGGAGATATCTCCATCTACGACCATGACCTGGTTATTCCCTTCAATTTTGTACTGATCTTTACCTATCCATATTTTGCCATCGTTTTGTTGAGTTTCTCCTGTAAAGGAGTCTTCATATCGATGAGAGAAATCTGCCCGAAAGATCATCCCTTGCTCAAATTTCTGTTTTAAATTATCAAAAACCGGAGTGTTTTGAGCAGAAATTACAGTTGGGAACAAGAAAGAAAAGATAAGGCCAGCAATTATCACCGGATACATGTTAAAGCCCAAGTTCTTCAAATATTTCATCTAGTTCCTCCTCTTCATCTATTTTCACATCACGAGCGGTACTGCCCTGGTAAGGCCCTACGACTCCTGCATTGAATAACTGATCGATGATGCGCCCTGCACGATTGTAGCCGATTTTGAGCTTTCTCTGAAGCAACGATACGGACCCTTGCTGATGCAGAACAACAATTCTCGCAGCGTCTTTGAACAAATCATCAATATCATCAAGCGGATCGGGAATGCCCGACTCTTCCTCTTCTACCTTAGGCAGCTGGAAAGGTTTCTTAAATCCTTGCTGGGACCCGATGAACTGCGTGATGCGCTCAACCTCTTCAGTAGATACAAACGCATTTTGAATACGTGTCATGCCGGCACCATTTGTAAAGAGCATATCGCCCCGACCTACAAGCTGATCCGCACCGCCTGTGTCCAGAATTGTTCGGGAATCAACTTTTGAAGCTACCTGGTAAGCTATTCGTGCAGGAAAGTTTGCTTTGATGGTACCCGTAATGACATTCACCGAGGGCCGCTGCGTTGCTACACAGAGGTGAATTCCGATAGCGCGAGCCAATTGAGCAAGACGCGCAATAGGTTCTTCAATTTTTTTCCCGGCTGTCATCATCAGGTCGGCAAGCTCATCAATCACGACGACGATATAGGGCAGATGGCGATGGCCCAGCTCTTCATCCAGTTCGCCGGCCTTAAATTTATCATTGTAAGATTTGATGTCCCGTACTAAAGCCATCTTCAGTAACTCATATCGCTCATCCATCTCCTCAGTTACGCTTTCAAGCGTTTCGAGGGCCTTACTTGTATCGGTTACAATAGGTTCCTCTGCACCGGGTAGTACTGCCAGATAGTGATTTTGAATATTGCGATAAAGGGAGAGCTCAATTTTCTTTGGGTCGATCAGCACAAATTTGACGTCGTCCGGGTGACATTTGTATAACAGACATGTGATGATGGTGTTAATGCCGACAGACTTACCCGACCCCGTTGCTCCGGCAATAAGCAGGTGAGGCATCTTGGTCAGGTCTATCAAAAAGACGTCGTTCTCAATTGTCTTACCAAATGCAACCGGCAGCTCCATGTCTGACTCAACAAACTTCTTGGTATTGATAACCGATTTAATAAAAACAGTTTCGCGGGAGCTGTTTGGCACCTCAATACCAACCGCAGAACGCCCCGGGATAGGTGCAATAATACGAAGCCCATGTGCGGCAGTCGCCATTTTCAGGTCATTTGCATAGCTTTCGATCTTACTGATCTTAACGTCGGGCGATGGTTCAAGCTCATACAAGGTTACTGTTGGCCCAACGATGGCATTGATACCGAGAATCTCAATTTTATGGCGTTTTAACTTATCAAGAATGATCTTTTTATTATTCTTGATTTCTTCAAGGTCAACCTCATTACCTTCATTCGGGGGGCTATCGAGCAGGTCGATACCTGGAAATTTATACTTGATGACGGGTATTTTCTTGGCTTTGTCTCTGTTCTTTTTGTCAAGTTCTTTACCGCCTGCTTCTTCCTCGCCTTCGCCGACATATACAGATAGATCTACATCGTCATCATCATCCTCAACAGCTTTTTCATCACTCTTTTCAAGAATTGCGCGGGGTGGCTGATTTTCTAAGTCGGCCTGTTCTTTTTTCCTTTCCTGGACACGTTTCTTGTCTTGCTCCTGTGAGCGCTCCAGGATATCGTCAATTGACGAAGAAGATTCTTCAGCATCTTCTGAATCAGAGCTGTTATTCTTGAGAGCGGCCTCGGCTTTCTGTTGCTGTTTAATCTTTTGTTGTTTTTCTTTTTCAGCTGCTTTATTCGCTTTCTCTTTTTGACGGCGACTCTTCTTTTCCTGAAAGTTTCCCCGCAGACCCACGGTCCAGCTTTTAAATGTGTCAATTGTCATCTGAAGATCCCTGTCAACCAGTATAAGGACAGAGACAAACAGCAGCACAACCAGCATCACGATCGAGCCAACGCCGAGCACTGTTTGAAGAATGGCAGCTATTCCGAGCCCAAAATTGCCACTCCATACAGTTGTGAGAAGCTCAAGTTCATTATGAAACCAACCGAAAAGTGTGGAGATGAGCAGCATTACCCAAACACCATAAGCTAATGGCCAGCCAAGTTCGCTGATATCTTTCTGCCTGAAGAGAGACCAGCCTACTGAAGCAATCATTACCGGAATAATGATGCTTGTGTATCCAAAAAGTGTATATACGAATAGGTATGAAATATAGGCGCCGATCACTCCGAGCCAGTTCTGGATGTTTAGAGCGGGTCCCTGATCGACTGATAAAATTGCATCGGTGCTCATTGTTTTTACCGCGCCGTAATCATTGGGGTGATACGATGCAATACTTAGTAAAATGAGTCCGGCAACAGCTATGATTAAAATTCCGGCTACTTCAAGTTTCCGGGTCGTGTCAAAACTGTTTAAAAAAGAGGTCTGATTTTTTTTCTTAGCCATACAAATTGGTAATGATACCGTCATTTAGAACCGGCAGAATATCACAAACATCGCGCTGTGCACAGTAATCTATATCTTTTTCATTTGATACATTCTTAAGGCGCTCTGCATGATTCGAGCTGTGGATGACATCTGATATATTTTCTCTGAATTTTTCATAAAGTCCGAATGCAACTTTCGAACCATCCCGTGCTTCAAGTGGCAATGCTCCATTTCCAAGATTATATATGACATTGCCTGCAAAAAGCAGATCCTCAATTGCCATGCGACCGCGCCATCCGGCGCAGATAAGCACAACATCTTTCTGCTCTTCATTGAGGGTATGCACAATCGTGGATAAATTCAAAAAAGAACCGATGTAAAGATTCGATGATCCCACAGCCTTTTTGATAGCTTTGGTGCCGTTAGTTGTATTAAAAATCAACGTTCTATCCTTCACTCGGTCAACGGAGTATTCAAGTGGTGAATTGCCGAGATCATAGCCCTGTATTTTAATACCATCTTTTTCGCCGCAAAGGAGAAGGTTGTCAGAATCAACACTTTGTGAAATTCTGCTGGCTTCACCCATATCTTCTACAGGAATAATGCCTTTTGCCTGATTCATAAGTGCGGTGATAATCGTAGAGGATGCTCGCAGGATATCAATTACTACCACAACTTTATTTCTAAGTTCCTCTTCCTGGAAAGTTTGTGATGAGAAGAAGACATCAAGTGTATTTAAATTTGCCATTCGAAGCGTTCTTTCTGATTAGTTTTTTATAAATGGTGGCTTAACGATGGTCGCCGGAACAAGATCTTTCCTGATTTTTACAAATATTTCAGTACCGGGCTCAGAGTACGGCAGAGAAATATATCCCAGAGCGATCCCTTTATCCAGAGTAATGGATTGTGTTCCGCTTGTTACCTGCCCAATTCCTTCATCATTCTCATTGTAAATGCTGTAGCCTGATCTGGGGACTTTTCTAGGGACATCAATCTGAAGTCCCATCAATTTTCGTGAAAGACCTGCTTCCTTTGCCTTCAAGAGTGCATTTTTTCCAATAAAATCACCTTTATCCAATTTTGTGAGCCATCCCATACGTGCTTCAAGCGGATGTGTATCAGCTGTGATATCATTTCCATAAAGCGCAAAGCCCATTTCAAGACGAAGTGTGTCACGGGCACCAAGGCCTGCAGGTTCAAGCCCAAACTCTTCACCTTTATCCATGAGCTGATCCCAGATCACCAGCGGATCAGATTTTTTGGTGTCAATGTAGAGCTCAAATCCTTTTTCGCCAGTGTAACCGGTCGCTGAAATAATTACGTCATTTTCACCAGCTACCGAATCTATTCTGAATGAGTAAAATGCAATATCTGAGGGATCGAAATCAACTAGTTTTTCAAGAATTTTAACAGATGCCGGCCCTTGTAAGGCAAGTAATGCCATCGAGTCAGATCTGTTTGTAAGAGTAGCACCGGTATCATTATTTTTCGTGATCCATTCCCAGTCCTTCTGAATATTTGCTGCGTTAACAACAAGCATGTATTCATTTTCTGATATCATATAGACAAGCAGGTCGTCTACAATTCCCCCATCTTCATAACACATAGCAGTGTACTGTGCTTTACCGGGATTCAGTTTCGATGCATCGTTGATGGTTACCTTTTGAATGAGTGATAAGGCTTCAGGGCCTTCAACAAAAAATTCACCCATATGAGATACATCAAATAGGCCGGCTCTCTCTCTTACGGCCTTATGCTCTTGCTTGATGCCTTCATATTGAACGGGCATATCGAATCCGCCAAAATCTATAATCTTAGCCCCTTCATCTTCATGTTTGGAATAAAAAACTGTGCGTTTTGCCATGCAGCTATCGGTAACGTGTTAAACTAAAATTACAACAGATCCTAAAGGTACGGAACATTGCAGAGATTTTTTACATCTGAACAATATTCTTATCAATAGTCAGATTAAGCCACACGACTCACCGCATCGATTTTTATCGGGTAAAAAAAGTGTGTGAATGAATGTGGTTGAAATAGAAAATAAAACCGGAGTTGAAGACGGGGAATTATCGAGCAGGATTTGGTGAACACTTGGAAGAGAACTCTCGTTTATAAATGCTGATTAAATGCGTATTTTTAGAAATAATTAAATCTGCAGAACAAACAGACGACATGTCCATAAAGAAAGAACAAATAAAGTCGGCACTGATGCACGTGTTGCATCCTAAATACGAAAAAGACCTGATATCGCTGGATTTGGTTCAGGACCTAATTGTTCAGGAAAAATATGTTTCTTTTACGCTTGAGCTACCTGAAGAAAATAAGCAGCTGGCAGCTGATTTGAAGAAGAAATGTACGGAAGCCATACATAAGTTCGTGGATAAAGAGGCCGTATTAGACATAACTATCGGAATAAATATTTCCAAAAAACGAGAGCTGGAAGGAGACAGTAAGCCAGCTGATACCGCGCCCAAGCAGCCGGAGCAGCAGCCAATTTTACCGGGGGTGAAAAATATTATTGCGGTCGCGTCAGGTAAGGGCGGTGTTGGTAAATCTACAGTAGCAGCCAATCTTGCAGTTTCACTCTCAAAAGCGGGGCATAGCGTTGGACTTCTGGATACTGACATTTACGGTCCAAGTGTGCCAACAATGTTCGGTGTAACAGAAAGGCCAAATATTACGACTGATAAAAAGCTTGTACCCATATACAAACACGGTGTGCATCTTGTGTCTATGGGATTTCTTGTTGATACTGATCAGGCAATGATTTGGAGAGGCCCTATGGTTACAAGTGCGGTCAAGCAATTTATGCAGGAGGTGAGATGGGGAGATCTCGACTATCTTATACTGGACCTGCCTCCGGGAACAGGTGATATTCAACTTACCATTGTTCAAACAGTGCCGCTATCGGGTGCCGTTATCGTATCTACACCACAAACGGTGGCTCTTGATGACGCCAGAAAAGGGGTGGCAATGTTCAGCAAGGTTGATGTTCCGGTATTGGGCATTATTGAAAACATGTCATTTTTCTCGCCGCCTGACATGCCTGAGAAAAAATATTACATTTTTGGAAAGCATGGCGCACGAAAACTTGCACAAAAACTAGAAGTTCCGTTTCTCGGAGAAGTGGCATTACAGGAGAATATTCGCGATACGAGTGATAAAGGCACTCCTGTTGTAGAAGCAGAACCGGACTCTCCTGCGGCTGCATCATTTTTGCAAATTGGTGAGCGCGTTCGTCAGTCGTTGATATCGAGGCAAAAAACTGATGGCGAATCAGATAAAATTGAGATTAATATTCGCCCATAAATTAGAACCGGCTGTAAGATGAGTGCCAAAGAAGCAAATCAGGGAAAGAAAAAAGGAAAGAGCTGGAGGCGGTCACTCATTGAGTGGGGTGTCTTCATTTTAATTGCTGCAGCTCTTTACGCAAGCGGTTACCATACGGTCGTAATTGGCACAGCACAGAGAGGGCTGTTGGCAACCGGGCTCATCACGCCATCCTATGAGATTGACGAGAACAACATGCGCGATGCCGGTACGGAGTTTTATTTCGCGGATGAAAGTTTCGAAACCAAAAGTATAGCGCTGTATCGCGGGAAAGTTGTTTTTCTGAATATCTGGGCGAGCTGGTGTCCGCCATGTATTGCCGAAATGCCCTCTATTGCTTCTCTCTACCAGCAAGTAAAAGATGATGACGACATAGTATTCCTGCTGGTCTCAATGGATGAAGAGTTCGAGAATGCCAAAGCCTTCATGGATTCCCGTGATATGAATATGCCTATCTATCACTACCGGGGTCGCGATCGCGAAACCTATTCCAGTGATCTTATTCCAACCACATATGTAATCACACCAGACGGGAGAATAGCCATGGAAAAGTCGGGGATGGCGAAGTATGATTCACCAGAGTTTGTAGAATTTCTCGAAAAAATAAAACAGTTTTGATCAGCAGGTGACGCTCTGAAGTCTAAATTGTAGCTGCTATTTGAGCGAAAAGCTCTTCATTGCTCTCAGTTCGTTCAATTACTTTCAAAAGCATCTGCATCGACTCTTTAGGAGATTTCTTGAGCAAAAACCTGCGAACCATGTTGCGCTCTTCAAGAGAGTCTGTTATGAACTTATCTTCATTCCTGGTTCCTGATGCAGCAATATTTATTGCCGGGTAAATTCTGTCGTTGGCAAGTTCACGATCCAATACCAGCTCAAGATTACCGGTACCTTTAAACTCTTCAAAAATCAGGTCGTCCATACGTGAATTCGTCTCAACCAAACACGTTGCAATAATTGTGAGAGAACCGCCTCCCTCTATTTTCCGGGCTGAGCCAAAAATCTTCTTGGGGATTTCCAGGGCACGAATATCAAGTCCCCCTGAAAGGGTACGGCCGCTATTCGATTGTGCTGCGTTGTAAGCTCTGCCAAGTCGGGTGAGTGAGTCAATGAGTAATACTGCATTTTGGCCACACTCTGCTTTTCGCTTTACATATCCCAGCGCCATTTCTGAAATTCGTACGTGGCTCTCGGTAGGTTTATCATTCGATGAGGCGAACACTTCGGCTTGTGTTGAACGGATGAAATCTGTTACCTCTTCAGGTCGTTCATCAACGAGCAGGATAGCCGTGCTTATGTCGTTATAATTATCTGAAATGCTTCTGGCAATTTTCTTTAATAGCACCGTTTTACCCGTTCGGGGCGGTGCTACAATCAATGCACGCTGTCCACGGCCAACAGGTGAAATCAAATCCATCACGCGCAGCTCATGGTCATCGGCATTGTGACCCAGCTTAATCTGTTCAACAGGCATGATAGGCGTCTGAAGCTCAAACCGATTGATTTTTTGCCAGAACTCTGCAGGATTGCCATTCACTTTTTCAATTGAGTGGACATGACGGTTTCCGCTTTGGTCTTCCTCAAACTCTCCCTCCAGAATTAATCCTGAGCGCAGGTCGTGGTGGCGTACTTCATCAGGCTTCAGGAAAGGGTCGTTCTTGCTGTAGCTGAATTCAAAATCAAGTTTACGGATGAACCCGTAGCCTTTTTGATTTATTTCAAGCACACCACTGTATCGACCGCCGATACGCGTTTTTTGGTTGGTGTGAAATTTCGGGATAAATACGTTTCCGCCTTTACCTTTTTTATTCGATTTCTTGTGGTTCCGTCCTTTACCTTTTTTTGAACGTGCCATGCAATAAGTTTGATGTTAGAAATAATGTTGCTTCAGGAATCCCTTTTATATACGGGGGTAAAATAGAAGTGAGAAGCGGTTGGAGAAAAGTGAAGTGGCTTAGTTACCACTTCACTTAATATAGAAAGGAATCAGAGAGATAAAAAATTATCGTACGGTTGTTGTTTCATTAATCCAGGAGTAGCAGCTGTGCTGTGACCCATCAATAGTAATCTGAACTCCTGATTCCCAGCCACGGAAGAATTTATCCTCATCTGTTGGAAGTACCGGTTCGTATGCGTTATATAGTCGCTGAACATCGCTACTCACGGACGAATCAACACTACGGGCTCTGTCGAGATAATCGAGAACCAGCCAATAAACGCGTCTGTCGTCACGGTCAATCTTACGGCTTCCTGTACAACTCGAAATGGTTGCTGCATATATTCGTGCAATTCTAATATATGGCTGCCCCCAATTGGGGTCTATTTCTGATGCCTGTCGTGCATAGCTTCTTGCCTGCCGGTAATTATTCATGTTCTGATAGGTCTCAGAAATTTCAAGCAGTATGTTGCGCCGCGTAGTATTGTCAGGAGCCTTTTCTACGGCCTCTTTCAGATACTGATTCGCTGTACTATAGCTTGCGTTTTCCATCTCAATTTCAGCAAGCTGTCGCGTGTTTTCAAAATTTGGATCCAGCTCGTAGAGCTTTTTCGCAGTTTCAATTGCTTTTTCCCTGTTACCCTGACTGTCGTAAAGTGTCGCAAGTTCATTTAAGACTTCCGGGTTATCAGGATCCTCAGCAAGCTGTCCTTCAAGAAATTCAATTCTTTCATCAGGGTCTGAGAAAATCTCATCGCGTGCATCGCTGATCGCCTGTTCCAGATCGGGACCGGCCAGCGGTTCGATAATTTCTATCATTGCGAGTGCTTTTTCACGCTCACCATCATCAACATATTTTTGGAGCAATACCCGGGCATAATATCCATCTGCTGCTTCTGTTAGGCGTTCCGGATCCTCGTTAAACAGTTCTTCATAGTTTGCATACGCTTTCGACATTCCATCTTCAATAAAGCTGGAGTGTCTTTGATAGAACTGACCAAGATTAAATTTCCACTCAAATGTGTCTATTTCGTCTTCGCTAAATGTATCGAGGGCGTCCTGGAAAACATATCGGGCAGAGTCGAGATATGTCTCTTTCAGTGACGGATCTTCCTGCTCATCAGCCTTTTCGGTATAAATCCGTCTCATTCGGTTGTATTGCGTAGGCAGACTAAAACGGCCGAATCCTTCAATTTCGCGTGGCTTCTTCTCGAGCATCCAGCGGCCAAATTGCAGGGCCATGTCGTAGTCGCCCTGAGTATAGTTATCATAGAAAATTGAATATGCTGCAATTTCACTCATACCATACGGCGGCTCACTTTGAGCCATCGCGGTTGATGAGAAACCCGCAATGAAAAGTAGGATTGCAATGTATCGTTTCATAGGTCTGTTATCTTGGTTCTAGCAAATAAGTAACGGAAATCTACTGAAATCGTTGTTTCAGGAACATAAATTCAGCAAGATTTAATGAGAGTTTGAAGCCCCATATATTCTCTTTAACTAAACTGTTGGATTCTGTTCCCCGAATTCCATAATTAAAGCTTATATCAATAGAGGATCGGTTTCTTGCTGATGGAATAGTTAAACCGGCGTGAAGCATTGCTGTTTCAATATTTTGACCGGCAACTGTCAAATGTCCATCATCGTAGCTGGCGCCAATACTGTACCGGAAGTTAGAAAAGAACCCGCTTGATTGCTGGTCCATAAAAGGTTGATACTGATACCCAACGCCAACTTTTGATCGATCTTTGTAAAAACCCTGCTCAGTAAGGTCATAGCTGAATTCTGAATCAGTCCACTTTTGATACAGATACTCTGCTGAGAAACTGTGGTAGGGATTCAAATAATACGTAACGCCACTGTTAAATTCCAATGGTAACTTTAATGTGCCATCAGTAATGGCAGATGATTCAGTAAGTTCTACGAGTTCATTGATCCCCTCAACAATCCGAAATGTTTCAAAGGATCGGTCTGAAGAAATATTTACCGGGAGGTTGACTGTAGCTGATAGCGACATCCGGTCATTATCATTCAAGAGTTTTTCAGCCATTGTAAAAATCCCAAACCTGTTTCCAAAGCTGGTACCCTTTATCTCTTTATCAATTGTTATAGGTTGACCGCTTCTCAGAAAAGAAAAATCTGAAAAACTCGTGGTTATTTCTTCAGTGATGGAGCTCATATAAGCAGATGCTGCGTAACCAACACTAATATTGTCACTAAGTTGGTATCCTAATCCAATTTCGAACCGATTAATACCACCTGATCCTATCAGCGTAGTGGCAAAATCAATTGGGCTGCCAAAATCAGGGTTTTCTATTGTACCCTGGTTTACCCTGGCAAAATCTGCACGTGTAATAGGAGTAAACGAAATAGAAGCCCCTAGTTTATTGCGAAGCAGAGGAAACACAAACTGAAAGCTTTCAAAACTAAATCGTGAGTTCTGAGCGGAAGAAAAGCTATCGCTGGTATTAAAGTTGGTGAGTCCCAATGTTAGCTGACCCTGAGAAAAGCCGGATCTCCCCCATTGTGCAGGGTTCGAAATGCTGGGTGCATACTGTGAGTAAGTTGATACCCCCGATAGTCCCATACCATTGGTATAGGAGGAATTGATATCTACAGGCATTCCAACACCAAACCCGGAATAGATAGATCCTGATCTCGAAAGATTATCCTCGATAACTTGCGAAAAACCTGTAAGAGGCAGTAACAATAAAAATGTGCAAAGGGAAAGTACTCTGAGATACATATTAGTTATCAGGATTTAAAGTAGTGATGATCAATCGTGGTCTTAAGTTCTCAGGTGCATCCGGTCCAAAAAGGGTGGTGGATACATAAAGACCATTGTTTCCCTGGTTTGTGATGTAAAGCGGGTTTGTATCCGCATCCTCACCATAGATGCGGTCGATAATATATTGTGTGAGCACTATTCGGTAAACATTGTCCTCTTCATCAAGAGTGGCTCCAACTGATGCCTGCCGTGCAAAAATTTCTGAATGAAGCGAAAGAGGCTCCGTTTCAAATATATGCCCCCTGATAATGTCATTGTCTAATCGTTTGAAACTCATAGGAACAATGTTGGCGGGGGTGGTGTCTGCATTGAAAATGAGCTGAGCATTTACCACTTCTTTACCATCAAAGTCATCGGCTGAAAGATCGATATTAACCTTCATTATATTCTCCATAGTATTGTGGAGAATTAATCCCTCTGGATTTGCAGGGAGATCAGTTCGAATCATCGAATTTCCGTGATCAAGTACCGGCATGGTAGCAATGAGTGAGTCAGTTTGGTTCTCAACGAGAAAACGGGTGATTGGCGTGACGGAAGTATCGCTAACGGCACCCTGCTGCCTTAAAAAATCAATTTTCCTGTTTTGGTCAGCGGGGACAATTGCAATGCCCGGAAATTCAAACCTATAGAGAGAATCACGCAGTGCAGTGGTATCGTTAAAGAACTGCCTGTATTTTGCGTTGAATGCCTCGCTGATCTGAACCTTCATGGAGTCTTCGTCGCTCACCTGGAATGAACCAATCAGTGTTGACTGATCAATGGAGACGGGATCATTATATTGCAATTCAAGGCCTCTCCAACGCTCATTAATTTCGTAGATGTTGTACTGAGACGTGCTGGTTGTATCACCATATCTGGCCGGATTGAAATGCAACATCAATTTCAGAGAAAAATTCTCAGAAAAAGAGTCAATCTCAGCTTGAGTAATAGACGGTTTAAGCAGGCTCGATGATGTGACAGTACCGTATGAAGGATCATTTACAATACCCATTCCCGTATAGGAAAGAAAACCAGCAAAACCGTTATCGGATTCAATACTGATATCATCTACAGAGAATGTAGTAGTTTCAACACGGTCTCCGCCCTGGGTAAGTTCCCCCCCGACAACGCCTTCGTTGTCGCAAGATGATATAACAAAAAACAGGGCAAGAACCATAAAGGCAGTGATCAGAGATCGACTGCCTTTATAAATACGAGAACACACGGATGTGTCGCCGGTCGGTTGAAATAAGGATATTGAATTATTCCTCTTTTCCGGTGATTGACCGGTAATATTCTGAAAATTTATTCGATACATCTTCGGGCGAACCCTGAATTTTTGTGGGATTAATATTTAGTTCTTTGAAAAGATCGTCAAATTGATCTTTGAGATGGTTACCAGTTACAACATGATCACTATGTGCAAGACCGAGTTTCAGCAGGTTCACAGAATCATTTTCAGTAAGACTGTCGATATCCACGTCATCAGGCAGTCCTAAAAGTTCCAGAATACGTGTGCTGTCGAAATGTCCTTTGTTTTCAGGATGATGAAGATTATACACGACTTGCGTGTTTTGGAAAATCTTCTCGTCCTTATATTTAGTTTTAACAAGTAACGGAATTAATCCGGCAGGCCAGTCATGGCAGTGGATAATATCCGGTTCCCATCCGAGACTGATAACAGTTTCAAGCACGCCTTTATTGTAGAAGGCAAGTCTCTCATCGTTGTCGTCATAGAATTCGCCGGTTTTCGGGTCGTCAAACATCCCTTTTCTCTTGAAATACTTATCGTTATCGAGAAAATAGACCTGAAGTTTTGCATTGGGGATACTGGCAACTTTGATCTTCATCGTATCAATCTCCCCGCCAACTTCAACTTCAATTCCGGAGAGTCGGATCACTTCGTGCAGTCTGTTTCTGCGATCATTGATAGTTCCAAATTTTGGGAGCAGAATTCGAATTTCGAACCCCTCATCCTGCAGTGAAGCCGGTAAAAAACGCAGAAGATCTGCAGTATAGGTCATTCTGGCGAACGGGGCAATTTCAGTAGCTGCGTAAAGAATTTTCATAATGGAGTTATTCGATTGTTAAAGATTCTCCTGTGAATTGTCAGATTGATCGTCTCTGAACAGGTGGTGCTGATCAAGACTATCAAGTGAATAAAAGTCTAAAAGTGTGTCGCCGCGTAAACCCAGCCTCAATGTTTCAACGGAGATTACTTCATCCGGTTTGATGTTGCCCAGGTTAACGTTAGACCCAAATTTCTTAATAAACCAGATTTGCTGGTCCTTCTGTGGCGCTTCAAAGATCAATTTGTCTTTCGAAATCTGATCGGTAATCTCCTCAATAAGTCCTGAGCGGACTTCGCCGTTTGGGCGAAAGACACCGACCGTACCGCTTTCCCTTGCTTCACAAATGACTTTCCAGGATCCGGCATCAAGCTCATTTTCAATAATTTTTACCCACTTGTAAGGAGGCATGATGTCGTCAGGATTTTTACTTCCTACTTCTGATAACACATTGTAATTCTTACTGAGATCACGGATGATGTCGAGTTTTTTATGCTCGGAAAGACGTATCGTACCATTAGATACTTCCAGATAGTTAATATCATAGCTATCAAGAAATTTCAGGTATTTATCGAGTTCGTCCCGCAATAAGAATGCCTCGAAAAGGGTGCCGCCAAAATAAACGGGGATATTGTGATTTCGATAAACGTCCAGTTTATCCTTTAAGTTGGCTGTGACGTAGGACGTACCCCAGCCAAGTTTGACAATATCCACATGATGTGAGGCCACATCACAAAAATCCTCGGCTTGGCGGACACTATATCCGGTGTCGATTGCAAGGGTAATGCCAGTGTTTCGGGGTTTTTGCGAACGTTGTGGAAGATTACTTAAATGAAATGACATTCAGCTTTTTGTAATTAGTGCGAATTACATAAGATACAAAACCATGCTTTTGAATAAAAGTGCTGATCGAAACGGGTTGAATCGGTCTGTTAGGGGAGCCTGTTCGTCATTTCAGCCATTTTCTTGATGCGGTGCTTATCAACATTTTGGAGCATATCGGGTGTGTATCGCCACATCCAGTTGTCACCTACCGTGCCGGGTATGTTCATTCGGTAGTGCGAATCAAGGTTCATAAAATCCTGAAGCGGGAAGATAGCCTGATCAGCAACTGAGAACATCCCAAGCCGAATGAGCTCCCACTGAATTTCGCTGCCGTCGCTTTTTGTGTATTCTCGGGCGCGGTGCTGTTCAACGTCGGGTGCAGAATTGTACCAGCCAATTGTTGTATCGTTATCGTGCGTCCCGGTATAGGTTACACAGTTTTGAGGGTAATTATGGGGTAAAAAGCTGTTGGTAGAATCGGAATCGAATGCAAACTGCAAGATTTTCATGCCGGGAAAATTAAACTGATCACGCAGATCTTCAACGCCCTGAGTCATCAATCCAAGGTCCTCGGCAATGATGGGCAGGCTCCCAAGCTTTTCTTTAATTGTAGTAAAAAGCTCAACACCGGGTGCTTTTACCCATTCACCATTTTCTGCTGTTTTTTCTGATGCTTTTACTTCCCAATACTCATCAAATCCACGAAAATGATCAACACGAATAGCGTCAAAGAGGCCAAACATTTGTCTGAAACGTTCAATCCACCAGCTAAAGTTATCTTTTTGAATAGCTTTCCACTTATAGAGCGGGTTGCCCCAAAGCTGACCCGTTTCACTGAAATAATCAGGGGGCACACCGGCTACAAGTTCACGATTTCCCTGGTTATCGACGGCAAAAAACTCTGAGTGGCTCCATACATCAGCGCTGTTGTGATCCACAAAAATCGGGATGTCGCCAACAACCCTGATATTCTTTGAGTTAGCGTAATTTTTCAAAACTTTCCACTGTTCGAAGAATTCAAACTGCAGCCAGGTCTGATACTCAATCTCATCAGCAAACGTCTTTTTTGCTTTTTTAATAGCTGAAGGTTTTCGCTGGGCAAGATTTTTATCCCACTTATTCCATGGGTTTTTGTCATTAGAGAGAGAACAAGCCATAAAGAGAGTGTAGTCCTCAAGCCAGTAGCTATTTCGCTTCTTAAAGTCCTCCAGCTTTTTTTGAACATCTTTAGAATTGGAAGACTTGAATTTATCAAACGCCTTTTTAAAGAGTGTGTCCTTCTTTTCATAGGATGCCTCATAATCAGCCTCAGTTGTCATGGGCAAATAGGCCTCGCTTAGATCTTCAGCAGTAATGTATCCTTTCTCCTTTAGCTTGTCGGGACTGATGAGATAAGGGTTCCCCGCGAAAGCTGAGTAACTTGCATAAGGTGAATTGCCATATCCGGTGGGAGACAACGGCAGCACCTGCCAGATGGTCTGCCCTGTTTCTTCCAGGAAATTAATGAATTCATACGCCTCATGGCCCAGGTCTCCTATGCCATATTTGGATGGAAACGACGTGGGGTGAACCAATGTACCACAGGATCTTGGAAATCTCATGTTAAGGGAATAATTATTCAGGTTTTAAAACGATTCCGGCGAGGGGTGGAACTTCTATGTTGATATGTGCGGGCTGGCTGTGCCATGCTCCATCGATACCCTGTATGATTCCGGGGCCTGCATTACTGCCGCCATAAAATTCAGAATCACTGTTTAAAAGTACCGAATAATTCCCTGCTTTTGGAACCCCAAATTTATATGAATTATGAAGAGTGGGGGTAAAATTGAGAATAAAGACAAGAAAGTCTTCGGGGTTTTTGCCCCGTCGCACAAAAGAAAGAATGCTGTTATCGGCATCGCTGATATCGATCCATTCAAAGCCTTCCCAATTGAAATCCACTTCGTGCATGGACGGACTGTCTTTATAGAGGGTATTCAGGTCTTTTACCAGGTTTTGTACTCCTTTGTGGTTTTCCCACTGAAGCAGGTGCCAATCGATAGAGTTTGCTTCCGTCCATTCGCTCCACTGGGCAAACTCATTCCCCATAAAGAGGAGTTTTTTACCCGGATGACCATACATGTAGGTATAGAGTAAACGGAGGTTGGCAAATTTTTGCCAGTCATCACCAGGCATTTTACTGATCAGCGACTGTTTCATGTGAACAACTTCATCATGAGATAATGGAAGAAGAAATTGTTCTGTGAAAGCATATATCATAGAAAATGAGAGCTGATCCTGATGATAACGCCGGTAAATAGGATCTTTCTCGATATAGTCGAGCGTGTCATTCATCCATCCCATATTCCACTTTAGGTCGAAGCCGAGTCCGCCTGATGATGTAGGGCGGGACACTCCCTGCCAGGAAGTCGATTCTTCAGCCATTGTAAGAACACCCGGATGATAGTCATGGACCAGATCATTGAGCCGTCGCAAAAAATGAATGGCCTCAAGATTTTCCCTGCCACCATATTGATTGGGTATCCACTCGCCTTCTTCTCGGGAATAATCGAGATAAAGCATTGAGGCAACGGCATCAACCCGAAGTCCATCAATGTGAAACTCTTCAAGCCAATAAATAGCGTTCGAGATGAGGAAGTTCATCACTTCACTGCGTCCGAAATTGAAAATGTGCGTTCCCCAGTCTTTATGTTCTCCGGCGCGCGGATCTTCATGTTCGTAGAGTGCAGTACCATCGAACCGTCGAAGTCCGTGCTCATCTTTCGTGAAGTGAGCGGGAACCCAGTCTACAAACACTCCGATCCCTTCCTTGTGACAGGCATCAATAAAATAGCGCAGACCATCAGGGTCGCCAAAGCGACTGGTGGGGGCAAAATATCCGGTAATCTGGTAGCCCCAGGATGGGTCGTAAGGATGCTCGGCGATCGGCATCAGTTCAATATGCGTGAAGCCCATCTCTTTCACATATGGAACGAGATCTTCTGCCAGTTCTCGATAGGATAGAAACCCGGGCTCACGGTCGGTGTGCCGTTTCCAGGATCCTGCGTGGACTTCATAAATAGAGATCGGTTGGTCGCCTGACTGTACGTCGGTTCGTTTGTCCAACCAGTTTGTATCATCCCACTTATATGAGCTTTCATACACTTTTGACGCCGTGCCGGGCCTGAGTTCTGAGTAGAATGCATAGGGGTCGGCTTTTTTTAGTGGTGCTTCAGCATATGGAGACTTGATCTCGTATTTATAGAGATCTCCTTCAGTTATAAGAGGAATGAAGATTTCCCATATTCCCTGAGCAGGGTGCCGTCGCATGCAGTGTGTGCGACCGTCCCAGTTATTAAAAGGCCCGATGACGCTCACCCGATCTGCATTTGGGGCCACTACTACAAAGTGTGTGCCTTCAACACCATCAACTTTTTTCCGGTGCGATCCCATCCACTTATATGCATGATGATGGTTTCCTTCACCCCAAAGCTGGAGGTCAAACTCTGAAAGCAGGGAGCCAAAACTATAGGGATCATGAATCTCAAATGTCTCACCTTCCCGGGGTTCTATCAGCAGAGTATAGTCACAGCGGTTTTTTCGCCGCGGAAATACATGCTCAAAAAGGTCGGTGCCTTCAATACGATCTATCTTAGTTGGTTCGTTGCGGGTAGGAATCTTCAGGTAGATGGCCTCTGCATCCGGACGAAATGCGCGAAAGACAAGTTTATCTTTGCCTTTAATTTTTACAGAATGCATGCCAAGAACCGAGAATATGTCTCCGTAAGTTCCGTTGGATATGGCTTGAATTTCTTCGATTTTAAGAGTCGGCTGTTTCACATCTTTTTGATTTGGTTGATAAACGGTCTAGCACTCTGGAAGTTAGCAGGTATTAGCAACTTGTTCTGAAAAGGAACCCAAAGCTTTGGATAAATACAAGTATTAAAGAATGAATGTTGTTCGCTACATAGCAAGCCGTTACCTGTTTTCAAGAAAGCACGTGTCACTGATTTCTATTTTGACGGGCATTAGCATAGGTGGTATCACGATAGGTACGGCTTTATTGATTGTAATTCTATCAGTATTTAATGGTTTTTTTGATGTGATTCAGGGATTCCTGCTTTCATTTGATCCCGACATCAGAATTGAGATGACGGATGGGAGTGCGATGCCTTACAGTCCTTCCGCATTCGATTCGGTAAGGAATCATCCGGATGTGCAAGAGCTAACCCCCTATATAGAAGGTAAAGTGATGCTGGCCTTTAAGGACGGAAATAATGAGGTTGTAACGGCTCGCGGTGTTGAGGCTGGTGGGTATATAAGGCTAAATGAACTAGAAAATAGCGTTAGAAACGGAGTTTTTGATCTTTCAGTAAGAGATGGGAAACCGGGAGTGGTATTGAGTGAGGCTTTGAGTAATCGATACGGTGCCGACCCGGGAACCGAGGCAGCGCTCCTGTCGACAACCGGTATGCGGCGCGCGCTCACACAGTTTTCAGCACCCCGCACGAGCCGATTTGAGGTTCGGGGAAATTATACGATTCAGCAAATACTCGAGGGAGATGTCATTTACATTGATATTTCCGCAGCTCAGCGTCTTTTCAATATGCGAAGTGAAGTGACTGGTTATGATCTGAAGCTCACAAACACAAATGAGGCGGCTTCAGTAAAAGAGAATCTCCAGGGCATACTCGGGCCTGACTATGAGGTTTCTAGCTGGTATGATCTGCAGCGGCCACTTTATGATGTGATGGCGTTCGAAAAGTGGGGGTCTTACATCATTTTAATGCTGATAATTTTTGTAGCAGCACTAAATATCGTGGGGTCGCTCACGATGATTGTCCTGCAAAAACGAAAAGACATTGGCATTTTGAGGTCGATGGGAATGACACAGGCTAACATCAAAAAGGTGTTCCGAATGCAGGGACTTCTCATTGGTCTGATTGGCTGCGGCATTGGCGGCCTGTTAGGGCTTGTCCTGGCGATTGCTCAGCGTGATTTGGAACTTGTTCAACTTTCATCCGCATTTATCATCAGCGCCTACCCGATTTCCATCAACCCATGGGATATTGTATTGGTGATGGGAACTACCATGTTCTTGTGTCTTGCCGCGAGCTGGTACCCATCACTTCGTGCAGCTGCAGTGGAGCCGGCAGATGCGGTCAGGAATGAGTGACGTAGATCGTAGATCAGAGATTATAGATGTGAGATAAGAGATTAGTGATAAATTTGGGTAACCTTCGTTATTCAATAATCCTTGCTCAGTATTCTGCGGTTTCTTCTGACTATCGAATATCGAGCAAGGAATGCAGAATGTCGAAGGATTTGTGCACCAATTACATTTATTGTCATCGCGGGCCTGACCCGCGATCTCCTGTCCTGGCAAACTGTACGACCAGAGCCATTGGCAGGATGTACAGATTGATCATGAATGGGAGATCCCGGCTCGGGGGCCGGGATGGCTTCAAGTGAATCATCATCGTGTCAACCTCATCGCGGGCCTGACCCGCGATCTCCTGTCTTTGTAAACTGACACGACCAGTCATTGGCAGGATGTATAGATCAATCATGAATGGTAGATCCCGGCTTGGAGGCCGGGATGACTTCAAGTGAATCATCATCGTGTCAACGTCATCGCGGACTTGATCCGCGATCTCCTGTCTTCGCTCAACACAAACACCCTCCGGCTTGCTTCGCATTCGCTTCGCAATCCACCTCCCTCAAGGGAGGACCATCATCCATCTACCATAATTCATTATCCATCATCTATCATCCAAAAAGCCCGGAACTTAGATACCGATCACCGCGGTCGCAGGTGATGCAAACAATCACACCTTCTTCTATACCTTCAGCTACTTTCAGTGCTGCGGTTAGTGCACCGCCGCTGCTCATGCCTCCGCTGATTCCTTCCTCTTTTGCTAATCGCCGGGTCATGGAGGTTGCCTCTTCTTCACTGACATCAATCGTCCTATCTACCCGTTCTTCATCAAATATAGTAGGCAAAAATTCTTTCGACCATCGCCGGATTCCCGGTATTGAAGATCCCTCAGTTGGCTGCGTACCCACGATTTGAATCTCAGGATTTTGGCTCTTCAGGTAGCGCGAAACGCCCATAATAGTACCTGTTGTGCCCATCGACGAAACAAAGTGGGTTACTTTGCCATCGGTGTCACGCCAGATCTCCGGGCCTGTGGTTCGTTCATGCATTTTGTAATTGTCATCATTGCCAAATTGGTTCAGCATGTAGTAACCTTCAGTGTCTACCATTTCCTGGGCAAGCGTTCGGGAGTACTCGATCGTTTTTTCTGCCGGGGTCAGGATGAGTTCAGCACCAAATGCTCTCATCGATTGTTTACGCTCTTCAGTGGCGCTTTCGGGCATAATCAGCGTCATGTCGAGGCCTTTCATGGCGCAAATCATCGCAAGGGCAATTCCAGTGTTGCCACTTGTCGCCTCCACCAATTTGTCGCCTTTTTTAATCTCTCCGCGTTCCAGAGCTCCATTGATCATGCCAAGAGCTGCCCGATCCTTTACACTTCCGCCCGGATTCTGCCCTTCCAGCTTGCAGTATATGGTGACATTCGGGTTTTCAGGAATTCGCTTAAGCTTAATAATCGGCGTGTTTCCAATCAGTTCTTCGAGATTCATGTCAGCAGTGGTAAAGTTATCGAAATGTAATTGTATCCGTTTCGCCTTCGGTATTGGTCATCTTGGCCTGGTAATAGACCTTTGTATTCGGTGGTACGCTTTTAGTCAGCCATACATTGCCGCCGATGATGCTTCCTTCTCCAATCACGGTGTCGCCCCCCAATATAGACGCGCCCGCATAAATCACAACGTTATCCTCAATCGTAGGGTGGCGCTTTTTCCTGGCATCTTCTTTCCGCACGCTCAGCCCGCCGAGCGTGACGCCCTGGTAGATTTTCACGTGACTGCCAATGATGGTGGTTTCACCAATAACAATTCCGGTGCCGTGGTCAATGCAAAAATGATCACCGATGACCGCACCTGGATGGATATCTATGCCGGTCTGTCGATGAGCGTGTTCAGAGATGATTCTTGGTATAAGGTTGACTCCGTTTGAGAGAAAGCAATGGGCTATTCTGTGAGCTGCAATGGCATAAAACCCCGGATAGGTGCGAATAACTTCAGCTTTGCTCTTGGCCGCAGGATCCCCCACGTAGATAGCATTCACATCCTGCATGAGAAGCCTATGAATTTCCGGGAGCTCGTCAAAAATCAAATCTTCAATTGACGTCTTTTTGCTTTGAACGCACTCCTCATTTTGATTCAGAATGGTTCGAAATTCGGATTTGAGCTCTATGAGTCTTCTTTTGATCGATTCTTCATCTGTGAGACGATTTTCACTGAACTCAGGAAAGATGGTACCTAGAAGAGAATCAAAAAAACGGATGATTCGTGCGGGCGGCGGGCAGGCCGATACTTCCTTGTGAAGTTTGAGCAATCGCTGGATAAATGAATCTGAGATGTCCAAAAACTTAAGTCTGATTTTGAGTTAGATAACCATCAACACCAAAGTAATGAATTCCGCTCCACCTTTACCGGTCACTTCTCATGCTCAGTATTATGATGCTCGTCCTTTCCGGTGGGTGGGCGATACTTCTGGAACGGAATCTTCAGTAGATTCACAAAATCCTCGTTCTCTTTTGGGTCCATATGGGTATCAATTCCATAGGTTATCTCATCCGGGCTATTTACCTCCGCATAGGTCCCAAAGAGCCTGTCCCAGATCGCAAAAATATTTCCATAGTTGGTGTCTGTGAGTGGCTGAGCGTAGTGGTGGTGTACCTTGTGCATATTTGGCGTAATGAATACGTAAGACAGCGCTCGGTCTACCCTGCGCGGCATGTTGATGTTGGCGTGAGTTAAATGTGCAAACAACACGGAAAGACTTTGGTAGAGCATCACGATGCCGATAGGGATTCCAATCAAAAAGACGCCGAGAATAGTAAAAAAGATTCTGAAAAATGTTTCACCGGGATGGTGCCGCAGACCGGTGGTGACATCTACGGTAGTGTCGCTGTGATGGATCAGGTGAAATTTCCACATCCATTTTACCTTGTGCTGTATCCAGTGGATCAGCCACGCGCCCACGAAATCGAGAAGCATCACGCCAAGGATGACCTGCAGCCAAAGCGGTATTTCAATGACGTAGAGCAAACCAAACTCATTGGCAGCCACCCAGGTGGACGTTGCATAAAGAACGCCGGCCAGCCCAAATCCTATGATGGCTGTAAAAGTGGTAAACAGCAGGTTGATGCCTGCATGACGGTATTTGTTGTACCGAAACTGAAAGAGTGGGATGACACCCTCCATCACCCAAAAGATAAAGATCCCGCCGATAAGCACACCGGCGCGGAAGGTGGTAGGAACATCTTCAAAAAAACCGACAATAGATTCAAACATAAAAGGCGCGATAGTTTACTTGAATAGCAAAGGGGTTGATTATATTGATGAAAAAGAAGTCTAAAGTCAATTTGTGTACTACAATTATTAACGTTTCATTATTATTGGGCGTTTCGATAATAAGAGGCAAGTTATCATCAGAAACATCTACCCGACTAAAACATGTAAAGCGTTATAATTAAAATAAATGTCTGATACGAATGAATCCGATCCCATAGAACTACCCATTAATGGCGTGCTCGATCTGCATCATTTTCAGCCATCAGATCTGGGCAGCCTGATTCCAGAGTACATTGAAGCGTGTCTCGAAAAAAAGATCTATTCGCTTCGGATTATCCACGGAAAAGGTACCGGGGCATTGCGAAGGGGCGTGCATGCACTGCTCGAGCGGAATTCTCATGTAGTATCCTATGGGCTGGCCACTGACAAGAGCAGCTGGGGTGCTACTTTAGTGGAGATTGAACGGGATGTAAATAAATGATGAGAGGACTTTGAAAAACCTTAATAATATTGTTGCTGGAATCATAAGATCTCCCATTCTGGGGGAGATGATGTGAGCATGCAGCGCTCATTTTTTCCACGCGAAGCATAGTGGAGTGAAACATCTGAGGGGTGTCACAGGAAACCGGAAACGCCCAATGATTCAATTGCAACCTTTGACGGATTTATAGATTCACCTTACGCCAAATTTGAAAACATAATCAACATCCATGAAATTTAAACTTCCCCATACGCTAGTTCTTTTATTCAGTCTGATGGTTGTTTCTCTTGTTCTTACGTGGGTTGTACCATCGGGAGAGTTTGAGCGTACGATAACCGAAACCGGACGGGAAGTTGTAGAGCCGGGAACCTACACCGAGATAGGAGAAAAAGAGTACCTCAGTCCGCTGGCACTGCTAACGGTAGTGCCGCGTGCATTAGCCGATGCTCAGGGGATTATCTTCTTCGTATTGATTATTGGTGGTTCCATTAAAGTCATTCGCGACACCGGTTCTATTGATGCGCTGCTTGGTAAAATAGTACAGCGATTCGGAAGCCGCCCTGCCTGGCTGATATTTTTGATGATGTTCGCTTTTGCGGCCGCCTCCGCCACGCTGGGTATCGCCGAAGAGTATGTGCCTTTTGCGATTATACTGGTTAGTCTGTGTGCAGCTCTGCGAATGGATGCCATCACGGCGATCGGCACGCTTGTGGTTGGCTATGGGATCGGGTACGGAGTGGCTTTTATGAATCCGTTTACGCTGGTAATCGCCCAGGAAATATCTGGTCTTCAGCCTCTTAGCGGGATGTGGTTTCGCCTGGCGATAGCACTGCCTTTTCTGGGAATCGGCTATCATCATGTGTGGAGCTACGCGAAGAAAGTGAGGGCGAATCCCGAACACAGCTATATGAGTGGAGTTGTGACTGAGATTACAGATCAGACAAATGACTACCCTCCTATGACCACCCGCCGAAAAGTGATTCTGGGTGCAACAAGCTTGGCATTGATCGGGTTGGTAATAGGAATTAAAGAAGCAGGCTGGTACCTGACTGAGCTCGGGGCGATGTTTGCCGGGCTTGCGATTGTGGTTGGCTTTTTGAGTGGCGAAGGAGCAAGCGAAACCGCGAAGTCATTCAGTGAAGGCGCTGCCGAGCTGACAGGCACAGCACTGCTGATCGGGTTCGCCCGCGCTATAGCACTGCTGATGGAAGATGGGATGATTCTGGATACGGTTGTGTATGCCCTCGCGGCACCGCTGTCAGCTGTAGGAGCGGAGTTGTCTGCAGTGGGAATGCTTTTCATCCAGAGTGTCCTGAACTTTTTCATTCCCTCGGGCAGCGGACAGGCATTTGTGACGATGCCGCTGATGGCACCTATCGGGGATCTGGTGGGTGTGTCACGTCAGGTTGCTGTTCTGGCTTACCAGTTTGGCGATGGTTTGATGAACATGATTGTACCTACGAATGCGGTTTTGATGGGGATTTTAGGGCTGGCCGGAATTCCCTATGCCAAATGGTTTAAGTTCGTATGGCCGGTGATACTGAAGCTGCTTGGTGCGGCTGCTATTACGATGGTAATTGCCGTTTGGATTGGGTATTCGTGAGATGAAACTTGATCAACGTCATCGCGCACCTGATGCGCGATCTCCCATCATCGCAAAGCGCGGAGTGTTGCCTTTGACAGGATTTACAAATTGAACAAGAATAGGAGATCCCGGCTCGGGGGCCGGGATGACTTCAAATGGCCCGGATTCTTATCAACGTCATCGCGCACCTGATGCGCGATCTCCCGTCTTTGAAAAGTGGGGGGTGTTGCCATTGGCAGAACCTGTTGGT
>Ga0102934_1000196_pt1 | contig 37067 bp, 38 predicted proteins | sample SalPonR2_A_D1_MG_FD_78175 | JGI IMG/M metagenome (GOLD analysis project Ga0102934, IMG submission 78175) | Salt pond soil microbial communities from South San Francisco under conditions of wetland restoration - Salt Pond MetaG R2_A_D1_MG | ecosystem: Environmental > Aquatic > Marine > Intertidal... | reverse complement strand
ACCTTCTTCGATCCTGCCGGCGGCGGTGACCCGGTGCTGTATCAGCATCTGTTCTGGTTCTTCGGGCATCCGGAAGTCTACATCATGATTCTTCCGGCCTTCGGTATCGTCAGCCACATCATCGCGACCTTCTCGCGCAAGCCGATCTTCGGTTATCTCGGCATGGCCTATGCCATGGTCGCGATCGGCGTCGTCGGTTTCGTGGTCTGGGCGCACCACATGTACACGGTCGGCCTCTCGCTGCAGACCCAGGCCTATTTCGTCTTCGCCACGATGGTGATTGCGGTGCCGACCGGCATCAAGATCTTCTCGTGGATCGCAACGATGTGGGGCGGCTCGATCCGCTTCACCGCGCCGATGTACTGGGCGGTGGGCTTCATCTTCCTGTTCACCGTCGGTGGCGTGACGGGTGTGGTTCTCGCCAATGCCGGTATCGACCGCTACATGCACGACACCTATTACGTGGTGGCGCATTTCCACTACGTACTCTCGCTCGGTGCCGTGTTCATCATCTTCGCGGGCATGTATTACTGGTTCCCCAAGATGTCTGGCTACATGATGCCGGAATGGATCGGGAAGCTGCACTTCTGGATCGCCTTCATCGGCTCGAACATCCTGTTCTTCCCGATGCACTTCCTCGGTCTTGCGGGAATGCCGCGCCGCTATGCGGATTATCCGGATGCCTTTGCGGGCTGGAATCTCGTCGCCTCAATGGGATCCTACATCTTCGCCGTCGGCATCTTCGTCTTCCTCTACGGCGTCTATATCGCCTTCCGCGACAAGGTCGTGGCCGGCGACAATCCGTGGGGCGAGGGTGCGACCACACTGGAATGGACCCTGTCCTCCCCGCCGCCCTTCCACCAGTTCAACGAACTGCCGAAGATTGCGGAAGCGAAACACTGATCATGACACCGGGCGGGAAAGTCCCGCCCGGCTCTTTCTGCCGCCCGCCCGGATACCGCGTCGCGCGGGGTGGGCGGGAGAAGGAGCCGAAGCTCCGTGACGGTCTCGCCCCGGGGCGAGACATTGTCTTATGAACGGGTGTACCCGTTCTGATTTGTGCATTCGACAGGTCGGGCCGAGCAAGCGTATGACTGGCATGATGAATCCGATTCAATCCGCAGCACCGCATGCGCAAAGCCGCTATGGAGGTGAGGGTTACGAGACGGTCGTCGTCTCCAGCGGTGATGCACGCGACTTCCTCGCGCTGCTGAAGCCCCGGGTGATGTCGCTTGTCGTCTTCACCGCACTGACGGGTATGGTCGTGGCGCAGGGCGCGATCCATCCGGTGCTCGCCTTCGCGGCTCTGCTGGCGATCGCGGTCGGTGCGGGCGCTTCCGGCTGCCTCAACATGTGGTATGATGCCGATATTGACGCGGTCATGTCGCGTACCGCCAAGCGACCAATTCCCGCTGGCCGAATATCGCCTTCCGAGGCTCTGGCTTTCGGGATGACTCTCTCGGTTGGCTCGGTCCTGTTCCTCGGGCTGGTGGCGAACTGGCTGGCTGCCGGGCTCCTGGCATTCACCATCTTTTTCTACGCCGTGATCTATTCGATGTGGCTGAAGCGCTGGACACCGCAGAACATCGTCATCGGCGGTGCGGCGGGGGCCTTTCCCCCGATGATCGGACAGGCGGCCGTGACCGGGTCGGTGACACTCGACACGGTCATCCTCTTCGCCATCATCTTCATCTGGACACCGCCGCATTTCTGGGCGCTGGCTCTGGTGAAATCGGGTGATTACGCCCGCGCCGGTGTTCCGATGCTTCCCAATGTGCGTGGCCCTGATGAAACCCGCCGGCAGATCCTGCTCTACACGCTTCTGCTCGCACCGGTCGGTGTGCTGCCCGCGCTGACCGGTTTCGGCGGGATGCTGTATCTGGGCGTTTCCGTAGCGTCTGGCGCATGGATGCTGCTGCTGGCAGCGCGCGTCTATCGTCGGCGCGACGGTGACGCGGCGGCAAAAGCATGCTGGTCGCTTTTCGGATTCTCGATCTTCTATCTGTTCGGCTTGTTCGCGGTGCTGATCGCCGAGCACGGCTTCGGGCTGATGATGCCGGTGGCGGGAGGCTGAATATGGTAGAAGCTGAACACAAGCCGGATGAGGGTCGCGATATTCACGCTGCAGCGAATAAACACGGCGCAAACAAGCCCGAGGCACCCGATCGTGTCGCGCAGGGCTTGACGGATATCGACCGTCGGCGTCGCCGCTCACGTTCCATCGCGCTCGCGGTGACGCTGGGGCTTCTGGTCGCCTTGTTCTATGTCGTCACCATCGCCAAACTCGGTCCCGGTGTTCTCGATCGGCCGATGTGATCGACCGCCGCAGGCACGCTCGGACGAGGCACGCTCGGACAATGTTCGTACAGGGATGTCATGACACAGCATAATCACAGCCCCGCGCAGAAACAGGCAATGCGCAAGACGGTGGTCACCTGCCTGGGCGTCGTGTTCGGCATGGTCGGGCTGGCCTACGCTTCGGTGCCGCTCTATGACCTGTTCTGCCGCGTGACCGGTTTCGGAGGCACGCCGATGGTCGGTACCGCCGATGCCGGGACGGTGCTGGAAGAGACTGTGCGGGTGCGTTTCGATTCGAATGTGGCGCGCGCGCTTCCCTGGGAATTCGACGCCGAACGGTCTGTCGTCCAGACGCAGATAGGCCAGACCGAGACCGTGTTCTACCGCGTCGCCAATATGGCGGCGCAACCTGTTGACGGTATGGCCACCTTCAACGTCTCGCCCGAAAAAGCGGCGCAGTATTTCGTCAAGCTGCAATGTTTCTGCTTTGAGGAAAATACCCTGCAGGCGGGTGAGGTAATGGATTCGGCCGTCGTCTTCTACGTCGATCCCGCGATCGTCGAGGATTCGGACTTCGAGAGCATGCGCACGATCACGCTGTCCTATACCTATTGGCCGGCGGCGGGCGGTGATCCGATCACGACCTCCGCCCTCGACAACACCCGTTGATCCGGCGCTTGCGCGTCGTGAAACGGAACGGGATAACGGGCGGGAAAATCGGACTTGCGCTTCTCGTGACTTGATTTTTTCTTCCCAGAGTTGGAAAACGCCGTTAGATATCCGAGGGAATGCGGATAAGGCACCGGAGACAAGAAAATGGCCGACGCCCACGCCAAGAAACACGATTACCACCTCGTCGATCCCAGCCCCTGGCCTTTCATCGGGTCGGTCAGCGCGCTGATTCTCGCCGTCGGCTTCATCGCCTTCATCCGCGACATGCCGATTGCCGGTCTCCAGATCGGCGGTCTCGTCTTCGGGCTTGGTATCATCGGTGTGCTCTACACCATGGCTGCCTGGTGGGTGGATGTCGTCAAGGAAGCGCAGGCAGGGGATCACACCCGCGTGGTGCAGCTGCACCATCGCTACGGGATGATCATGTTCATCGCCTCGGAAGTGATGTTCTTCGTGGCCTGGTTCTGGGCCTATTTCGACGTTGCGCTTTTCCCCGCCGATGCGATCCAGTTCCAGCGCGCCGAGCTCACGGGGGGCGTCTGGCCGCCGGAAGGGATCAAGACCTTCAACCCCTGGCATCTGCCGCTCTTCGGAACGCTGATTCTGCTGACGTCGGGCACCACGGTGACCTGGGCGCACCACGCGATGATCGAGAACGACCGGCAGTCCGTGAAGTGGGGGTTGTGGCTGACCGTTCTGCTCGGCGTGGCCTTCAGCTGCGTACAGGTCTACGAGTACATCAGCGCCTATTTCGGCTTCTCGGGCCACATCTACGGCGCGACGTTTTTCATGTCGACAGGCTTCCATGGCGCGCATGTCATCATCGGGACGATCTTCCTCGCCGTCTGCCTCTGGCGGGTCTATCTGGGCCATTTCACGCCAAAGCAGCATCTCGGCTTCGAGTTCGCCGCTTGGTACTGGCACTTCGTCGACGTGGTCTGGATCTTCCTCTTCGCCTCGATCTATGTCTGGGGCTATGGCGGTTGAGCGCACCCCGGGATGACACGGCGCCACCGGCGCACTACATCAGGGGCGGCCTTCGGGTCGCCCTTTTCGCTTGAGGCGCATGCAGGGACTGCGTCGTTACATATTCAGGACGCATCAAGGATCAATCATGGCGTATCAACCGGGAAACGAACCGTCCCCCGTCGCAGCTGGGCTGCGCGGGCGGTGTCCGCGCTGTGGCGAGGGGCACATGTTCGACGGGTTCCTCGCTCTTCAGAAGACATGCGAGCAATGCGCGCTTGATTACGATTTCGCCGATTCGGCTGACGGGCCGGCCGTGTTCATCATGTTCATCGTCGGCTTTGTCGTGGTGGGGCTCGCCATGTGGGTCGAATTTACCTTCATGCCGCCGATCTGGCTGCACCTGGTCATGTGGTTCTCGCTGACCATCGCGCTGGCGCTCGCGCTCGCGCGCCCGCTGAAGGGGGTGATGATTGCCCTGCAATACCACCACCGCGCCGAGGAAGGGCGCCGGGAGAAGTGAACACGCCGATGCCTGATCAGCAGGTCGCATCCCCGGAAGAGTCTGCGGGCGCGCCACGCCCCGGCCCGTCGAACCGCGCGCTGATCGCAGGCGCAATCGCCACCCTGATATCGCTCGTCATCCTGATCAGTCTCGGCAACTGGCAGATGGAGCGCCTCGCCTGGAAGGAAGGGTTGATCGCACAGATGCAGGCGCGCGCCTATGACGAGCCGGGCGCAATCCTGCCGCCGGAGCAATGGGCCGATTACGATCCGCAGGAGCAGGAATATCGCCGGGTTGCCGTGACCGGGCGCTTCCTCCATGGGGAAGAGGTGGCCGTTCACGGGCTGATGCCCACAAGCACCCGTGGCAATCCCGTGCAGGGCTTCTATCTGCTGACCCCGCTCGAAATCGCAGAGGGTGCGCGGATCTTCGTCAATCGCGGCTTCGTACCAACCTCCATGCGTGATCCTGCTGCCCGCCCCGCGCGGCCGCCGGAAGGGGAGGTCCGCCTCACCGGCCTCGTGCGCGCACCGGAGGAGCGGGGGCTGTTCGTGCCCGAGAACATCCCGCAGGATGAGCGCTGGATGGTGCGCGATATTGCGCAGATGGCCGATGCGCGTGGTCTCGCCGGAGTCGCGCCGTTCTATGTCGATGCCGAATTCGATCCGACAGCGCCGGACTGGCCGCGCGCTGGGGCCACCGTGCTCGATCCGCCCAACAACCATCTGCAATACGCGTTCACCTGGTACGGACTGGCCGCCGTGCTGGCGGTGATTTTCCTGATTTATGCGCGCCCGCGCCTGCGCAGCCTGTTGCGACGCCGTTGAAGGCTGCGGCGATTTGAACCGCCGCGCCATCGCCAAACTTCCATTGGCCTGCTCTATGTCACGGGTTGAAAGCGGCGCGCAAAATCCGCGCTGTGGCGGGGAGAAAAGCATTGATTTCGGTGGCAGCCCTGATCGTCGTCGCGCTTCTGTTCGGAGGCATGGTGCTCTATTCGTTCGGTTTCGCTGCCTTCGTCTTCAAGGCCTTGCCGGCGGAGACGGCGGGTGCCCTGATCCGCCAGGCTTTCCCGTATTTCTACCTGTTCGTCATAGTCGTATCGGGGCTCGCAGCATTGCTGCTGGTGCCCGTCGACGGGTTGAGCGCCTCGGTGATGGCGCTGGTCGCGCTCAGCACCATACCCACGCGGCAAAACCTCATGCCGGCGATCAACAATGCGCGCGATGCCGGCGCCATGCGCCGTTTCGCCTGGCTCCATGGCGGATCAGTGGCGATCACGCTCGCGCATATTCTGGCCAGCGGCTACGTTCTGACGCGCTTCATCTGACCCGGATCCAGGCTCTCCAGACGGGTCACGGCCTGTGCCGGGAGGGGCGTTCGCGCCCTGCGTGTTCCCCATCGTAAATCTTTCTCCAGTATGGAAGTTACCAATCGGGAAAGGTTAATCAAATACATATCTTGTGAGCACTGGCCCAGCTTGAGAAATCGCTGATGGTTTCGTATTTAAATTTGATTCACGACAATAGGTAAACTTGAAATTCATCCTGTTATTTAAACTCGTTTTCATCCGGGAAACTTATGTTCGTCTCAGAAACAGATCGGGCTCGATGGCCTGGCATCAACAACAGTGAGGCGCGTTATGAGCAATCTTGCGAAAGCTTTGAAGGATCCGGTGGAGCAGGCGGAAGGTACGGAGATCAAGCCGCAATATCTCGAGGCACTGCATCTCGTCGAGCGCCTGCATCGCCGCCTGCTCGATGTGATCAAGGACGAGTTCGAGCGGCGCGGGCGTGACGATGTCAACAGCGTCCAGGCGCTGCTCATCTACAATATCGGCGACAAGGAGCTGACCGCGAGCGAATTGCGCACGCGCGGCTATTATCTCGGCTCGAACGTCTCCTACAACGTCAAGAAACTGGTCGAGATGGGCTATCTGCACCATGCCCGCTCGCGGGTCGACCGCCGCTCGGTGCGCATCAGCCTGACCGATAAGGGGCGTGACATTCACGACATGGTGCGCTCGCTCTATGAAAAGCACTCGCGCACGATCCAGCCGATCGGCGGCATCTCGGACGAGGATTTCGAGCGCCTCAACACTGCTCTGAACCGCCTCGAGCGCTTCTGGACCGACCAGATCCGCTATCGGCTGTGATCGCCGGGGGCGGGCTCAGGACGGCGGGGTCTTGTCGGGATAGCGGCAGAGGTCGCTGATCGGGCAGCGCGGGCAATCGGGTTTGCGCGCCTTGCAGATGTAGCGCCCGTGAAGGATCAGCCAGTGATGGGCATGGCGGCGATAGGGGGCGGGTACGATCGGCGTCAGCGCCGCCTCCATCGCGTCGGCGGTTTTGGCATAGGCCAGCGGAATCCTGTGGGCCACGCGGAAAATATGGGTATCGACCGCAATGGTGGCTTCGCCGAAAGCGATATTGACGACGACGGCGGCTGTCTTCCTGCCGACACCGGGCAGCGCCTCGAGCGCCGCGCGCGACGGTGGCACGGCGCCGCCATAACGTTCCACCAGAATTTGCGACAATGCGATCACGTTCTTCGCCTTGGCCCGATACAGGCCGATGGTGCGAATCTGCTCGCGCACATCATCCTCACCCAGAGCCAGCATCGCCTCGGGCGTATCGGCGAGCGCAAAGAGCCGGCGAGTCGCCTTGTTGACGCCGGCATCCGTCGCCTGGGCCGAGAGCACCACGGCGACGAGCAGCGTATAAGGATCGCGGTATTCGAGATCCGAACGCGGCTCAGGATTGGCCTGGGCCAGGCGGGCGAAGATTTCCTTGCGGGTTTTCGGTCCCACCGGTCTGGGAGAAGCGGGTGCGCGCGATGCGGCTTTTCGGGCGGCTGATCCGGTCTCGCGCGCGGGCGCGGCTTTTCGTCTCGCCTGGGTCACCCGGCAACCTCCCTTCAATCTGATCCGTAACGCGTTATAATAGGTAACTTGTTTGCGGCAAGATGTTCGGACAGGTAGCGCGCATGGTATCCCCCGATCTGCGCCCGGCAGGGCAGACGGCGCCGGAAGAACCGGTCTTCGCTGCGGTGATCACGCCGCATCGCTCGCTTGATCGCGACTCGACGCGGCTGGTGCTCACCCTGTGCTGCATCGCCACGGTCGTCTCCAGTATTCCCTTCATTCTGCTCGGCGCCTGGCCCGTGGCCTGGTTTTTCGGAATCGATCTCGCGGCTCTGCTTCTCGCCTTCCATTTGAACTTCCGCTCCGCCAGGCGCATGGAGGAGGTCATCCTCACGCCGATCGATCTGCTGCTGCGCCGGATCGGCCATCGAGGCGAGCAGTTCGAGCAGCGCTTCAATCCTCTCTGGACGAAGCTCGACCGACGCGAGGACGACGAATTCGGTCTTCAGGAGATCTGCCTCGTCTCGCGGGGTGAGCGCGTCGTGATCGCGCGTGATCTCTCCCCGCATGAGCGTGAGAGCTTCGCCCGCGAATTCGGGGCAGCGCTTGCGCAGGTCAAGAAGGGTGCGCCGGTTTGAGCCCGGCTTCGTGCCGGCTCGCCGTGGCGCTTGTATCCACCGCTGTTGCAGTGGCGGCCATTCCTGCGCAGGCTCAGGAAATCACCCTGAGTGTCGAGAACCGCCGCGGCGCGCCGGTGGAATTTCGCGCCGGCGCCGGTTTCCAGGGGCGGCTCGACCGGGAGATGCCGCGTGTAATCGTATCCGGCGAAACGGTCACGCGGCGGCTGACCACCGCGTTCCCCGACAGCCAGGGCGGGGACTTTCGGTATGGTGACGGCACGGGGCGCGAATGCAATTTCGGCATGTTGCGCCTGCGTGATCGCGGCGGCCCCTGGCAGATGCCGGTCCTGCGCGCGCAGGCCTCGCGCAGCGGTATCGGCTGCCGCTCCGAGATTGAGGGAATCGACCCCGGTGGAGATTTCGGCACCCGGTTCATTGTCGAGTAGGCGTTGATGCCAGCCCCTCACCGGTTATCCTGCACGCCAATGCAGGTGCTACCGGGGGAACCAGTATGGCCGCACTCAAGGACATCATCGCGCGCGATTACGGCACGCCCGCCGTTGTCATCGATCTCGACATCGTCACGCACAATATTGCGCGGCTGCAGGCGGCCTGCGAGGCGCGCGGGCTCGCCAATCGCCCGCATATCAAGACCCACAAGAGCCCCGAGCTCGCCGCCATGCAGCGCGAAGCCGGCGCGGCGGGGATCACCTGTCAAAAACTGGGCGAAGCCGAGATCATGGCCGATGCCGGCTTCGACGACATCCTGATCAGCTATAACCTGATCGGCGAGGAGAAGATCGCCCGGCTCGCGGCGCTGATCCCGCGCGCGCGCATCATCGTCGCCGCCGACAATCCGGTGGCCGTTGATGCCTATGCCGAGGCGGCCAAACGCGCCCGCACGCCGCTGGAAGTGATCATCGAATGCGATACCGGGCGCAAGCGCGCCGGCGTCGAGAGCGTGGCCGATGCGATCGCGCTGGCGGAGCGGATCAAGGCCAGCCCGCAGCTGCGCTTTGCGGGGTTCATGCTCTATAATCCGGAAGACGCGGTGGCGCAGACGCAGGCCTTCCTCGACGAAGCGCTCGCAGGTATCCGCGCGCTCGGCCTCGAGGCCTCGATCATCTCGACCGGTGGCACGCCGAATCTGAGCAATCTCGGGCGCATTCGCGGCACCACGGAGCACCGTGCGGGCACCTATATCTTCAACGACCGGATGATGCTCGCCTGCGGTGCGGCCGAGCTCGCCGATTGCGCCCTGCATGTCTATACGACGGTGGTCAGCCGTGCGGGACCCGAGCGCGGCATTCTCGATGCCGGTTCGAAGACGCTGACCTCCGATATCGGCGGGCTCGAAGGGCATGGCCTGATCCGCGAATTCCCCCAGGCGAGGATCGCCCGCTTTGCCGAGGAGCACGGCTTTCTCGATCTGTCGGCGAGCCCGCGCAAGCCGGCAATCGGCGATGTCGTGCGGGTGATTCCCAACCATGTCTGCGTCGTGGTCAACATGGTCGACCGCCTCATCGCCGTGCGCGGCGACGAGGTGGTAGGTGAGATACCAGTGGCCGCGCGGGGGCGGATCGTCTGAGGCGCAGCGCGGGGGCGGGCCGGCTTAGCGGAACTGGCCGTGATATTCCGGATTGGGGCGCATATCGACGGCGGATGCCATCCGGTTCGACATGTTGAAGAATCCGGCAACAGCGCCGATATCCCAGATGTCGCGCTCGCTGAACCCGGCTGAGCGCAGTGATTCGCGATCGGGTTCGTCGATGGCCCAAGGCTCTCGGGTCAGCTTGTCGGCGAAGTCCAGCATGGCGCGGTGGCGCTGCGAGAGTTTCGCGGCGCGGTAATTCACCGCCATCAACTCGCCGAGGATCGAATCGCCGGAATATTGGCGCACGGCGGCCCCGTGAGCCGTGACGCAATAGTAGCAGTGATTGCGACCCGACACGACCACGGCGATCATCTCGCGCTCGAGCTTGGAGAGCCCCGACGGCGCCAGCATCAGATCGTTGTAGAAGCCCGCAAAGAGCGAAAGCTTGGTGTCGTCATGGGCATAGGCCCGTAGCACATTGGGCACGAATCCGAGCTTCTCGTTGCATTTGTCGAAATATCCCTGCATCTCCGGTCCGAGCGTGGCAGGCGGGAGATCGAGCGCCATGACGCTGTCGTCGCGATCCTGCGGCGGGGGCATTTCGCCGGATTTTTTGTGCGCTGCGTCGGATTTTTCCGGGTTTTGACCTGCATTTTTCGAATCCATGGTCCTTCCTCCGCAATTTTTGTTGTAGGAATGGCTGAACTCCGGTTCGAGCGGAGTTCCACGGCGCATCACCCTCACGCGCCGGCGTAACAAAGGCAAGAAGGATCGCAAGATCATGACGCGCGACGCGGCCAATCCCCTCTCGGCAGCATCCCAGGCCCTCGCGGACAAGAGCCGCCGGCTCACGCCGCCCGGCATGGTCTCCTGCCTGTTCGGGCGCGCACCGGTGGAGGATCTGGCGCAATATACGCCCGATGCCCTGGCCTCGCTCGCGACCTCGGCGCATGAGCATCTGATGGCGCCACGCCGGCCCGGCCATTGGGATATCCGCCTGCTGGATTTCGAGATGGTCACCGAGGAGCATCGCCGGGAATATACCGTGGTGCAGGTCGTCAATGACGACATGCCCTTCCTGCTCGACTCGACGCTCTCCGAACTCACCGACCAGGGTTACGAGCCACATCTCGTCGCCCATCCGATCCTTGCCGTGAAGCGCGACGACGAGGGCGAGCTTGTCGGCTTCGAAGGCGAGGCGACGCTGACGCCGCGCCCCTCGATCCAGCGCGAGAGCCTCATCCACATCCATATCGACCGGGTCGACAAGCCGGAGGCCCGCGAGCGCCTGATCGCCGGCCTGCAGCGCGTCTATGCCGATGTGGCCGTATCCGTCGCGGATTGGTCGAAGATGCGCGCGCGGCTGATCGACGTGATCGGCGATTACCGCGACAACCCGCCACCGCTGCCCCAGGACGAAACCGAAGAGGGACTGGCTTTTCTTGACTGGATCGTCAACGACAACTTCACCATCCTGGGCGTGCGCGAATATCGCTTCCCCGACGGTGATGCGGCGGCGGACGTGGTCGAGGGTTCGGGGCTGGGCATCCTGCGCGACCCGTCCGTGAAAGTGCTTCGGCGCGGCGCCGAACTCGTGATCATGACGCCGGAGATCCGCGAATTCCTGCAGAAGCCGCGGGCGTTGATCATCACCAAGGCGAATGTGAAATCGCGGGTCCACCGGCGTGTGCATCTCGACTACATCGGCGTGAAGCTGTTTGCCCCGGACGGCACGCTCGAAGGCGAATTGCGCATCATCGGGCTGTTTACGGCCAATGCCTATACCGGCTCTACCGCCACGGTGCCTTTCCTGCGCCTGAAGGTGCAGAAGATTCTGGAGCGGGCCGAGTTCGATCCGAAAAGCCATGCCGGACGCGCGCTGCTCAACGTGCTCGAAAGCTATCCGCGCGACGAGCTCTTCCAGGTCGAGGAGGATACGCTCTACGAATTCGCACTGGAGATCATGAGCCTGTCGGATCGCCCGCGCGTGCGTGTCCTGGCGCGTGCCGACACGTTCAACCGCTTCGTCTCCGTGCTCGTTTTCATTCCCAAGGATCGCTACGATACCAATGTCCGACGCCGGGTTACAAAATTTCTCGCGGGTGTCTTCGAGGGACGCCCGTCAGCAGCCTATCCCGCCTATCCCGAGGGCATGCTTGCGCGCACGCACGTGATCATCGGGCGCGACGAGGGTGAAACCCCTGTGATTGATCGCGATGTCCTCGAAAAGGGCGTCAGCGCCATCGTGCGCACCTGGGGCGACGCCTTGCGCGAAGAGTTGATGGACGAACTCGGCGGCGCCCGCGCGCGCCAGCTCGCCAACTCTTATGCGGATGCGTTCAACGCCGCCTATCGCGAGGCCTTCGATGCCCGTGACGCGATTCGCGATATCGGCTCGCTCGAGCGTCTCTCGGATGAGCGTCCACGCGCGGTGGATCTGTACCGGCGCGAAGGTGATCCGCTCACGCGCATTAATCTCAAGGTCTTCTCCCGCGGGGCCAGCATCCCGCTCTCCGAGCGCGTGCCGCTGCTGGAAAATCTCGGTTTCCGGGTGGTCAATGAGCGGACCTACCGCGTCACGCCTGCGGGTCTGCGCGAGGAACAGGGCGTGTGGCTGCACGACATGACCCTGGAACGCGCCTCCGGCGGCGATCTCGACATCGCCACGATCGAGCGCCCGATCGAGGCCGCCTTGCTGGCCTTGTTCCGGGGGCTGGCCGAATCGGACGGGTTCAACAAGCTCGTGCTCGAGGCCGGGCTCGGCTGGCGCGACGTCGCCATGATCCGGGCGCTGGCGCGTTATCTGCGCCAGGCGCGCATCGCCTATGCGCAGGATTACATCGCCAATACGCTGGCCCGCAACGGTGCAATCGCGGAGATGATCGTCGATCACTTCTATGCCCGATTCGATCCCCACGCCGCCAGGAAGCGTACGCCCGACGAGGCGCAGGCGAAAACGCGGGAGAAGATCGAGACGGCGCTCGCCGATGTGGCGAGCCTCGACGATGACCGCATCCTGCGCCGCTTCGTCAATCTCATCGATGCGGGATTGCGCACCAACTATTTCCAGATCGGCGAGGACGGCCATCCGCGCTCAACCATCTCCTTCAAGTTCGATTGCGCGCGCGTCGAGGGCCTGCCCCTGCCGCGCCCGCTCTTCGAGATCTTCGTCTACAGCCCCCGCGTCGAGGGCGTGCATCTGCGCTACGGCAAGGTCGCGCGTGGCGGCTTGCGCTGGTCGGATCGCCCGCAGGATTTCCGCACCGAGGTGCTCGGTCTCGTCAAGGCGCAGCAGGTCAAGAATGCGGTGATCGTGCCCGTCGGCGCGAAGGGCGGCTTCGTGCCCAAGCAATTGCCGTCGCCCTCCGACCGTCAGGCCTGGCTGGAGGAGGGCACGGAAAGCTACCGTATCTTCATCCGCACCCTGTTGCAGCTCACCGACAACATCATCGACAGCGAAACCGTCCCGCCGGCGGATACGTTGCGCCATGACGGCGACGACCCCTATCTCGTCGTCGCCGCAGACAAGGGCACCGCCACCTTCTCCGATACGGCCAATGAAATCTCGCTCGACAAGAACCATTGGCTCGGCGACGCCTTCGCCTCGGGTGGCTCGAACGGCTATGATCACAAGAAGATGGGCATCACCGCGCGGGGTGCCTGGGAGGCGGTGAAGCGCCATTTCCGCGAAATCGACATCGACATCCAGAATGATCCAGTCACGGTGGCCGGTGTCGGCGACATGTCGGGCGACGTCTTTGGCAACGGCATGCTGCTCTCGCGCGCGCTCAAGCTCGTCGCGGCCTTCGATCACCGCGACATCTTCATCGATCCCGATCCCGACCCGGCCCGCTCCTCGGAAGAGCGCAAGCGGCTGTTCGACATGCAGCGCTCGACCTGGCGCGATTACGACGAGAAGCTGATCTCGAAAGGCGGCGGCGTGTTCTCGCGGCAGGCCAAGTCGATCAGTCTGACGCCGGAAATCCGCAAGCTCCTCGATCTCGACAAGGAACGCGCCACCCCGCAGGAGGTGATGCGCGCCATTCTTGCCATGCGGGTGGATCTGCTCTGGTTCGGCGGTATCGGCACCTATATCCGTGCCGAAAGCGAGAGCGACGACGAAGTCGGTGATCGCGCCAATGATTCGATCCGCGTCACCGGCAGTCAGTTGCGTGCCCGGGTGATCGGCGAGGGAGCCAATCTCGGCGCAACCCAGCTCGGACGCATCGAGGCGGCGCACAAGGGCGTGCGCGTCAATACCGATGCGATCGACAATTCCGCCGGGGTGAATACGTCCGACGTCGAGGTCAACATCAAGATCGCGCTGACGGAGGCCCAGCGAAGCGGCCAGCTCTCGCAGGACAGCCGCAACAAGTTCCTCGCAGAGATGACCGACGAGGTTGGCCAGCTGGTCCTGCGCAACAACTATCTGCAGAGCCTGTCGCTCTCGCTCTCGCAACGGCGCGGCTCACGCGAGATCGGCTTCCAGCGCCGGCTGATGCAGATGATGGAGCATGAGGGAAGGCTCGACCGTGCGGTGGAATATCTGCCCGACGAGGGCGCGCTCACCGAGCGCGCCTTGCGCGGTGAGGGGCTGACCAGGCCCGAACTCGCGGTGCTTCTGGCCTATGCCAAGCTCTCGCTCTACGATCGTCTGCTCGACAGTCCGGTGCCGGACGACCCCTATCTGGGGCGGGAATTGCAGCGCTACTTCCCCAAAGTGATGCAGAACCGCTTCGGCGATGCCATCGAGAATCACCGGCTACGGCGCGAGATCATCGCCACCCAGTTGTCCAACGCCATCGTCAATCGCGGCGGCGCGACGGTGATCGCCCGCCTCGTCGACGAGACCGGCGCGGACGGCGCCACCATCGCGGCGGCCTATGCCACGGTGCGCGAGACCTTCGACACGATCGGCCTCAACCAGGCGCTTGATTCCTGCGACAACCGTATCGCGGGTGAGTTGCAGCTCTCGCTCTACGCGCAGGTACAGGATCTGACGCTCAACCGGATCGCCTGGTTCATCCGCCATGTTGATTTCGGCGACGAGCCGCTGGAGAAGGTCATCACGCGTTTCCGCGAGGGCATCGCGACGCTGCGTGATTCGCTCGAGACGACCTTGCCGGAAGCCTCGCTGAAACTGTGGCGCGACAATGCCCGCGCGCTTGCCGGCAAGGATGTCGATCCCGATCTCGCCCAGCGTCTGACCGCCCTGCCGATCCTCTTCGCGGGACCGGATATCGTGCAGATCGCCGAAGAGACCGGGCGCCCGATCCCCGAGATCGCGAGCACCTATTTCGCGGTCGATGATACCTTCAAGCTCAGTGCGCTGGTGGCGCAGGGGCGCGAGGTGACGATCTCGGATTACTATGACGGCCTCGCCCTCGACCGCGCCATCAGCGGCGTCGCCCTCGCGCATCGCCGGCTCACCGCCGAGATCGCGGGCGATATCCGTGACGTGACGGGGTCGCAAGCGGTGACGCTGTGGGGGCAGAATCGTGGCGGTGAGGTGGTGCGCATCCGCTCTTCCGTCGATGGTATCGTCGCCTCGGGGCTGAGCCTGTCGAAGCTGACGGTGGCGGCGAGCCTGCTCGGCGACCTGGTGAAGAGCTGATATCCACCACGCGGCAGCCGGGCGATTTCGCTTTCGCCCGGCCACGGCTTTCGTATAGATAGCGGCACGGACCATACGGATCGAGAGTTGCGATCATGGATGCAATGAGTGAAACACGCGGCGAGGCGCGCGGGGACGGCGACGTCGGCGACCTGATGCAGGCGATCGGCACCCGTGCCCGGGCGGCTGCGCGCCGCCTCGCACTCGCACCGGAAGCCGGCAAGAACGCTGCGCTCGCAGCCATGGCGGAGAACCTGCGCAAGGCCGCGCCGGAGATCCTCGCGCGCAATGCCGAGGATGTCGCACTCGCCCGCGAGGCCGGGCAGAACGCCGCCTATCTCGATCGACTCACCCTCGACGCGGGGCGGATCGGGACGATCGCCGATGCAGTCGAGGCGATCGCGGCCCTGCCCGATCCGGTAGGGCGGGTGCTGGCCGCGTTCGAGCGTCCCAACGGTCTGAAAATCGAGCGTGTCGCCACGCCACTCGGGGTGATCGGCGTGATTTTTGAGAGCCGCCCCAATGTGACGGCGGATGCCGGGGCCCTGTGCCTGAAGGCGGGCAATGCCGCGATCCTGCGCGCGGGCTCCGATTCGCTCGGCACGGCCATGGCGATGGCGCAGGCCATGCGCGCCGGACTCGCCGAGGCGGGCCTGCCGGAGGATGCGATCCAGATCGTGCCCACCCGCGATCGCGCGGCGGTGGGCGCCATGCTCACCGGCCTTCAGGGCTGCATCGACGTGATCGTCCCGCGCGGCGGCAAGAGCCTCGTGGCGCGTGTGCAGGAGGAAGCGCGCGTGCCGGTCTTCGCGCATCTGGAGGGGATCTGCCACGTCTTCGTGCATGGCGATGCCGATCTCGCCATGGCGCGCGCCATCGTGAAGAACGCCAAGCTGCGCCGTACCGGCATCTGCGGCGCCGCCGAGACTTTGCTGGTCGATGAAGCCTGCGCGCCCACACATCTTGCCCCGCTCGTCACCATGCTGCTCGATGCCGGCTGCGCCGTGCGCGGTGATGAGCCGACCTGCACCGTCGATTCGCGCGTCACCCCCGCCACGGATTCGGATTGGGATACCGAATATCTCGACGCGATCATCGCCGTCCGCGTGGTTGCCGGCCTCGACGGGGCGCTCGATCACATCGCGCACCATTCCTCCGCCCATACCGAGTCGATCATCACGCAGGACGAAGCCGCCGCGCAGCGCTTCCTGGAGGAGGTCGATTCCGCCATCGTGATGCATAATGCCTCGACGCAATTCGCCGATGGCGGGGAGTTCGGCTTCGGCGCCGAGATCGGCATCGCCACCGGGCGCATGCATGCGCGCGGCCCGGTCGGCGTCGAGCAGCTCACCTCGTTCAAATACCGCGTATGCGGCACGGGCCAGACCCGTCCGTGAGGCGCATCCGTCGAGCGGGTTCGTGAAGGCGGGTTGGCAATCCGGGCGATGAGACCCATCTGAAGGCGGAGCAGCCGGGGCTTGCCCCCGGCCCGGGCCAGAGGGCATCATCGCGTCATGACGAAGATCAGGACCAGCGAACCAGACGATCCGGGTGCTGCCGGCGATGCCTTCGCGCGGCTTCTCGCCGCTGCCGGGGACCCGAAGGGCAAGCCGCCGGTCGAGTGCTGGAATCCGGAATATTGCGGCGAGATCGATATGCGTATCGCCGCCGATGGCACCTGGTTCTATCGTGGCACGCCGATCGGGCGTCAGAAGCTGGTGCAGCTCTTCGCCTCGATCCTGCGCAAGGATCCCGAGCGCTACGTGCTGGTCACGCCGGTGGAGCAGGTCGGAATCGAAGTGGAGGACGCGCCGTTTCTCGCCGTCGAGATGGCGGTTGCGGGGGAGGGGGCGTCGCGGACCCTGTCGTTTCGCACCAATGTCGACGATGTGGTGCAGGTCAGCCCGGATAATCCCCTGCGCTTCGAGACGCAGCCCGATGGCGGGGTGAAACCCTATCTGCGCGTGCGCGGCGATCTCTGGGCGCTTGTGACGCGGGCGCTGATGTTCGATCTCATCGAGATGGGCGAGGAGCGGCTCGTGGATGGCGAGACCGTCTACGGCCTCGATGCCGGCGGCGTGTTCCACGTGATCGCGCGCGATGGCGGACATGCTCCCGGGATTGCCTGATGCCATGTGCGCACGATGCCGAGGATTTCGTAACGCGGGCTGCCGGGCGTCTGCATCGGGCACCGCCGGGTTTCGATGCGCCGCGCGGTGATCACGATCTCAATCCCGACTGGCTCGAACCGGAGGCGGGACGGCGCTATAAACCGGCAGCGGTGCTCGTTCCGGTGATCATGCGCACCTGCGGCCTGAGCATCATGCTCACCCATCGCGGCTCGGCGCTGCGGGCGCATTCCGGGCAGATATCCTTTCCCGGCGGCAAGGTCGATGACGGCGATTCCGGCCCGCTATCCACGGCCTTGCGCGAGGCGCAGGAGGAAATCGGTCTCGCCGCAGGGCATGTCGAACTGATCGGCTATGGTGATGCGTACCGCTCCACAAGCGGCTATCTGGTGACGCCGGTGGTGGCGCTGGTGGAGGAGGGGTTCCGGCTGTCGCTCAATCCGTTCGAGGTTGCGGAGATTTTCGAGGTGCCGGTCGCTTTTCTGATGAATCCCGAAAACCACGAGGTGCAGGTTCGGCTTTGGAACGGGCGTTTGCGTCAATATTATGCCATGCCCTATGACAGGCATTATATCTGGGGCGTGACCGCCGGCATGCTGCGGCATCTCTACGAGAGGCTCTATCATCCATGACACGCGCTCTCTTGACGGAATTCGCGTTCTTTCTGATTCCGTTCGCGATCTTCTTCATCTATCTGCTGCTGCGTCAGCGTAACCCGCTGACCTTCTCGGCCTGGGAAAAATCCATTCCGATCCTTGTCCTGGTCGGCGGGGGGCTGGTCGTTGCGTCGCTGCTCTATACCGGCTTCACGGCCGAGCGCAGCATGGGTACGTACACGCCGCCGAGCCTGCAGGACGGCCAGGTTGCGCCCGGCCGTTTCGACTGAGCGTCAAACATGCCCAATCTGCTGCCCGGCCTCGATCGCCGCCATCTCGACGCCATCCTGGCCGAGCCGCGCCTGCGCCGGCTCCTGGCCGTGCTCGATGGTGATGGCGAGGAGACGCGCGTTGTCGGCGGTGCGGTGCGCGATGCGCTTTTCGGGCGTCCGGTCAAGGATGTCGATCTCGCCACGACGGCCCTGCCGCAGGTCACGCAGGCCCGGGCGGAGGCGGCGGGGTTCAAGGTGGTGCCGACGGGAATCGCGCATGGGACGCTCACCGTGATCGTGGGTGGCGAACCATTCGAGGTAACGACGCTGCGCGAGGATGTGGAGACGGATGGTCGCCACGCGGTGGTGCGATTCGGACGCGATTTTGCCGCCGATGCGCTGCGGCGCGACTTTACCATCAACGCGCTCTCGGTCTGTGCGGATGGTGAAATCCGCGATTATGCCGGCGGTCTCGACGATATTGCCGCGCGCCGGGTGCGCTTCATCGGATCCGCGCGCGGGCGCATCCGGGAGGATTATCTGCGGATCCTGCGCTTCTTTCGCTTCTTCGCGGAATACGCTACGGGGCCGGTCGATGCGGAGGGGCTGCATGCCGCGATCCATGAGCGTGCGGGGCTGGAGCGGCTGTCGCGCGAGCGTATCCGCAGCGAGTTCCTGCGCCTGCTCGCAGCGCCGCGTGCCCGTGAAACCGCCGCGCTGATCACGCATGCGGGTCTGCTTGATCGTCTGACCGGCGGGATCGGCGATCCGGGGCGGCTGGCGCGCGTGATCGCGCATGCGCCGCCCGACCCGGTCCTGCGTCTGGCCGCCTTCGATGTCGCGAGTGGTGCTGATGCGGCGCGGCTGGTGGAACGGCTGCGGCTGTCGAATGCCGAGGCCGCCCGCCTCGCCGCCTATGCCCGCGCCTTTCCGGCCCTGCGGGGGCGCATGCCAGCGCCGGATGCGATGCAGATCCGGCGCCTCGTTGCGGAATTCGGCGTCGAAGCCATCAGCGACGCGGCCTATGCTCTGGATGGCGAGCCGCGCCCGGTCCTCGACGATCCGGCCCGCACGGCCCTCGTGGCGTTTCGATCCGGTGCCGAGCCGGTACCGGAAATGCCGCTCGCCGGGCGCGATCTGGTGGCGCAGGGGATGGCGCGCGGACGCATGATCGGTGTTGCGCTCGCCTATGCGCGGGAAGCCTGGCTCGCAGGTGGATGCAGAACCGACGAGGCGGAGCAGGCGCGCCTCACCGCGATCGCCATCGGGGTCGCGAGTGCGGCCGCTGCTACCCCTGCGCGCTGATTCGCCAAAAGCCGGAAAAGGCGGCACTATCAGGCATCTGGCGATGCCTTGCGGCGAAGAGATGCGGGACAGACAGCCATGGTGCGATCGGGAAATCGGAACCGTCCCGAAGACATTGCGCGGCGCGTGGCGGATCGGTTCAACCGGCAGGATTCGTCCGCTGATGCCCGGCGCGGACAAGCGCGCGACGTGTTCAGCCGCGAGACCTTCCGCCTGCCGCGTGAGCAGGCCCGCGAGACCGCCCGCGCCTGGTTCGAGCGTTATCCCAAGGCCGCCTACATGACCCGGGTCGAGAGTTGGCGGGTGATGGAGGACGGGCGTATAGAATTCACCATGCGCCGCCTGCCGAGCGCCGATTGAACAGATCATCCCGATGTCCGGATTCGGGTGTCGCGTGGCCGCACAGATCGTCTAATCTGCCGGAAGATGCAGGAGCCCGTTCGATCATGTCGTCATCGCGAACCGTCGCAGCCACAAAACCGCGCGCGCAGCCCCCCGAGCCTGTGGCCGATCCCGCGCAGCAGCCCCGCGATTACGAGCAGGTGCGCGCCATCATCGCGCATATCTCGCAGAACTGGCGCGATCAGCCCGATCTGGAGCGGATCGCTGCTGATCTCGGACTCTCCCCGGTCCAGGTACAAAGGCTGTTCCGGCGCTGGGCCGGGCTGACGCCGAAGGCGTTTCTGCAGGCCGTGACGCTGGATGCGGCGAAACGAATGCTCGCGGATTCGGCGAGTATTCTTGATACCGCCTACGAGACAGGGCTGTCGGGGCCCTCGCGCCTGCATGATCTCTTCGTGACGCACGAGGCGCTCTCGCCGGGTGAGTTCAAGAGCGGCGGCGATGGAGTCGGCATGCTCTACGGCTATCATCCCACGCCCTTCGGCGAGGCGATCGTCGTGGCGACGCCGCGCGGGTTGGCGGGGCTCGGCTTCGTCGATGACGGTGCGCGCGAGGCAGCGCTTTCTGATATGCGCCGGCGCTGGCCCAATGCGGATTTCACGCATGATGACGCCGCGACGGCGGATTATGCGGCGCGGGTGTTTTCGCGCGAGGCGTGGCGTGCGGATCAGCCGCTACGCGTGGTCATGATCGGGACGGATTTCGAACTGCGCGTCTGGGAGGCGCTGCTGCGCATCCCGTTCGGCCATGCAGCGACCTATTCCGATATCGCCCGGCAGATCGGGCGCCCCAAGGCGGCGCGGGCCGTCGGGGCGGCGGTGGGCCGCAATCCGATCTCCTTCGTCGTGCCCTGCCACCGGGTGATCGGACGCTCCGGCGCCCTGACAGGCTATCATTGGGGGCTGACCCGCAAGCGGGCCATTCTGGGATGGGAATCGGGGCTCGTCACCGGTGATGCGACGGGCGCCTGAGCCGCGTTCTCACGCTGCCATCGTCTTGCGCTGCGGCAGATGCGCGCCGAGATCGCGGATCTTGGCCAGTCCGAGGGCCAGTTCGGCATCATCGCGCACCGAGGTCATCGAGCAGCGTATGAAATCTCCGCCTTGACGCGTCATGCTGAAGGCGCTCGCGGGAGCGATGTCGACACCCTGTTTCTCCGCGAGCCTGGCGAAATTGCCGCCCGGGGGCGTCGTCAGCCACAGATGCGTACGCGGTGTATCCGGAGCATCGGGAAAGATACGTTTCACGACGGGCCAGCGTTCGTCGACGATGCGTCTCTGCTGCCCGGCATGGTTCATGGCAACGCCGTTGGCGATCAGTTTCGTCGCTGTTTCGATCATGATCGGCGCAGCGAACCAGCTCGACATCGAGACTTCCTTCTCCAGTCGCGCCACGGCGGGGTGATCCCCCACCACGAAACCGAAACGCAGCCCGGGCGCGAAGGCCTTCGACAGGCTCGAGACGAGGATATGCGGACGCCCGCATTCCGACACGAGAGGTGCGAGCCCGGTATAACTGCCATAGGCGTCGTCCTCGATCAGCAACAGCCCGAGGCGCGCAATGGTCGCAGCGATCGCCTTGCGCCGTGCCGGTCCCATGATCGCGCCGGTGGGATTTTGCAGGTTGGGCGTGGCGAAGAGAATTGTCGCGCCGGTGCGCTTATGCGCCTGTTCGAGCTCCTCCGGGATCAATCCTTGCGCATCGCAGGTGATACCGACGGGTTTGATGCCGATCAGATCGGCAGTGGTGCGCAGGCCGGGAAACGTATGTTCTTCGACGAGAATGGACTGGCCGGCGCGCAACAGCATGGACAAGAGCGCCTGCAAACCCGCCTGCGCACCCGCCGTGATCGCCACATGAGCGGGCTCACGCGTCAACCCGCGCCAGCGCGTCCAGTCGCGCACTGCGTCGCAACCGCGATGCAATTGCAGCAGGGAAGGATAGGCGAAGGCCTCGTCTGCGCGCTCCGCGAGAATCGTGCGCAGGGTCTCGGTGATGACGGCATCATCGATTCGCGGTGGCGTGATCCGCGCCATGTCGATTCGCGCGGCCATGGCGATCGTCTCCGCGAACAGGCTCGCGGCACGGCTTTGCGGCATGACGAATGTGCCACGCCCGATCTCGCCGGAGATCAGCCCTTCCTGCGTCGCCTGTTCGAAGGCGCGCGTCACGGTGGAGAGATTGACCCCGAGCCTGTGAGCCAGCTCGCGCTGGGCCGGCAGGCGCGTATTGGCCGGCAACTCCCCCGTTTCGATCGCCATGCGCAGGGCGCGCACGATAGCCACGGTCCTGGAGATTCCTTCTTCCAGTCTGGGGACCCACATTGCTCTCACTCCGGCATTGTTTTGCATACATTATTTCCATTGACTCATACAATGCAACTCTAAAACGTCGAGAGGGGCGGGATATCGAAATACTTTCATGGTGCGGCAATGGATCATCACGAATCTATGAGACGGCAACTCAAGTGGCTGTGCTACCGCAATCTTGAGCTTGATCCGTCCCAACCCCTGAATTTTCGGGATGGCCGCGAACTGACCGATCTGATCGAGACGGCTTGCGGTCAGGCCGTCGAGGATATCGAGGCCTATGTGGCCGCAGACCCGGCCTTGATGGGGGAGGCGCGCTATGCGCTGATCCCGCATTCTCCTTTCATGGCGACACTGAGCTATCGGCTCTCACATCTCCTGTGGAGCAGCGGGGAAGATCTGCGTGCGCGCCAGATTGCCGTCGAAATCAGCCATCGTGCGCGGGTTCTGACCGTTGCCGAGATACATCCGGCGGCGCGGATAGGGCGCCGGTTCATACTAGACCATGGCACCAATACGGTGATCGGCGCGACGGCAGAGATCGGAGATTGCTGCTATACTCTGAATGGCGTGATTCTCGGCGCACGCGGCATTTCCGGAAACCCTTCGGGCAAGCGCCACCCAACCATCGGGAACCGTGTTCAGATCGGCGCATTCGCGCCCGTTCTCGGTGATATCCACATAGGACACGATGTTTTCATCGCGCCGCTGGCCTGTGTGACGCGGGATATTCCCGACAATGTGCATGTCGGTGGCCTGATGGCGGAGTTGCAGATCCGTCGGCATGGAGTTATCGCCGATGCCGTCTGACCCCACCCATTCGCCAACGCCCCTGCGCCGCATCGGCAATCGTATCGTGAAGCTGGAGGCGCTTCAGCCCGGCGGCAGCCACAAGGCGCGCGCGGCGCGGTTCATGTTGCGCCGCGCGATCGCCGAGGGCGCCCTCGCCTCTGATCAGGCACTGATCTTGGTGAAGGGAGCAGGAACCGGCGCGAGTTTCCAGGGCATCGCGACGCGGCTGCGGGAGCATTTCGCGAACGTCCGTTGCGAGCTGGTCATGCCGCCCGATTGCGATCTTGCAGGCACGTGCCATCGCGATCATCCGCTCGAAGGGTTCGCGGTCGGTGTCGGTCCTCCGTTCCTCGACTCTGGTCTGATTGATGCCGTCCGGATCGTCGATGGCGCAGCGGCGCGGGAGGGGCAGCGCGACATGGCACGCGATATCGGCTTCTTTCCCGGCATGTCGAGCGGAGCCAATTATGCTGCGGCCCGCATCATCTCGCGGGCGAATCCCGACGCGCTCGTCGTTACCCTCGCTTACGACAGCGGTGAATCCTATTTGCCGCGACCGCCGACTGACCTCGCAGGGCAGGTGGCACTTTCCAAGACGGTTGCCGGACAATGAATAGCACGATATCCACAAAGGGCGCCGGTGTCGCAGCCGTCGCCAAGCTCGCTCTCGCCAACGGTCTGGGGATCTCCTCGGCGGTGATCTCGGTCACCATGTCGGCGCTGGTTGCGCGCCAGCTCGGCTGGACCGGAGGGCTCGCGACGGTGCCCTACGGCATGCAGTTTCTGACGCTTTTGATCGCCACCTATCCATCTGCACGGCTGATGGTGCGATACGGTCGAAAACCCGTCTTTCTCATCGCCGCCTCATGCGGAGCGGCTGGCGGTTTCGTCGGCTATCTCGGGCTGATCACCGGCGACCCTCTCCTGCTTTGCCTCGCCCACGGGCTTTTGGGCGTCAGCCTCGCCAATCAGAATTTCTACCGCTTCGCCGCGCTCGAAGTCGCCGCCCCGGAAAGGAAAGCGACGGCAATGTCGCTCGTGGTCTTCGGCGGGACCTTCGCGGCCATTGCCGGGCCGTTGCTGTCGCGGCATCCGTTATTCTCGCCGGAAGTGTTCCAGTCGGCCTATCTGGGCATCAGCGTGTTGTGGGGCGTGATCATGCTGTTGATCCTCTCGACGCGTTTCTCGCGCCCCGAGACCGCGCCCGCGCAGTTCGGGCTGCGCGATGTGCGCCATGCCTTGCGGCAGCCCCGGCTCGCCATCGGCATGGCCTTTGCGGCGATTGGTTACGGTGCCATGAACCTCCTGATGATCGCCTCCGGCCTCACCATGGACGGGCTCGGCTGCGGCTACACGCAGATCTCGCTCGCGATCCAGTGGCACGTACTGGCAATGTTTCTGCCTTCCCTGGTCATGGGGCGGGTGATCGCGCTGCTGGGGGGCCTCACCGTCACGGTAGCGGGCGGGGTGCTTCTGATCGCCTCCTCGGCAATGGCCTATCTCTATCCCTGGCATGTACCGACCATCGAATTCACGCTGATCCTGCTCGGGATCGGCTGGAACATGACCTATGTCGGCGGATCCTATCTCGTCGCGCGCACGGCGGCGCCGGAGCATGCGCTGTCGCTGCAGGCGGTGAACGATGTCGCGATCGGTATCTTTGCGATGCTCGGCGCCTTCCTGCCCGGCCTCGTGCTCGGCTGGTTTGGCTGGGCGGGGGCGAACCTCCTCGTCATCGCGCTGATCCTGCCGCTTGTCGGCTTCGCCGTCGTGCATATGCTCGCGGCGTCGGGAGAGGCTGCAGCGCAGCGCGGATGAAGCAATGTTTGATGCCTGGCATTGCAAATGACGTTGTAAACACGCGAAGTTTCTGAAACAGTCATGCTTCAGGTTGTGGCCTGAGGGTATGCTCACGAGAGATTTCAGCATGATTGAAATCTGGGGATTTGCCTTGTTTGCTTATGTCGCCTCTGCGACGCCCGGCCCCAACAACGTGCTGCTCACCGCCGTCGGCGCATCCGTCGGGATCAGGCGGGGCTTGCCGGCGCTGGCGGGAATCGTCGGCGGTTTCGCCATGATGATCTTCGTGCTCGCGGTGAGTGTCGGGCAGACCGTGCTGCTGACCGATACGAACGTACAGATCGGTATGCGCCTCGTGGGTTTCGCCGTGCTGCTCTGGCTGGCCTGGAAGATCGCGACGGCGCCGGTGACGCCTGAAGGTTCGCCAAAGGATACGGATGAGCCGCAGGTGCCCGGGCGGGTGGTCGGGTTTTTCGGCGCCGCCCTGTTTCAATGGGTCAATCCCAAGGCCTGGATCGTCTGTGCGGCGGCGATCGCGGCATATCTCAATGTCGATCAGGCCGTCTTGCCGCAGGCGACGCTGCTAGCAGTCACCTTTATCGCCGCTGCCACCATTGGCTGCCTGCCCTGGCTCGCCATCGGTACGCTGGTCGGGCGTTATCTCGAAGGCACCCGCGCCCGCATCTTCAACTATGCGATGGCGGGTTTGCTGGTCGTCTCCGTCGTGCCGATGTTGCTGTGACACAGGCGCGGCGTTGCGGTCTTATCCCGTCAACGCCTCCAGCATCGCCGTGTAATCGGCTGCGGTGACCGTTCGCGGATTGGTGGCGGTGGAATGGTCGCGCTCGGCCTTTTGGGCGATATCGGGGATGACCTGCTTGCCGACGCCCATTTCAGCAAGATCGGCGGGCATGCCGATGCGGGCGTTGAGCGCGGCGATTGCGTCGGCGATATCGGCATCATCGGCGAGTCCCATGGCGCGGGCGAGGCGGGAATATTTGTCGCCCGCATGGCCTTCATTGAAGCGCAGGACCGGCGGCAGCACCACGGCATTGAGAGTGCCGTGATGCAGCGAGGGCTCTTTCAGCGAGCCGAGCGCATGCGAAAGGCCATGCACGGCGCCGAGCCCCTTCTGGAAGCACATGCCGCCCATCAGCGCGCCGATCATCAACTCCTCGCGCGCCATCATGTCTGCGCCATCGGCGACGGCGCGTTCGAGATGGCGCATGATCCGCCCGGCCCCGTCGAGGGCGATCGCATCCGCAGGCGGGTTGAAGCGCGGCGAGAGGAAGGTCTCGATGCAATGTGAGAGCGCGTCCATCCCCGTCGCCGCCGTGAGGCGCGGCGGCATGCCGGCGGTGAGATCGGGGTCGCAGATGGCGCGTTGCGGGATCATGTGCGGCGCGACGATGCCGACCTTGCGGCCATCGGCGAGGTTCATCAGCGCCGCGCGCCCGACTTCGCTGCCTGTACCCGCCGTGGTGGGGATGGCGATGATCGGGGCGATGGCGTTGGTGATCCTCGCGAGCCCGCCATCGATCAGGGCGTATTGCGAAAGCGGCTCGGGATGGGTGGCAAGCAGGGCCACCGCCTTGGCCAGATCGATCGGTGAACCGCCGCCGAAACCGATCACCCCGTCGCATCCCGCAGCCCGATAGACCGCGAGTGCTTCCAGCGTCGCTGCCTCGGTGGGATTGGTCTCGACCCCGTCGAATATGGCGGGCGGGGCGCCGCCCATCGCCGCTTCGAGCTTGGCGAGCAGGCCGGCGGCGACGATGCCCTTGTCGGTGACCACAAGCGGTTTCGTCATCCCGCAGGCAGCGATGTCTTCGTGCAATTGCGCGATGACGCTGCGTCCAAAGCGGATCGTGGTGAGATAGGTGATCAGCGACATGGGCGGCCTCCGCGCGATATTCATGTGCGGCCGTGCCGCATTGTGACGCGCCGTGGACAGACGGCGCATTGCTTTCAGGCTCGACATTCTCCCGCAGTGGTGCTGCGCACAAGAACCATGCCTGCCCATACGGTGCGGGAAGGGATGCGCCACCAGCGTGAGGGGCCTCTCCGCGCTTTCATGTTGCGATGCAGCAAGGCGCGGGTTATCGATATTGCAGTGCAGGATCGCATTGGCTGTCGGGTGCAGAGAAAGAGCAAATGGCGGGCATATTGGTCATCATCGCGGCGCTCGCAGCGCTGATGTATCTCGCCTACCGCGGTTTCAGCCTGCTCTTGCTCACGCCCGCACTCGCGATCCTTGCGGTGCTCGTCGCCGAACAGGGCCCGCTGCTTGCGAGCTATACGCAGATCTTCATGGAGGCCACCGGCGGGTTCATCATCCAGTATTTCCCGCTCTTCCTGCTCGGCGCGGTGTTTGGCAAGCTGATGGAGGCGTCCGGCTCGGCACGGGTTCTGGCCGATGGCATCATTCGCGGGCTGGGGCCGCGCCGGGCCATTCTTGCGGTGATTCTCTCCTGCGCGGTGATGACCTATGGCGGCGTCTCGCTCTTCGTCGTCGCCTTCGCGGTCTGGCCCATCGCCTCGGCCCTGTTTCGTGAGGCGCAATTGCCGCGCGTGCTGATTCCGGCCACGATCGCGCTCGGCGCCTTCACCTTTACCATGACGGCCTTGCCCGGGACGCCGGCGATCCAGAATGCGATCCCGATGCCGTATTTCGACACCACGCCCTTCGCCGCGCCGGGACTCGGGATCATCACCGGGGTGCTGATGCTGGGGCTCGGCTGGGCCTGGCTGGAGCGGCGCGCGCGGGTGATCGGCCCGGGCTACGGTGAAGGCGCGGATGAGGGTATGGGTGAAATCGTGCGCGCCATGCCCGGTCTGGCGATTGCCGCGACGCCGCTGATCATGGTGCTCGTGCTCAATCTGGCATTCACCTTCGTCATCATTCCCCGGATGGATACCGCCTATCTGGCCCAGCCCGAATTCGGCGCGACGGATGTCGGGGCCCTGCGTGGCGTCTGGTCGATCATCGCGGCGCTGACCTTTTCCTCGCTGCTCCTGATTGCGCTGAACTGGCGGCGTCTCGCCGACAGCCTCGGGGTGACGCTTGATGCGGGTGCCAAGGATTCGCTCAAGCCAATCTTCAACACCGCCTGCCTCGTCGGTTTTGGCGCCGTGATCGCGTCGCTCGGCGCCTTCGGGGTGATCCGCGACTGGGTGGTGACGGTGGGCGGCGACAATCCGCTGATCTCGCTCGCTGTCGGCACCAGCCTGCTGGCGGGCATGACCGGCTCGGCATCAGGGGGTATGTCGATCGCACTGTCGACTTTGGGCGAGACCTATCTCGCCATGGGCGAGGCGGCCGGCATATCGCCGGAACTGCTCCACCGGGTGACGGCGGTGGCGACGGGCGGGCTCGATGCGCTGCCGCATAACGGCGCAGTGATCACCCTGCTGACGATCTGCGGGCTCACCCACAAACAGGCCTACAAGGATATCGCGGTGGTCGCCGTGGTGATCCCGCTGATCGCCCTCGTGGTGCTGGTCACGCTGGGCACGCTGTTGGGCAGCTTCTGACGCGCATTCCGCGATGCATTATCGCGCGCGGCTGGAACCGTGACGCATGCGAGCCCGTTGTTGATGCGACAGGCAGCGGATGACGCCGCCCGTGCGAGCCATGAAAACCGGCTCCTGCGCGACAACGAGCATTGATGGAGAGAGACATGAACTGGGATCAGATCAAGGGCCAGTGGAAGCAATATACCGGCAAGGCGCGTGAAAAATGGGGTGAACTCACCGATGACGATCTCGAGCGTGCCGCTGGCAGTCGCGACCAACTTGTCGGCGTGGTTCAGGAGCGCTACGGCATCGCCCGTGACGAGGCGGAAAAGCAGGTCGATTCCTGGAGCAAAGAGCTCGATTGACGACGGCATTTGCGTCGGGACGGCAGTCACTCTACGCTGAATCGACCGGTGCAATAAAAAGTTGCCGAAAAGTTAATCATAGAAAACAGCTTGTGCAGCGCCGTAACAGGCGCTGTGCGACCTTGCGGGGAGGATATCATGGACGCCAAAACAGGTGTAAATACAGAAAATCCGCTGGCATTGAAGGATTCGAGCCTGTTGCGGCAGGCCAATTACATTGACGGCGCCTGGGTCGGAGCTGATGATTCCGCGACGCTTGAGGTGCGCAATCCCGCAACCGGCGCCGTTATCGGTACCGTTCCCAAGGGCGGCAAGGGTGAGACGCGGCGGGCGATCGAGGCGGCGGAGCGCGCCCTTGTAGACTGGCGTGCGCGCACCGCCAAGGAGCGCCATGCCATTCTGATCCGTTGGTTTGACCTGATGATGGAAAACCAGGAGGATCTGGCACGCATCATGACGGCGGAGGGCGGTAAGCCGCTGGCGGAGGCGCGTGGTGAAATCGCCTATGGCGCGAGCTTCATCCAGTGGTTCGCCGAGGAAGGCAAGCGCGTCTACGGCGACACCATCCCCTCGCCCGTGGCAGGGCGCCGGATGATGGTGATCAAGCAGCCTGTGGGCGTGTGCGGCGCCATCACGCCGTGGAATTTCCCAAATGCCATGATCGGGCGCAAGGCCGGCCCGGCGCTGGCCGCCGGCTGCACCATGGTGCTCAAGCCGGCTTCCGCGACGCCTTACTCCGCGCTGGCTCTGGCCGAGCTCGGGGAGCGCGCCGGGATCCCGAAGGGCGTGTTCAGCGTTGTTACCGGCTCCGCCAGTGCGATCGGTGAAGAGCTCACGACGAATCCGATCGTGCGCAAGATCACCTTCACCGGCTCCACGGAAGTCGGCAAGCAGCTGATGGCGGCCTCCGCCGGCACGGTGAAGAAGGTCTCGATGGAGCTGGGTGGCAACGCGCCGTTCATCGTCTTCGACGATGCGGATGTCGATGCCGCCGTCGAGGGAGCGATCGCCTCGAAATTCCGCAATACCGGGCAGACCTGCGTCTGCGCCAACCGCATCCTCGTGCAGGACGGCGTCTACGATACATTCGTGAAAAAGCTCGCCGCCGCAACCGAAAATCTGAAGGTTGCGGATGGTTTCGAGGACGGCTCGCAGATCGGGCCGCTGATTGATGATGCGGCTGTGGCCAAGGTCGAGGATCATATCAAGGATGCGACCGGCAAGGGCGCGAAGGTGCTCACCGGCGGAGAACGCCACCCGCTGGGCGGCAGCTTCTACAAGCCCACCGTGCTTTCGGACGTCACGCCGCAGATGAAGGTCGCCCGCGAGGAGACCTTCGGGCCGCTCGCCCCGGTCTTCCGCTTCAAGGACGAGGCGGAGGCGATCCGCATGGCCAACGACACCGAATTCGGCCTCGCCGCCTATTTCTATTCCCGCGACGTGGGCCGCGTCTGGCGTGTGGGGGAGGCGCTCGAATACGGGATCGTCTCGATCAATGTGGGTGTCTTCTCCAACGAAGTCGCGCCCTTCGGCGGCGTCAAGGAGAGTGGCGTCGGGCGCGAGGGCTCGAAATACGGGATCGACGATTATCTCGAGATGAAATTCCTCTGCCTCGGCGGGATCGATTGAGGCGGATGCACGCCTCATCGGCTTCGCGCCCGGTCCATTCCGTTGGACCGGGCGCCTTAACGTGTGTTCCAAACATCCGCGTCAGCGGGTGAGCACGATTCCGGTTTCGCCTTCGCAGCTGAGTTCCGGTTCCTTTTGCAGCGTGTAATGCTGCGCCACGATGATGTGAAGGGGGAGCGATCAGCGATGGTGACGCCGGAGCCCACGGAGAAACGCCCGTTGGGGAGATAGATGGTGCCCGTCAGAACCGATGCGTGTGCGCTGCCGAAATGGTAGCGCTGGTCTGCGCCATCAGGGCCGCGACCGGTCAGAAGCAGCCCGGCCAGGTTGCCGATGCGCGGTGCCGTGAGCGCGATATGCGCCTCGCGCGTAACCTCCAAGACGAGATTGTGGGGGTTGCCTGTTCCTCTGCCGGCGCCCGGACCATGATCGCCTCCGCTGAAAATGCATGCTGTGCTGCGCGCTCTCATCCAGGCTCACGAGGCAGAGCGGATAATCAGCGCCCACCGACATGGCGACCGCCTCGACGGAAACAACGGAGGTCTCGCCACGCAGAGCCTTGATGAAGAGTGTTTCGGGACAGCCTTCGAAAACGATGCGCACACTGTGTTCAAGCTCGTCGATCAAAGCGCTGATATCGGCGACGAGCCCCTGCTCTGCGAGATGGTCTCGTCCGCGCGCTTCCAGATACGCTTCCAGTGCGGTGAGATTGCGTTGGCGAAGCTGCATTTCACGCGCGCCGGAGAGGGCCAGATGATCGGCGATGCTCTGGAGGCTCGCCTTGGTCATCGTCATGCGCGACAGATCGACCGCAAGTCCGGCCATTGCGGCAAGCAGAGGCAGCGAAAGCGCTGCGACAATGGCAACGCTGCCGGCTGTATCTTTGCGCAGCCGATTGCCTCAGGGCGCCCGGAAAAGCGAGGTGATCTTGCCGATTGCCGGCATGGCTGTCTCCTCGATGACAGCACGGTTGCGCTGTCGATGGTCTCTCATGCAGTTGCGACAAGAATTGATTGATCGTTTTGCAAGCAATTGAGCGCAACTGGCGAAACGTAAGATGCGTTGATTCATTAGAGCATCATGCAGTCAGGTGGATACCGGCTGACGGGAGAAATGATGCGCCAGACAATGACCTGGAGCGCCCGGCCTGACTCCGTCAGGTCGGAATGCGCTCTATTGCGCGCTCAATGCTTCGAGATGGATTTTTGCGATTGCGGGAGGCCATCTGCATAAGAAATCTTAGGGGTTGTGGCCATGATCGGCGCATAATCCGCTCATCCGGAACGACGATCCGTACCCGCTTGCTGCTGATGATCGCCATCGCCATCGCGATCGCGGCTGCCCAGGCCTTCGCCCTCGTTTTCGCCAGCTGGAACGAACCGGTTCGCTATGGTGAGGCCAAGCGCGATGTTCTCGTCGCTCAAGCCAATGTACTCGCCAGGGCGGCTGCGGAGGGCATGCGGCACGGGGATGATCGTACCGTGTAATCAGCGCTCGCCGCGGTGGGACGTATCGACGGGCTCGTTCACGTCGCTATCCGCGATTCGGATGGCCGGATCATGGCGCATAGCGGGCACACGGAAATGCTGGCCGAGGTCGGTCCTGGAGGGGCCAGATGTGCCGCTCGCCCTGCAGGATATGTTTTTCGCGCAGACCATCGCGATCGTGACCCCGGTGACACGCGGCGGCAGAGAGAACGGGGAATTGCGGCTGATCGCCGGTTTCAACCGGATGATCGCCGATATCGCCCAGCGCGACGCCGCATTCGCGCGCCATCGTGCGGATCTGGAGTAGAAGGTGCGCGAACGCACCGCCGATTACCAGCGCGCCGCTGCCGAGGCCGATGCGGCCAATGCGGCGAAATCCTCGTTCCTCGCCACCATGAGCCATGAAATCCGCACGTCGATGAACGGGGTGCTGGTCATGGCCGAACTCCTCGCCGAAGGGCGCCTTGCGGATGCGGAACGGCACAAGGCTCAGATGATCGTGCGATCAGGGCGCAATCTGCTTGCCATCATCAACGACATCCTGGATTTCCCGAAAATTGAGGCCGGCAAGCTCGACATCGTGCCCGGGCCGCATGATCCCGGCGAGACGATCGCAGCGGTGCATGCGCTCCATGGCGATGCGGCGCGCGGGAAGGGGCTGGCATTCACCTGCGAGAACGCGCTCGAACCGGGACGTGGAGTCATGGCGGATCCGGTGCGGTTGGGACAGGTCGTCTCCAACCTCGTCTCGAACGCCATCAAGTTCACGGGCGAAGGCACGGTCGGGATCCGCGTCGCGCCGCTGCCGGATGATGCGCAACGGGTCTGCTTCACGGTGCGCGACAGCGGGATCGGCATCCTGCCTGACAAGCAGGATGCGATCTTCGAAGTCTTCACCCGGGCCGACCAGACGACCCATCGCAGCTATGGCGGGACCGGGCTCGGCCTCTCCATTGCGCGGCACCTCGTCGAGGGGATGGGCGGCGTGATGGAACTGGAGAGCGTAGAGGGGGAGGGCACGTGTTTTCGGTTCACCCTGCCCGGCTGCGCGATTTTGACATCCGGGCAGGAAACTGCAGTGGCGCAGATCGCGCAGCCGGATCTCTCGGCTGCCCGGGTGCTCGTGGCCGATGACAGCGAGACCAATCTGGCGGTGGGGCGCGCAGCATTCGGGCGCTTCGGTCTAGCCCCCGATTGTTTGCGGGACGGGCATGAAGCCGTGGCCGCGCTGGACGGGGCTGGGTACGATCTGGTGCTGATGGATGGCTGGATGCCCGGCCTCGACGGCTATGCGGCGACCCGCGAAATCCGCGCCCGCGAGGCGCGGCAGGCGCGCGCCGGTTTCGATCGTGGCGCTCACCGCGCATGTGGTCGGTGCGCAGGCGCAGGCCTGGCGCGAGGCGGGTATGGATGCGGCATTGTCGAAACCCTTCACGCTTTCGCAATTGCAGGAGATCCTGATGCGCCATCTGCCGGCTGAGCGTCGGCAGGCGGGCCACGCCGCGTCAGAATCGGCTGAACGGACGGATGTGCCGCAAACCGGATCTCCGCAGGCCGCAGCTGACCCGGCGGACGGGCCGATCGATCCGGCGGTTCTGGAAGATCTGATCGATGCTGCCGGCGGGTCAAAGGTGATTGCCGAGCGGGTGGTGGGGCTGTTTGCCAGCGAATCGCAAAGGCGGCTGGCGGAACTGCGTGAAGCGGTCGAAGCACGCAATGCCGAGCGCCTGGCCGCAGCATCCCATGCGCTGCGCTCGATCAGCCTGAATGTCGGTGCGGCGGAACTCGCGCGCGTGCTCTCGGACTGCGAAAACGGCGCAAGGGAAGGCGGGGCGGTCATCACGGCGGGCGAGGCCGAAGCGATCGCGGAGGAGATCGTGGATGTCAATGCCGCACTCGGGGCATTCTTGCGTCAGGGGCGCTGATCGGCGGCGTTCGCACTGGCCGGCATGATCGCCATGCCGCGCGAATCGGCAATCAGTGCGGTGATGTCTTCGGCGCTGACCGGGTGTGAGAACAGAAACCCCTGGAGAAAGTGGCAGCCGGATGCGCGCAGGATATTGTGTTGTTCCTGCGTCTCTACCCCCTCCGCCGTCACGCGCATGCCCAGTGATCGCGATAGCGCCACGATGGATTGGACGATCGCCGCCGAACGCATCAGATGAATGTCCTTGATGAAGGATTTGTCGATCTTCACCTTGTCCATCGTGAGGTTCATCAGATAGGTCAGACTTGAATAGCCGGTGCCGAAATCGTCGAGTGCAATCCTGATGCCCGCCTTGCGCAAAATCGCGATATTCGCCGCAGCGTGTTCGAAATCGCGAATATAGGCGTTTTCGACCAGTTCGAGCTCCACGTGATCACGGGCGAGTCCTGAGGCGTCGATCCGGGCGATCGCCTCTTCGGCGAAGCCGGTCTGTGCGAAATGCGGGGCGCAGATGTTCACGCTGACGCTGAGGCCGGGCCAGGCCCGGGCGTCGCGACAGGCGCGTTCCAGAACCCACCAGTCCAGTGCCCGCAATTCGCCTGGCTTGTGCAGCAGATCCAGAACTTCCCGGGGGCCGAGCCATCCTTCATGCGGATGCTTGCGGCGCAGCAGGGCTTCGACCGAAATCACCCGGTTGTCGAGACGCGCGACCTGCGGTTGATAGAACAGTTCCAACTCGGTCGTCGACACCGGTCCGATGCGTTTTCCGGGCGCTTTGTCGCCCATGGCGGCTCCTGTTGCCGTCGCCCGGCGAACAGGGCGAAGAGGGCGATCAGGCAGATCATGGCTCGTGATCCGTACTTGCTGATCCATCGGTTCTGCCTCGGGCTGGTCCATGTTCAGGTGATCCGCATGGCCCGTCTCGGAGCCATTGTGCGGCGGGGGGCGGATGATTGCCGGCTCCGCCCCCCTTTGTCCGTGACAGGGCGGACGAACCATACGTGTTTCCGCGGGGGCCGCCATGCGACGACAGGGCCTGCCCCGGAAACACCGAAAGAATAGGCGCCGAAGTGTTTTCTGATTATTTATGGGAATTAATAGAACCGCTTGTTTTTCGGTGTAATTGCCGGAAGACTGTGCATTCTCGATTGTGTGGCGCGGGCGGTCCGGGATGTGTCGGCCTCGCTGCGAAATCTCGCTGCGCGTTCTTCATGCGCGCTCTTGCGGTTCGCATTTGGTCCCGTTAACGTCACACCTGCCGTTGGGGTGCCCGGGAGGGCTGAGAGGCGTGATGCGCCAACCCATCGAACCTGATCCGGGCAATGCCGGCGTAGGGAACGGGCTCTTCGACGATCATTCGTCATCTGACCTGTCTCTTCGTGCGCATGGCCGGCGCGAGGAGTGCAGATGGTTTGTGCCAGATACAGATCGATCATCCGCACGGTGACGGGCGCAAGGCCCGGGGCCGGCGCGTCGCCATCCGTGCGCATCACGGAGGCGCTCACGCCGCTGCCACCGATGCAGCTTGCTTCCGGATCAGCCTGCAGATTCCCGACAGATGGATGATATCATTATGCATGCCTTGAAGAAGAAAACTCTCCCCGCTCTCGCCGGCGCGCTCGCCGCATCCCTGATGCTGTCGGTCGCCACGATCACGCCCGCCGCTGCGCAGGATCGGATCGAGGTGATCCTCGACTGGTTCGTCAATCCCGATCACGGCCCGATCATCCTTGCCGAGGAACTCGGCTATTTCGCGGAAGCCGGGCTCGAGGTCGATGTGGTGGCACCGGCCGATCCGACCGATCCGCCGCGCATGGTAGCGGCGGGGCGCGCCGATATCGCTATATCGTATCAACCGCAGCTGCATCTCAACTTGCATCAGGGCATGCCGCTGGTGCGCGTGGGCACCCTCGTCTCGACGCCCCTGACCTGCCTCGTCGTCCTTGCTGACGGCCCGATCCGGGAGATGACCGATCTCGCCGGCGGCAAGGTCGGTTTCGCCGTGGCCGGAATTCAGGAGGTGATGCTTGAAGCCATGCTCGCCCATCACGGCATGAGCGGCGAGGATGTCGAGCAGATCAATATCGGCTGGTCGATCTCACCGGCGCTGATGAGCGGCCAGGTCGACGGCGTGATCGGGGCGTTTCGCAATTTCGAGCTCAACCAGCTCGAGATCGAGGGCACTGCCGGGCGCTGCTTCAACCCCGAGGAGGAAGGCATTCCTGCCTATGACGAGCTGATCTACGTGGCCAATCCGGAAAGCATGGACACGGACGTGATCGCCCGCTTCCTCACTGCAACGGAGCGCGCCACGCATTACATTCTCAACAATCCGGAAGATGCCTGGGAGATCTTCGCGGCGACGTCCGACGAGCTGCGCACAGAGCTGAATATCCGTGCCTGGGGCGATACCTATCCGCGCTTCGCCAGTCGCCCCGCAGCCTTTGATTACGGGCGCTATGCCGATTTCGAGGCGTTCCTGCACGAGTCCGGGATGATCCCCGAGATCCACCCGGTCGAGCGCCTCGCCATCGATGTGACGCGTCCGTGACGATGCCCGGCGCATCAGCGCAGACGAAGACGGGGGCGGGCGCTGCGTCCGCTCCCGGCATCACGCTCACGGGTGAAGGCCATTCCGGCGAGGCGCTGCTCTTCGCGCCGCTGACGCTGACCCTGCCTGCCGGGCGCTGGACGGGTCTGCTCGGGGCGTCCGGCGTGGGGAAATCGACGCTGCTGCGGGTGATTGCGGGGCTGGAGACGGGTGTGCGCTTCGTCGGAGAGGTGCGCGTGAGCGACGGGCTGCCGCTCTCAGGGCGGGTGGCGCTGATGGCGCAGAGCGATCTGCTGGTGCCGTGGCGCGACATTCTCGGCAATGTCACCATCGGCGCGACCCTGCGCGGCGCACGGGCCGACCGTGATCGCGCCATGGCGCTCCTGGAGCGCGTCGGCCTCGCCGATCACGCGCACAAGCGCCCGCATATGCTCTCGGGCGGTCAGCGCCAGCGCGCCGCTCTCGCGCGCACCCTGATGGAGGATCGTCCGGTGATCCTGCTTGACGAGCCATTTTCAGCACTGGATGCGCGCATGCGCGCGCAGATGCAGGAGCTCGCCGGAGCCTTGCTCACCGGGCGCACGGTGCTGCTCGTCACGCATGAGCCGGCGGAGGCCGCGCGGCTGTCGCATGCCGCCTGGCTGATGCATGCGCGCGGGCTCGAGGCGCTGGACTTGCCGCAGACGCCGCCGGTGCGCGATCTCGAGGATCCGGCCTTTCTGAGCGCACAGGCAGCTTTGTTCAGGCGTTTGCGGGCCCGCGATCCGGGTGTCCCGGAACGCGCCGGGGAGGGGGCGTGATGGGGCCCCTTACGTTGCGCCGCAGCGCTCCGTTCCTGCGCGGGCTCGCCGTCTT
>Ga0102934_1000195_pt1 | contig 37075 bp, 32 predicted proteins | sample SalPonR2_A_D1_MG_FD_78175 | JGI IMG/M metagenome (GOLD analysis project Ga0102934, IMG submission 78175) | Salt pond soil microbial communities from South San Francisco under conditions of wetland restoration - Salt Pond MetaG R2_A_D1_MG | ecosystem: Environmental > Aquatic > Marine > Intertidal... | reverse complement strand
GCCGGCACCCCGCGCTACATGGACCGCGCCGGCGAAAAATCCCCGCCCGAGCAGTACTGGCAGTGGTACACGGAACTCAACCCGATCAAGTTGCCGGACTTCGAACAGGAACTGCGCGAAATGTGCTTCGAACCCTGGCGCTTTGCGCTACGCACCGACCCGGTCGTCGAGTACACGCCAGAGCTGCAGGGGCACGACATGGTGGCGCTGGGGATTTCGGAGTTGTATGGGGTGTTTCGGTTGAAGGGGTAGGGTGCTTTTTGAGGCTGACCCCTTTCTTGTGTCATTCCTGGCTTGACCTGGGATCCAGCGGCTTTGATTTCAGGTTGAGCACTGACAAATTCTTTGCCTGCATGCTTCGCGGGTTTTTTGGAAAGATTCGATTCTGATGACAAGTTGTGTCCACAAAGATCCCCGACGCGCTGCGCGGGCTTTGAGTTGCTCCGGTGTTGCCATCGGCTTCAAGGACCGAGTGGGTGCTTTCTTTCAGTAACGCTTGCGCTAACCGGCGCCGGCTTGCCCGGCGTACGGGTTGAGCGATTTGTTATGCGCAGCTGCGGCCCACCAAAACAGACCTCCTCCCAACGCACCCGATACCAAGACGAGAGCAACAAACAACGGTTCCTTGAAGTCATAGGCCATCAGTATCGCGACCGGAAGAACACAAGCCATACCGGCAAAGACAACTTGCCACCAGGCTAACCATCCGAACTTGCACAACAGCAAGTACATAGGAAAACCGAATAACAAAGCAACGAGGATCGCGGCGGGCAAAACCAGGAAAACTCCAATAGCACCAAAAAAGAACAGTCCGGAGAAAACTCCCGAAAGAATTGCTGCAAAAACCAATCCGCCGAAAATCTTCATATCCGCATAACTAGAAAATATGTGGCAAAAGTGCTGTGTAGCGAATAGGCACGCAAAAGTGCGCGTTAGTACGCGTGTTCGCGCAATCGGAGATTGCCAAGTCTTTGAATTCCAACGTCCTGCCCCACAGTTCGTTCGCAGCTATCCTGCACGAACGCCGCTTAGCGCGCAAGTCTAGTCGTTCCTTGACGCGGCCCCCGGCCTTCAAAGGCTTCCGCCGACTCGCCTGTCTGGGTGGACCGCGCTAGTTCTGGTCGGTCTGCCTTAGCCGAACCACGTACGCCATCCCGATCGACTTCGGGGTGGTCGGTTCGAACCCGAATCTGGAGTACAGCCTTGGCGAATGGTGATCGGCGATCAGCGAGACGTAGGCGGTCTCCGGTGCGTTCTCGTCCAGCCACTGTTTGATCGCCTGCATGATTCGTGTGCCGAGTCTCTGCTGCTGGTGATCGGGGTGAACGGCGACGTCGACGACTTCGAAGTTGCAGCCGCCGTCGCCGACGATGCGGCCCATGGCGATGAGTTCGCCGTCGAGACGGATCGTGGTCGAGAACAGGCTGTTCGGCAGGCCGCGCTCGGCGGCCTCGGCCGTCTTCGGCGAAAGCGCGCAGCGTTCCCGGAGCCGGCAGTATTCGGTAACGCCGGGAATCTCGGACCGCTGGATGCAACCTCCCGGGTCCGGGCTCGTGTGCTTGGGCATGGCGGCGTGCCGCAGCCGGGCTACGGCAGGTCGGCCTCGGGCTCCGAGACGACGTTGATCACGACAGAGGTGCCGTCCGACATCACCTCGACGCGGTCCGATTCGGGCAGGTGCGGTTCGAGGCTCGAGACCGAGCGGCCGTCGACCAGGAACATCAACTGGTCCGGTTCGACCGGCTCGGTCCGGTCGGTGTCCTCGACGAACTGCGCGACGATGTCGGTCACGTTGTTCTTGCCCGACACCTGGAGTTCGGCGGTGGAATAGGTGATCCTGTCCGCACCGAAGCAAGTGGTGGAATAAAGAACGAACAACCCCGTGATGAGAATTCGTTTCATCGAGCGTCTCCCGTAACGATGCCAGTGTACGAACCGAACCTACGGTTCCCCAGGTAAAGAATTCGCTAAGCCGCCACCGGCCTATGCGAAGAGCCCAGGACCGGCTGCTCAGTCCGCTTCGCGGCGGAGCAGGGTGTCCATGAACCGCACGCCCCAGCCGGCGTGACCGACCGGCGCGGTCGGCGTGGCCTCGTCGCGCCAGTCGACGCCGGCGATATCCAGGTGGACCCACGGCAGGTCCTCGGCGATGAAGGTGCCGACCACGGCGGCGCCGATCGAGGCGCCGGGCGTCCCGCCGGTGTTCTTGATGTCGGCGATCGGGCTTTCGATCTGCGTGAAGTGGTTCGGGTGCAGCGGCAGCGGCCAGACGTCCTCGCCGGCAGCCTCGCCGACCTCCATCATCTCCAGGCTGAACGTCATGTCGCGGGTGATGACGGCCGCGTATTCATCGCCGGTCGCGCGCGCGGCGGACCCGGTCAGGGTCGCGATGTTCAGCAGCAGGCGCGGCTGGTGCTCGACCTGGGCGTAGTGCACCGCATCGAGCAGCAGCAGGCGGCCTTCGGCATCGGTGCTCATGATCTCGACGGTCCTGCCGGACATCGAGGTCAGCACGTCGCCCGGGCGGATCGCGTCCTGTGACGGCATGTTCTCGGCCAGCGGCATCAGGCCGACCACGTTGATGTCCTCGCCGCGCTTGGCGGCCGCGAGGACCGCGCCTGCCACCGCGGCGGCGCCGGACAGGTCGGACTTCATGTACCACATGTTCTCGTTCGGCTTCAGCGAGATGCCGCCGGTATCGAAGGTGATTCCCTTGCCGACCAGCGCAACCGGCGCTTCCTCGTCGTCGGCGCCCCGGTACTCGATGACCAGCAGGCGGGGGTCGTGGATGGACCCCTGGCCGACGCCCATCAGTGCACCCATGCCGCGCTCGCGGATGGCGTCGGCATCGAGCACACTGAGCGTCACGTCGTCGACGTCCTCGAACGCCGATGTCACGTGCTCGACGAACCGCTGCGGCCAGAGGGTGTTGCCGGGCTCGCTGCCGAGATTGCGGGCCAGCGTGATGCCTTCGGCCAGGTGGACGAGATCGTTGTCGAAGCGCCGGTGGTCCGATCGGCTGGAGCCGACCACGGTGACCTCGCCGTCTTCGACGATTTCGTCCACGGTCTTGTAAGTCGTGAAGCTGTAATCGCCCAGCGCATAGCCCAGCGCCAGGTGCGCGCCGATGTCATCCACGGCCGCCTCCAGGCCGTCGACGATGATCGTCAGTCCTTCGTCGTCATCGGCCGCCATGGCGGCAAAGCCGCCGAGATCATGGATGTCGCGCGCCTCGAGTTCGTCCTCGCCTGCACCGATCACGACAACCTCCCGGAAGGGCGCCACGGCCGGCAGCGTCAGCGTCTCGCCGAGCTCACCGGAAAACCCCGTCACTTCGATGGCATTCGAGACGCGGCCACCGGTGGCGGCATCCAGTCCGATTCCCAGCGCACTGAGTTCGCCGCCGGCGGCCAGGTAGAGCACGACCCGGCCGTCCTCGGGCAGGTCGTCGGTATTGAAACTGAAGTCCGGCATGGCCAGGGCCGCCCCCGAAAGCGCCAGGGCGCTGGAAAGGAGTGCGGCCTTGAAGAGATGAACTGGTGACATCGAGCGGTTCTCCATGGTGTGGTTCGGCTACAGCATAAACCGGGTCGGTCGGGTAAGAGCGCCGATCCTGTATGGCTGGTGTCGGTGTCGTGCGAATGTCATCAAGACCTCTGACCGAAGGTGGGTCGAAAGGCCTGTCCAGCCGATCTGCAGGACCCGGGCACTCGCTGCAGTACGAGCGCGCTCGATGCGTGGCATCCCGGTGGGTTCACGGCCCGGAACGGTGGAGCGCGCAGGCGGCGAGTCCTAGACGTTCGACTTGCGCTGGCCGCCATCGACGCACAGGCAGGCGCCGGTGATCCAGCGGGCGCGCTCGGAGACGAGGAAGACGGCGACGTCGGCGATTTCCTCGGGCGTGCCGAGCCGGCCCGACGGAATGGATGACAAGGCCATCTGGTAGAACCCGGGATCGTTCTCCTTGGCGTCTTCCCAGAGGCCGCCGGGAAATTCGATCGAGCCGGGCGCGATCACGTTGACGCGAATCTTCTGCGGGGCGAGCGCGATGGCCAGGGTCTTGGAGTGACTGATCAGCGCTGCCTTGGCCGCCGCGTAGGCGGGCGGCGAGCCGGCTTCGAGGCCGGAGATCGAAGAAATGTGCAGGATGCAGCCACCGCCGGCCTCGGTGAACCAGGGGACGACCTTGCGACTGCCGCGCACCGCGCCCATGACGTCGATATCGAACCCGGCCCGCCAGGCCGCATCGTCATCGGCAAACGAATTGTCGAGTGCGGAGGTGTTGTTGACGAGAATATCCAGCCGTCCGAACGCGTCGTGTGCCGTGTCGAGAAAGCGATCGAAGGCTTCCGCATCGGAAACGTCGCAGACCTCGGCGACCACGGTGCTACCGAATTGGCGGAGCTCGGCCTCGGTCTGCCGCAGCGCCTGCTCCCCACGCGCACAGATCGCGACGCTTGCCCCTTCCCGGGCCAGCCCGAGCGCAATCGCCCGGCCGATGCCCTTGCTGCCGCCGGTAACGACCGCGCATTTGCCGTCGAGTCTCAGATCCATGTGTGTCTCCGTGTCGGGTTCGGGCGCGCTTCATCGATACCGCGCCGCCAAGGGTGGATCGCAGCGCGATCGTCGGTCGGAACGCAGGGTTCCGGATCGACCGAACTGGCCGTATCGTCATGCAGAATCCGGCGTATCGAAACTCTCGAAGCCGAAGCGTTCTCCCGCTTCCCATGCCTCGCGGTCATTGCCGCGGTTCGGGATTCCACCTGCCGTCTTCAGCATCCGAGCCAGGTGCATGCAGTTCCAGGTCATGATCGTGGTGTTGCGCTGCGTGAATTCGTTGTCGAACCCGACGCGCCCTCCGTCGTCCTTCGGGTCACCGAACGAGGGTCCGGGACCGGCTTCGCCGATCCATCCGCAATCGGCCTGCGGCGGCAGTGTGAAGCCAAGATGGTTCAAGGCATAACCAATGGTCATCGCGGTATGCTTGATGCCGTCTTCATTGCCCGTGATTGCGCAGCCGCCGACCTTGCCGTAGAAGATCGACTGGCCGTTTTCGTTGAGCTCGCCGGACATGGCATACAGACGCTCGATCAGGATTCGGCAGATCGAGCTTTCCTCCCCCAGCCAGATCGGCGTGCCGACGATGAGAATATCGGCTGCCTTCACTTCCTTCCAGAGCGCCGGCCAGTCATCGTCCGCCCGGCCGTGCTGCGTCATGTCGGGAAAAACTCCGGGTGGAACCTCGTGCTCTGCAAGATGCAGGAATTCCACTGGAATACCGGCTTTCATCATGATGGCAGCGGACGCTTCCAGCAGCAATCGCGTGTGACTGTCTTCGGAATGCCTCTTGAGCGAGGTGTTGATGAACAAGGCGGTCAGCCCTTCGAATTCGCTCATGGTTGCTCCTGGTTGGTGTGCGCGGTGTTCGGTGCCCGACGGATCGAAGCGGTGTGCATCGGAGCGTGGCGGCCGTTCAACCGTCAGCAACCCCCAACGCCGCGAGTCGCTGTCGTGCCTGCTGGCCTATCGGTGCATCGGACCGCGCTGCGATTCGATAATGTCGAATGGCCTGGTCGCGATTTCCATCGCGCTGTTCGATGGTGCCGAGCAGGTAGTGGCCGATGGCGGTGGGCATGCGCTCGTTGGCAGCGGCCAGGTCGGTGCGGGCGGCGTCGTGCTGTTCCAGCTCGTTGCGCGCCATGCCGCGGCGGAGGTGATGGTAGAACCAGCCGTCGTTGCGGGCCAGGGCGTCGGTGAAGGCGCGCTCTGCCCGGCGGTAGTCGCCGCGGGCGGCGAAGACGTCGCCCTTCAGCGCATGGAAGCGCGGCTCGGCGGGCTCGAGTCGGATGGCGTCCTCGACCCGGGCGAGCGCGGTGTCGTAGTCCTTCTCGTCGAGCGCCTTGCGGCCCTCTTCGTAGGCGTCGTAGGCCGGCTTGGCGGCGCGCAGGCGGGCGGTGGCTCGCTGGTAGTCCTCGCGGCCGATCTCGCCGCCGGCGCCGAGTTCAGCGAGTAGTCGGCGGTTGTTCTCGACCCGCTCGCGGCTGGGCGGGTGCGAGGCGAACCAGGCGTCCCAGGCGCTGCTCTGGCGGCCTTCGGAAAGGCGGACGAAAGTTTCCTGCAGTTCGACGGCGCCGACCGGGTCGTAGCCGGCACGTTTCATCATGCGCATGCCGTAGAGGTCGGCCTCGCGTTCGGCATCGCGCGAATAGCGCTGGTTGATCAGCTGGGCGCCGACCATGCCGCCGAGCAGGGCGACCTGGCCGTAGCCTTCGTCATCGGTGGCCGCGCCCACGGCGATGCCGCCGGCCAGCACGGCGCCTTGCAGCAGCAGGTTCCGGGTCTGGCCCTGGGCCCCGTGACGGGCGGCGGCGTGGACGATTTCGTGGCCCAGTACGGCCGCCAGTTCGGATTCCGACTGCATCTCGGTCAGCAGTCCTCGGTTGATCGCGATCTTGCCGCCGGGCAGGGCCCAGGCGTTCGGGACGGACTCGTTGATGACCTCGAACTCGTAAGGAAGATCACGCGCCGCGACACCGGCCAGCCGCTGGCCCACGCCCTGGACGTAGTCGACCAGGCCGGGGTCCATCGTGAAGTCGCCGCCCTGAGCCTGGCGCAGCGGAGCGTACTGCTGGCGGCCGACGTCGAGTTCCCACTGCTCGCCGACCATGCTGAGCTCACGCTGGCCGGTGACCGGGTTGACGGCGCAGCCGCCGGCGAACAGCACGGCGCCGAGCAGCAGCGCGAGACGTGAACGATGCGATCCGGAACGGTTCGAACGCGCCATGGCGAGTCCTGACGGTGAATGAATGACGCCCAGTCTAATGGACGCCGCTGCTCGTTCCTTAACCTTGATCGAGCCGGCTGGCGCGGTGCCGGAAGGCGGCAGTTGCCGGTGATCCCGAAGTCCCCGCAGGCAAGCGTGGCGTCCGCGCCCGGATGCCGCCAGCGACGGGGAAGTCACCGCGTGCCGGGTCAGGGGGCCGCGCTGGATTCCTCCACCGGCTTGCACTCGCCGCCCGGAGCCGGCAGGCGGTCGGCGGGGGAATACTCGATCAACTCGATGACCAGCCGGTCGTCGTCTTCGTGGTGCAGGGTGCGGACCGGGATCCAGTCCAGTTCGGCGGCGTGCCAGCCGATGTAGTTGCGCGACGAGCCGGGCTTGCGGAAGCGCTCGATCACCGCGGTGTCGAAACAGCGACCGGCGATGTCGACGGTCTCGCCGCCGAGGAAGCGCACCTGTTGAGTTTCCAGTTCGTCGCGCTCGACGACCAGGAACGGCAGGCTGCGTGCCTCGCCGGCGGCCTCGGGCAGGACGGCGGCAACGGCCAGCCGCAGGGTCAGCGGATCGAGCGCGCCCCGGGCCAACGGTACGCGGGTCTCGCCATCGTGGGTGATGGTGTCGGTGTGCAGGCCGTCCCAGTCGTAGCGGTGCTGCCAGAAGCGGTCCTTGCCCGGCCGGCGCGAGACGTGGTGATAGGTCAGCGGCACGATGCGGCCGTCGCGCCAGTCGAACCAGCCGGATTCGACGGTCGACACGCCGAGCATCCGGACCAGGAACGCGGTCGCCTCGGAGTCGATGCGGTAGTACCAGAGGCCGTCGTCGCGGCGGGTCAGTTCGGCGTGCATCAGGCCCAGCTCGTCGCCGTTGCGAGTGACGCGATAGACCGCGCTGTGCTCGCGGAATGGCGCAGCGCGGTCGGCGGCCGGGTCAGTCGTCTGTGCCTGGGCCGGCCCGGCTGCGGCCGGGGCCAGTGCGACGGCCGTCCACGTCCAGGTCGCGATCCAGCAGCAGCGGAGCGTTCGAAGATTCATCATCCGCAGTTCGGACCGCATCGCGGCCGAGAAGTGCCAGAACGGCGGGATAGAGACGGTGTTCCTGTTCGAGCACGCGGGCGGTCAGTGCGGCGACGTCGTCGCCGGGCTGAACCGGCACGCGGGCCTGGGCGATAACCGGGCCGCCGTCGAGCTCGGGGGTGACCCAGTGCACGCTGGCGCCGTGTTCGGTCACGTCATCGGCCAGCGCGCGAGCGTGGGTGTCCAGGCCGCGGTAGGCCGGCAGCAGCGAGGGATGGATGTTCACCATGGTCCCGGCGTGGCGCGCGACGAAGCCGTCGGACAGCACGCGCATGAACCCGGCCAGCGCGACCAGGTCGGGCGCGAAGGCGGTCAGTGCTTCGTCCAGCGCCTGTTCGAACGTTGCGCGGTCCGGAAAGGCGCGGCGCGGGATCTGCACGGTGTCGATTCCGCGCTCGGCCAGCCGGTCCAGGCCCTCGGCCGGCCGGTCGGCGATGGCGGCGACGAAGTTCATCGGTATGCGCCCGGCGTCGATGGCGTCGAGGATGTTCAACGCGTTGCTGCCGCGGCCGGACAGCAGGAGGACCAGCCGGGGTCGACGGGGGGCGGGCTGCATCGGCGGTCAGGCGTCGCGGTAACGCACTCGATCGGCCCCGGCGTCGTCGATGACGCGCCCGATCACGCCCAGTGACGCCTCGCCGGCCTCGTCCAGCGCTCGCAGCACGGCCTCGGCCGCGTCGGCCTGGACGATCAGCACGAAGCCGACGCCCAGGTTGAAGGTGCGGCGCATTTCGGCCGGCTCGATGCGGCCGACCTGGGCCAGCCAGCCGAACAGGTCAGGCGGCGTCCACGACGCACCGTCGAGCTCGATGCCGAGTTCGTCCGGTACGACCCGCACGATGTTCTCGGTCAGGCCGCCGCCGGTGATGTGGGCCATCCCGCGGATCGGGTGGGTATCGAGCAGCGGGCGAACCGCGTCGACGTAGATGCGGGTCGGCGCCAGCAGGGCCTCGGCGCGCTCGCGCTCGGCGGCCACGCCGCCGGCGCGATCGAGCACCCTGCGGATCAGCGAATAGCCGTTCGAATGGGGGCCGGAGCTCGGCAGGCCGATAATGGCGTCGCCGGCCCGGATGGTGCTGCCGTCGATCAGCCGGTCGCGTTCGACCGCGCCGACCGTGAAGCCGGCCAGGTCGTAGTCGCCGGGGCCGTACATGCCCGGCATCTCGGCGGTTTCTCCCCCGATCAGCGCGCAGCCGGCCTGGCGGCAGCCCTCGGCAATCCCGGACAGGACGCCGGCGGCGGCGTCGACGTCGAGTGTGCCGCAGGCGAAGTAGTCGAGAAAGAACAGCGGCTCGGCGCCGGTGACCAGGATGTCGTTGACGCACATCGCGACCAGGTCGATGCCGATGGTGTCGTGCCGATCGAGCGCGCGGGCCAGCAGCAGCTTGGTGCCGACACCGTCGGTGCCGGAGACCAGCACCGGATCACGGTACTTCTGGCCCAGTGCGAACAGGCCGCCGAAACCGCCGAGACCGCCGAGGACTTCCGGTCGCGTGGTGGCCTTGACCAGCGGCTTGATGCGGTCGACCAGCGCGTTGCCGGCGTCGATGTCCACGCCCGCGTCGCGGTAGCTCAGGCGCTCGTTCTGCGGGTCATGGTCGGGCGGCTTCGAGGCCATCGGAGTCCCCTCGTGCGGGTGCGTGGGCGGATGCGGCGCATTGTGCCCGATTGTGCGCCGCGCGGGGGTTCGACGCACGGCCGCGAGCCCGGCGCTGTGCTATCGTTCCGCGAATCATGCAAGCGCTGCGATTCGTCCGATCGTTCATTGTACCGACCCTGCTGTCGCTGGCCCTGGCGGCCCCGGTGGTCGCCCGGCCGTCCGCTATCTCGGCGCTGTACGTCGGCGAGGTTCCGGTGGATGCGCCCGCTGGGGACGTTCTCGCCGACGCCCCGCCGCACACGCCGCTTCTTGCCGCTCTGAACCAGGTCCTGGTCCGGGTTACCGGGCAGGTCGGGGCCGACCTGGTCGGCGAGCTCGGCATCGATCGCAGCGAGGCGCTGTCGCTGTCGCTGGCCCGGCAGTATCGCGAAGTGGAGGTGCCGCAGGCCGACCGGGGCCCGCGGACCGAGCGGCGGCTGCGCGTGGACTTCGACCCGGCTGCCGTCGATCGTCGGCTGGACGCGGCCGGCCTGGCCCGGTGGGGCAGGGAACGGCCGGAGATGCTGCTGTGGATTGCCGACGACGGGCCGGACGGCGCGCGCTACCTCACGCCCGCCCCGGTACTGGACCACGCCCTGGACCAGGCCATGTTCCGCTACGGCCTGGCGATCACCCGGCCGATTCTGGATGCCTTCGACCGGATCGAGGTCACGCCCTCGGACATCCGCGGCGGGTTCGCCGGCGTGGCCGAGGCGGCCCGGCATCGCTACGGCGCCGACGGCGTGATCCTGCTCGATCTGCGCGAAGGTGCGCAGTACTGGACCGGCCGCTGGGTCTGGCGGCTCGGCGACATCGAGTTCGGATTCTCGCGCTCCGGCGCGACGCCGGCCGAAGTGATCGAGCTGGGCATTGCCCGGATCGCCGGCGCGCTGTCCGCCCGGTTCGCCGTGCAGCCCGGCGTCGAAGCGCGCCGCCGGCTCGTGGTATCCGGCATCGATCGCCCGGTGCACTACGCCGAGGTGCGCGATTTCCTCGATGGGCTGACCGGCGTCGAGGCCGTGCGCCTGCTGGGCGCGGAGCGCGACACGCTGACTTTCGAGCTCGACTCCAGCGCCGACGGCCTGCAGCAACGTATCGAGCTGTCGGGCCTGCTGCGGTTCGAGCGCCACGACCTGGCTTCGGGCACGCTGTACTACGCGCTGGCGCTGTGAGCACGGCGTCCGGGCAAGCCTCCGCCTGGCGCCAACTTCCCAACGTGCTGACCGCGCTGCGGCTGGTGCTGGTGCCGCCGATCCTGATCCTGCTGGTCGAAAGCCGCTATGGCATCGCGCTGGCGCTGGTCATCGTGGCCGGGATCAGCGATGCGCTGGACGGCTGGCTGGCCCGGCGCTTCGGCTGGCAGAGCCGGATCGGCGGCATTCTGGATCCGCTGGCCGACAAGCTGCTGCTGGTCGGTACCTACGTCACCCTCGGCCTGCTCGGCCACCTTCCGGCCTGGCTCGTGGTGCTCGTGGTGCTGCGCGACGTGGTGATCGTGGCCGGTGCGCTCGTTTATCACTTCAGGTTCGAGGTCGTCCAGCCCGAACCCACCCAACTGTCCAAGATCAACACCGTGGCCCAGCTGATGCTGGTCCTGGTCGTGATGGTGGAACTGGCCGGCGGGCCCGTGCCGCTCGTCGTCGAAGCCGGCCTGGTCTGGACGGTCGGTGCGCTGGTCGTGCTGACCCTGGCCCAGTACGTCTGGATCTGGAGCCTGCGCGCATCGCGGATCGCACGCGAACGGAGCGGCCGATGAGCGCGCCGCAGCTCCCGCTCGCGCTGTCGCCGCCGCGCCGGCCGCGGTTTGCCAATTTCATCGCCGGCGACAACGGGCTGATCGTGCGGACCCTTCGCGATGGGCTGGAGCCGGGTCAGTGGGTGCGGGTCTCCGGTCCGGTCGGATCCGGTCGCAGTCATCTCGCGCTGGCCACGGTGGCCGGGCTGGCCGAGCGGAATCTCCGCTGCGTGTTTGTGCCGGGCGCGACGCCTGCGGCCGCGGCGCTGCTCGAAGCAGCCGGCGGCGACTGGGTGGTGATCGACGACTACGACGCGCTGGGCAACGACGACGAGCGCGAACGAGCGCTGTTCAACGCCTTGAACCGCTGGCGCGCCGAGCGGACCGGCGTGGTGCTGATCGGCGGCGATCGCTCGGCTTTCCGCCTGCCCGACCTGCGTTCGCGGTTGGGGCAGGCCGCTCACCTGGTGCTCAGACCGCTCGACGATCGCTCACTGGAGGCGCTGGTACGCCAGCTGGTCGAGGACTACGGCGTGGTCGCCGGACGTGGGGTGATCGACTATCTGATGCGGCACGGGCCACGGGCCGTGGCACCGCTGGCGGTGCTGGTCGAGCGGATGAGCCAGCGGGCGCTGGCCGAACGGCGGGTGCTTTCGATTCCGCTGGCGCGCAGTTGCCTGGAGGACGCCGGCGAGGCATGAAGATGCCGCGCGGGAGGCCGCGCGGCATCGTCGATCCCGATCAGTCGAGCACGGATTCGTTCAGCCGGGCGTCGAATTCGAAATCGATGCCGGCCTCGCTCAGGCCGATGCGGAACGCGCCCTGGTCGTACAACTCGGCCATCTGCGCGTACTGCGCCTGCTGCTCTTCGAGCATGGCCGCGGCTTCCGGATCGATCTCGGTGCCGGTGGATTCCATCGTCTTGTTGACCACGTTCATCAGCTCGACGAGCAGGTCGAAATCCATGCGGCCGGCGATCAGGTACGGATCGGGCTCGGTCCGGTCCAGGCCTTCGGTCATCGCGTCGATCTGGTCTTCGCCGATGGCCATGCCGATGGCTTCTTCGCTCATCGCCATCCAGGCCTGCAGACCGGTACCGGCCAGCTGCGGAATGGCTTCGACCGGTACCTTCTGCGGCTCACCGCCGGGCTCGAGGGTCAGCTCGGCGACCTGCGGGGAGAACATCTGCGCCATGCCGACCAGCAGCTGCGGATCCTTCATGAAGAAGGCCAGCGTGCCGCCGCCGGTGGGCAGGCCGCTGTCGCCGAACTCCAGGCTGCTGGCTTCGAGGAACAGGCCCTTGAGGTTGGTCACCATCGGCGGAATCGGGCGATTCAGCGCGCCCTGGATCTGCGGAGCCTGCTGGGCGATGGTCGTGAAGGCCGCGCACTGCGGCGGGTTCTCGACCCAGCCGTCGACCAGCCCGCGGGCGAATTCACGCGCCGCCAGCAGGTCGATGGACATGCCGAAGTTGACCAGCCCGGTCAGTTCTCGGTCGATCGAGGCCGGAGCGCGGGCGATCGCGGCGATGCCCTGGCCGATGGCCTCCGAGGTCTCGATGCGCAGTAGCGCGTCGGCATCGGTGGCGGTCATTTCGGTATAGCCCATGACCATGCGCGGCATGGCCGCGGTCAGCGCCTGGAACTCGGCCGGGCAGGCCGGGTCGTTGCGGAAGGCATCGAGTTCGGCGTCCATGCCGAGCGCGCCGATCACCGGGTCGGGGCCGAGCACTCGGGCGACGATGCGCTGGAAGTCGACATAGCCGCTGCCGAAGGGGGTGAACCCGATATCGCGGTTCAGCGCGCTCAGCGCGGCGGCATCCATGGCCTCGACCGGATCGGTCGCGCCGACCAGGCGGCTGAGCACCGCCGGCTGATCCGGCACCATGCCAGCGGTGACTACGCCGTCGTCGATCACGACCGCGGCACCCAGCGGCGGCTCGATCGGGAACCAGATGACTTCGCGGCCTTCGATCTGGCGGCGCTCCAGCGGCGCTTCCAGGCCGGCCTCGATGCGCGCGATCTTGGCCCGGAAGGCATCGGCGTCGCGCAACTCCAGGTGCACGACCGGAAACAGCGAAATGCCGTGGAACGCATACATCGGATTGGTGTGCAGGCCGGCGGCCTCCCAGCCTTCGCGGGTCAGCAGCGAGCTGACCTCGTTGACCAGGGCGCGGGCCTCGGGTGGCAGGTCCTCGTCTTCGGCCACGGCGTCGAGCATGGCCTGGTTGCTTTCGGCCGAGGCGTCGTTGATCGCCCAGGCCGCATCGACCAGGTCTTCGGGCGTGCGCACGAGGTTGGCGTAGATGTAGGGCGTATCGGCGTCGATCCGATCGAAGAAGGTCGGCCCGGCCTCGCCTGCCGCCTGCGCCGTAGCGCGGTCGGTGGCCGAGTCGGCGGCTGAATCGGGCGCCGTGTCGTCCCCGCAGCCGGTCAACAGCAGCGTGGTGCTCAGCAGGGCAAGGGGCAGCAGTCTCATGATCATCGCTCCTGGATGGTGGGTTCCGGTTTGCCGGCCGCCCCTCGGCCGGACTGCAAGGAGCAGCGCGGCCGGGAGCGCCCGGCGTGCATATATAGTGTTATACAACAGTAACACACTGTCAAGTCCCCTTGGCTGCGACCGGACCCGGCCGTCGGCGCGAACGGCACCTTCCGGGCCCGGATCGGTCATACTTCGCGAGGAGTCGGCCAGACAGTCGCTGGTCCCGGTTTCCGGGGCCGGAGGAAAGTCCGGGCTTCACAGGGCAGGGTGCCAGGTAACGCCTGGGGGGCGCGAGCCCACGGAAAGTGCCACAGAAAACAGACCGCCTGCGGCCTTCGGGCCGTCGGTAAGGGTGAAAAGGTGCGGTAAGAGCGCACCGCGTCGCGGGTAACCGTCGGCGGCACGGTAAACCCCACCCGAAGCAAGGCCAAATAGGGATGCCATGGCGCGGCCCGCGCTGCATCCGGGTAGGCTGCTCGAGGCGGCTGGTGACAGCCGTCCCAGACGAATGACTGTCCTCGACAGAACCCGGCTTATCGGCCGACTCCTCTTCTTCTGTTCCACCCGGTCGCCCGTAGTCGGCGACCGGGCGTGATGGGCGTCACAGAAACACAAGCTCTGTACCTTCATACAGTGCTGCATCTTGGATCCCGTCGAACCCCCTCAACGCCCTGATTTACCGGGCCAAACCGGCTTGACAGCCTTGTGGTGAGGGTCTATTGTGGCGCTCAGTGGGAAATTGTGGGATTAAGTGGAGAATAGGTGCCAGCCATGTTTTTCGGTGAAACGGCGATCAACCTCGATTCCAAGGGCCGGATGGCGCTGCCGACGCGCTATCGCCCCGGTATCGAGGAGGCCTGCGGAAACCGGCTGGTGCTCACCTATTCGGCCTTCGACGCCGGATGTCTCTGGTTGTATCCCGAACCCGAATGGGAGCGCGTCCGCGATCAGGTGATGGCGCTGTCGACCTTCCAGAACAGCCATCGCAGCCTGCAGCGCAGGCTGGTCGGTTCGGCCACGCCGCTGGAGCCCGACGCCAGCGCCCGGTTGCTGCTGCCGCAGACATTGCGCCAGGTGACCGGGCTGGAAAAGAAGGTGGTGCTGATGGGCATGGGCGCGCGATTCGAAATCTGGAACGAGAACGTGCTCAACCAGCGGCGCGCGGAAGAAGAGCGGTCCATGCAGGAGCAGGCCTCGCCCGAAATGGCCCAGCTGGTTCTCTGAGTCGTGGCCCATGTCCCGGTATTGCTGGAGGCGGCGGTGGATGCGCTGAACATCATCGAAGACGGGACTTATGTCGACGCGACGTTCGGTCGTGGCGGCCACAGCGCGCGCATTCTCGAGCGGCTGGGTCCGTCCGGCCGCCTGATCGCGATCGACCTCGACCCCGAAGCGCTGGCGGTCGGGCGGGAGCGGTTCGGGGCCGATGCGCGCGTGACCTTCGCCCGGGCCAGCTTCGGCGAGCTCGGCGAACTGGCCGAGCAGCTCGGAATCGAGGGCCGGGTGGACGGGTTGCTGATGGACCTGGGCGTGTCCTCGCCCCAGATCGACGATCCCGAGCGCGGCTTCAGTTTCCGCGAGGACGGCCCGCTGGACATGCGCATGGACCCCGAACGCGGCGTCTCTGCCGCCGAGTGGCTGGCCGGCGTCGACGAGCGCGAGTTGGCCGACGTGCTTTTCCGCTACGGCGAAGAGCGGCATTCGCGCCGCATTGCGCGGGCCATCGTCGATGCGCGCGCCGAGACGCCGATCACCCGCACCCTGCAGCTGGCCGACATCATTCGCTCGGCGGTACCGAAGAAGGCCGCGGCCCGCGACCGGATCGATCCGGCCACGCGCAGCTTCCAGGCCATCCGCATCGCGGTCAATGGCGAGCTTGAGGCGATCGAGCGCGCGCTGGACTCGGCGCTGGAGGTGCTGGCCGCGGGCGGCCGGCTGGCCGTGATCAGCTTTCACTCGCTCGAGGACCGGATCGTCAAGCGGTTCATCCGCGAGCACGCGCGGCCTCCGGCGGCCAGCCGACGGAGGCCGGCGGTGCCGTTTTCGGCCCGGCTGCGCGAGATCGGCAAACTGGTCCGGCCCGAGGAGGCCGAGCAGCAGGCCAACCCGCGCGCCCGCTCCGCGCGGATGCGGGTGGCCGAACGGCGGGCCGCCGGAGGTGCCGCTTGAAGGCGTGGATCGTACTGATCGCCCTGCTGGTCGCGACCGTGGCCAGCGCAGTGGCGCTGGTCGGCGCGCGGCACGACGCGCGCCAGCTGTTCATACAGCTCGAGGCGGCCGCCCAGGACCACGACGACGAGCGCGTCGAATGGTCCCGCCTGCAGCTCGAACTGGCCTTTCTCGGCGAATCCAGCCGGATCGAGGCCCAGGCTCGCGAGTCGCTGGAGATGCGGCAACCGCGCGATATCGGACTGTTGGTGCGTAACGATGGCTGAGGCGACCTCGAAACCCGCCGGCAGCCGGCTGCGCGTGGCGATGCTGCTAGCCGTCATGGCGCTATGCGCACTGGGCCTGGTGGCCCGTGCGGTGAAGCTGCAGGTCATGGACACGGAGTTCCTGCAGGGCGAGGGCGAGGCCCGGTTCCTGCGCCAGGTCGAGATCCCGGCCATGCGTGGCTCGATCCTCGATCGCAACGGCGCGCCGCTGGCGGTGTCGACCCCGGTCGAGTCGGTCTGGGCGCACCCCGGTGAACTGCTGCAGGCCGCCGACCGCATTCCGATGCTGGCCGGCGTGCTCGGCCAGGACGCCGAGGCCATCGAACGCCGTCTGACCCAGCGCGCCGACCGCGAGTTCGTCTGGATCATCCGCCGCATCGCGCCCGACCTGGCCGAGCGTGTCCGCGAGCTGGACATCCCGGGCGTGTTCCTGCAGCGCGAATACCGTCGCTTCTACCCGACCTCGGACGTCAGTTCGCAGGTCGTGGGTTTCACCAACATCGATGAAGTCGGCCAGGAAGGGCTGGAGCTGGCCTATGACAGCTGGCTGATGGGCCAGACCGGCGCCAAGCGGGTGATCAAGGATCGCCTTGGCCGGGTCGTCGAGAACATCGAGCAGGTGCGCGAAGCGCGGCCCGGACAGGACCTGACGCTGACACTGGACCGGCGCCTGCAGTACCTGGCCTACCGCGAACTGACCCGCACCGTGGCCGAACACCAGGCCCGGTCCGGCTCGGTCGTGGTCATGGACGTGATCACCGGTGAGGTTCTGGCGATGGTCAACGTGCCATCGTTCAACCCGAATTCCCGCGACCTCGGCAACCCGGAGGGACGGCGGAACCGGGCGCTGACCGACGTGCTCGAGCCCGGATCGGTGGTCAAGCCGTTCGTCGTGGCCGCTGCCATGGAAGCCGGCCTGGCCTACCCGGACCTGGTCGTCGATACCACTCCGGGCACGATGCAGGTCTCCGGCCACACCATTCGCGACGTCCGCAACTACGGCGAGCTGACCGTGACCGGCATTCTGACCAAGTCGTCGAACGTCGGCGTGGTCCAGCTGGCGCTGGGCATGGACCCGCGCCACTTGTGGAGCATGTATTCGCGGCTCGGCTTCGGCCAGGTCACCGGCACCGGCTTCCCCGGCGAATCGGCCGGCGTACTGCGCGACTACGAGCGCTGGCGCAAGCTCGAGCAGGCGACGCTTTCCTACGGCTACGGCCTGTCCGTCACGCCCCTGCAGCTGGTCCGCGCGATCGCCTCGATCGCCGACGACGGCCGGCTGCGCCAGCCCAGCTTCGTGCTCGGCAGCGACAATCCGGTGCAGACTGTCATGGACCCGTCGCTGGCCGGAGAGGTCAGCGCCATGCTCGAGACCGTGACGCTGCCGGGCGGGACGGCCACCCGCGCCGACGTGCCGGGCTATCGCGTGGCGGCCAAGACCGGCACGTCGCGCAAGGTCGGCGTCGGCGGCTATGGCGATCGCTACGTCGCCAGCATCGGCGGATTCGCGCCGGTCTCGCGGCCGAAGCTGGCTGCCGTGGTCGTCATCCATGACCCGCGCGGCGACGAATACTACGGCGGCGCCGTTGCTGGCCCGCTGTTCGGCCGCGTGATGGCCGACGCGCTGCGCCTGATGAATGTCCCGCCGGATGACGTCGGCACGCTGATCGCACGGCTCGGAGACTCGCAATGACCCGGCTGGCGACACTTCTTGGCGGCTGGCCGGGCACCCCGGAGCCGCTGCCACCGCTCGACGTCGGCGGCTTGAGCCAGGACAGCCGCCGGGTCCGGCCGGGCGATGCGTTCGTTGCGCTGCCCGGTGCGCAGGCACACGGGATGGCGTTCGCCGCCGAGGCGTTGGCCGCTGGCGCGGTGGTGGTGCTGCACGATGCCGCAGACGCGCCGCCGGCCGACATCGCCGCTTCCTGCATCGCCGTCGAAGGGCTGAACGCGCGCACGGTCGACCTGGTCCGGCGCTTTCACGGTGAGGCCGTGGCCGGGCTGGATCTCTTCGCGGTCACCGGCACCAACGGCAAGAGCTCGGTGGCCTGGCTGATGGCCCAGGCACTGGGCGGTGCCATGGTCGGCACCCTCGGCATCGGCCGGCCCGGCGCGATGGCCGAGTCTGACCACACCACCCCGGACCTGTTCACGACCTGGCGTGCGCTGGCCGAGCTGGCCGGCCAGGGCGTCGGGTCGGTGGCACTGGAAGCCTCGTCGCACGCGCTGGACCAGGGCCGCCTTGCCGGGCTGACCTTCACGGCCACGGCCTTCACCAATCTCGGCCACGACCATCTCGATTACCACCTCACGCGCGAGGCCTACGGCGCGGCCAAGGCCCGGCTTTTCCTCGATCACGCCAGCCGCCGCCAGTGGATCAATCTCGATGACCCGTTCGGCCGCATGCTGGCCTCGAACCTGCGCGAGCGCGACGGCCTGCGGACCTACGCGCTGGATCCGTCGCGCGGCGCCGACGTGACGGCCGAGATCCGGCGCGCCGATCTCGACGGCCTGGCCCTGACCCTGCACCTGCCCGGCGGTCCGGTCGAGGCCGAGACGCCGTTGATCGGTCGGGTCAACGTGCTGAACCTGATGGTCGTGGCCGGCGAACTGGCGGAGCGCGGATTCGACGGGCCGACGATCGCCGAGCGGCTGGCGGCGCTCGTGCCGGTGCCGGGCCGGATGAACCGGGTCGACGGCGCAGACCGCCGCGTGATCATCGACTACGCCCACACGCCGGACGCGCTGGAGAGCGCGCTGGCTGCGCTGCGTCCGCTGACCGGTGGGCAGCTGTTCTGCGTGTTCGGCTGCGGCGGTAACCGTGATCGCGCCAAGCGCCCGGAGATGGGCCGGATCGCCGAATCCCTGGCCGACCGGGTAATTCTGACCGACGACAACCCGCGGCACGAAGACGGGCTGGCCATCGTTCGCGAGATCCAGGCCGGCATGCAGCGGCCGGAGCGTTCGCGAGTGATGCGCGATCGCGCCGAGGCGATCCGGCTGGCGATCCGCGAGGCCGGGTCCGACGACGTGGTGCTGGTGGCCGGCAAGGGCCACGAGCGCGAGCAGGTGGTCGGCGACACGGTCCGGCCGTTCTCCGACTTCGACGCGGTGCGGGCCGCGCTGGAGGAGGCGGCATGATGCGTTTCGACCTCGCCACCGCCGCGCGGATCACCGGCGGCCGCGTCGCCGGCCCAGGCGCGACCTTCGAGGGCGCCGTGATCGATTCGCGTCGGGTGCGCGCCGGGCAGCTGTTCTGTGCGCTGACCGGGGAGCACGTGGACGGACACGATTTCGTCGCTTCTGCAGCAAAGGCCGGTGCCGCTGCCGCGCTGGTCGATCGGGAGGTCGCGGTCGACCTGCCGCAGCTGGTCGTCGACAACGTCGCCCGGGCGCTCGGCCAGCTGGCCGCGGCCTGGCGCGAGTCGCTGGACGTCGCGGTCGTCGGCATCACCGGCAGCAACGGAAAGACCACGGTCAAGAACCTGGTCGCCGGCGTGCTCGGCCGGGTCGGGCCGACGCTGGCGACCGAGGGCAACCTGAACAACGAACTGGGCGTGCCGCTGACGCTGGCGCGCCTCGGTCGCGAGCATCGCTTCGCGGTCGTCGAGATGGGTTGCGGACAGCCCGGCGACATCGATTACCTGGCCCGCCTGGCGCGGCCGACGGTCGGTATCGTGACCAACGCCGGCCCGGCCCACCTCGAGCGCCTCGGCAGCGTCGAGGGCGTGGCCCGTTGCAAGGGCGAACTGTTCGAAACCGTCGGCGAGCTGCGCGGGAACGACGGCACCGTGGTGATCAACCGCGACGACCCGTTCTGCGAGGCCTGGATCGAACGCGCCGGGAACGCCGGCGTCCTGACCTTCGGCCGCGACGCGTCGGCCGACATCCACCTGATCGACGACGACGGGGCGCCGCGCCTGGATACGCCGCAGGGCGCGATCGAACTGCACCTGGCGCTGCCCGGCGCGCACAACCGCGCGAATGCCGCTGCGGCCACCGCCGCGGCGCTGGCGCTGGGCGTTCCGAACGAGGTCATCGAGGCCGGGCTGGCCGCCGTCCACGGCGTGCCCGGCCGTCTCGACGTGCGCCACATGGACGGCGGCTGGACGCTGATCGACGACACCTACAACGCCAATCCGGCCTCGCTGTATGCCGCGATGGCCGTGCTCGCCGAGCAGCCCGGCGAACGCTGGCTGGTGCTCGGCGACATGGCCGAGCTCGGCGAGGACAGCGACAAGCTGCACGCCGAGGTGGGCAGTGCAGCGGCCGGATTCGGCGTCACGCGGCTCTATGCCACCGGCCTGCACGCGACCCGCGCCGCTGTGGCTTTCGGGCGCCGCGGCGAAGCCTTCGACTCGACCGAGGGACTGGCCGAGGCGCTGAACGACGCGGTCCACCAGGGCGTGGTCTGCCTGGTCAAGGGCTCCCGCTCGGCGCACATGGAAGACGTGATCGCACGGCTGATGCACCGACAGGCGAACGGTGAGGGCGAGGCATGTTGATCTGGCTGCTCGAGGACTGGCTTTCGCTGGACGTCGCGCTGTTCGGCTTCATCACCTTCCGCACCATCATGGCGGCACTGACCGCGCTGGCCGTGTCGCTGATCGTCGGCCCGATCTTCATCCGGTTCCTGGTCTCGCGCAAGCTCGGTCAGCCGATCCGCGAGGTCGGCCCGCAGACCCATTTCGACAAGCAGGGCACGCCGACCATGGGCGGTGCGCTGATCCTGATCTCGATCGTCCTTGCCACGCTGCTGTGGGCGGACCTGGCGAACCGCTACGTCTGGACCGTGCTGTTCACGACCAGTGCGTTCGGCGCGATCGGCTTCGTCGACGACTGGCGCAAGCTCAAGTACAACGACTCGGCCGGCATCTCTGCGGCGGCCAAGTACACGCTGCAATCCGTCGCCGCGCTGGTCGCGGCGGTCTTCCTGTACAGCACCGCCGACGTGCCCGGCGCCACCGAGCTGCTGGTGCCGTTCTTCAAGGACGTCGCGGTGCCGATGGGCCTGGGCTTCGTGGTGCTGACCTACTTCTGCATCGTCGGCTCGTCGAACGCGGTCAACCTGACCGACGGACTGGACGGGCTGGCGATCGTCCCGGCGGTGATGGTGGCGATCGGGCTGGGCATCTTCGCCTATGCGGTCGGCAACGCGATCTTCGCCGACTACCTCGGATTTCCGTTCATTCCGGGCGCCGGCGAGGTCGCGATCTTCTGCGCCGCACTGGCCGGTGCCGGCCTGGGTTTCCTTTGGTTCAACACCTACCCGGCGCAGGTGTTCATGGGCGACATCGGCGCGCTGGCCGTCGGCGCCGCGCTCGGCGTCGTCGCCGTCATCGTTCGCCAGGAGCTGGTTTTCGTGCTGATGGCCGGCATCTTCGTGATCGAAACGGTGTCGGTGATCCTGCAGGTCGCCTCGTACAAGCTGACCGGCAAGCGGATCTTCCGGATGGCGCCGATCCACCATCATTTCGAGCTCAAGGGCTGGCCCGAGCCGAAGGTCATCGTCCGGTTCTGGATCATCGCCGTGGTGTTGGTCCTGGTCGGCCTCGCCACCTTGAAGGTGCGCTGATGGGGGCCGTGCGCAGACAGGCTCGACGGCACGGCGAACCGGCCCGCTCGGCCGGCTACGACCGTCCGCTGGTGCTGGCCATGCTGGCACTGCTGGGTATCGGCATCGTCATGGTCGCCTCGACTTCGGTGGCGGTGGCCGAGAAGTACTCGGTCGGCGAATGGCACTTCCTCAGCCGGCACGTGATCTTCGTGCTGCTCGGGCTGGGTCTGGCCGCGGGCTTCCAGTGGGTCGACTCGCGCTGGCTGGAAAAGAGCGGCCGGCTGTGCCTGGTCGCCTCGCTGTTCCTGCTGGCGCTGGTGTTCGTGCCCGGGCTCGGCGTGACCGTCAACGGCGCCCAACGCTGGATCAACCTCGGCATCACGCGCTTCCAGGCGGTCGAGGCGGTCAAGCTGCTGGTCATCGTCTATGTCGCCGGCTACCTGGCGCAGCGGCCGATGTTGTCGACCGCCGGGTTCTCCGAAACGCTCAAGCCGTTGCTGGTCGGCGCGCTGCTTGCCGCGGTGCTGCTGCAGCAGCCGGACATGGGCTCGGCGCTGGTGATCATGGCGATCATCGGCGGTATGGTCTGGCTGGCCGGCGCGGCGTGGAAGTACCTGACGCTGCTGGGTCTCAGTGCGCTGCCGCTGGTCACCTTCGCGGCGCTTGAGCCTTACCGCTTCCGTCGCATCGCGATTCTCGGCGACCCGTTCTCCGATCCTTACAACGCCGGCTTCCAGCTGGTCCAGGCGCTGATCGCCGTCGGCCGCGGTCAGGTCACCGGGGTCGGCCTGGGCTCCAGCGTGCAGAAGCTGTTCTACCTGCCCGAGGCGCACACCGATTTCATCTTTGCGATCCTGGCCGAAGAGCTGGGCCTGATCGGGATCCTCGGCGTGCTGGCACTGTTCGGGGTGCTGGTCTTCCGGATCTTCGTCATCGGCCTGAAGGCGCAGCGCGCCGAGCGGCCGTTCGCGGCGTTCGTCGCGTTCGGCGTCGGCCTGTGGCTCGGCCTGCAGGCCCTGGTCAGCATCGGCGTGAATCTCGGCGTTCTGCCGACCAAGGGCCTGACGCTGCCGCTGGTGTCGGCCGGTGGCTCGAGCCTGCTGATGACGCTGGCCGCGCTCGGCCTGGTGCTGCGCATCGGCTGGGAGCTGGACCGCGCCCAACTCGCCCGGCCGCGCCGGCGCAAGGACTGGGCGGCATGAGGGTCACCATTCTCGCCGGCGGTACCGGAGGGCACATCGTGCCGGGGCTGGCCGTGGCCAGTGAGCTGCGCGCCGGCGGCGTCGACGTGCGCTGGCTCGGCACGCCGCACGGTCTGGAGAACCGGCTGGTGCCGAACGCCGGCATCGAGCTCGACCGGGTCGCGATCACCGGTTTGCGCGGCCGCGGCCTGCTCGGCTGGCTGGCCGCGCCGTTCCGCGTCTTGCGCGCGCTGTTCCAGGCCCGCCGGATCCTCAAGCGCCACCGTCCCGACTGCGCGCTGAGCATGGGTGGCTACGCCGCGGGCCCGGCCGGCGTCGCGGCCCGCACGCTGCGCATCCCGCTGGTGCTTCATGAGCAGAACAGCGTGGCCGGTCTGACCAACCGGCTTCTGGCACCGCTGGCGCGGATCCGCTGCACCGGCTTTCCCGACACCCTTTCGAACGCCCGCGTGACCGGCAACCCGGTGCGCGCGGAGATTTCCGGACTGCCGGCCCCAGCCGACCGATTCCACGCGCGCAGCGGCCCGCTGCGCCTGCTGGTGATCGGCGGCAGCCAGGGCGCGGCGATCTTCAACCAGGTGGTGCCCGAGGCCCTGGCCCGGCTGCCGTCACATGAACGCCCCGTGATCCGGCATCAGGCCGGTCGACAACTGCAGCCGGCCCAGAACAACTACACCCAGGCCGGTGTCGATGCGGAGGTCGTCGAGTTCATCGACGACATGGCGGCAGCCTGGGCCTGGGCCGATTTTGCGATCTGCCGATCGGGCGCATTGACCGTGGCCGAGCTGGCCGCCGCCGGCGTGCCGGCAATCCTGGTGCCGTTTCCCGCCGCCGTCGACGATCACCAGACCGGCAATGCCCGGTACCTGGCCGACGCCGACGCGGCCTGGCTGATGCCGCAGCCCGGGTTCACGCCCGAGGCGCTGGCCGAGCGGGTCGCCGGGCTGGACCGGACGACGCTGCTGCCGATGGCCGAGCGTGCCCGTGCGCGGGCTCATTTCGACGCCGCGCAGCAGGTCGCCACGGCCTGCCGGGAGGTGATGGCATGACGCCCGGTTTGACGTCCGACCCCCGCCCGGCGCCGAGCCTGATGCACCGCGTTCGCCGGATTCACTTCGTCGGCATCGGCGGGGCCGGCATGAGCGGTATCGCCGAGGTGCTGGCCCATCTCGGCTTCGAGGTCAGCGGCAGCGACCTGCGCGATTCGGCCACCGTCCGTGCGCTGCGCGAGGCCGGCATCCGGATCGCGATCGGCCATGACGCGGCGGCCGTGGCCGGTGCCGACGTGGTCGTGGCGTCGGCGGCCGTACCGGACGACAACCCCGAGCTGGAAGCGGCCCGCGTGGCGCGGATTCCGGTGGTGCCGCGCGCCGAGATGCTCGGCGAATTGATGCGCTTCCGCCAGGGTATCGCGGTGGCGGGCACTCACGGCAAGACCACCACCACCTCGCTGATCGCCAGCCTGCTCGCCGCCGCCGACATGGACCCGACCTTCGTCATCGGCGGGTTGGTCAACGCCTTCGGCTCGCACGCCCGGCTCGGCCAGGGCCGTTACCTGGTCGCCGAGGCCGACGAGTCCGACGCCTCGTTCCTGCTGCTGCAGCCGGTGATCTCGGTCGTGACCAATATCGACCGCGACCATCTCGATGCCTACCAGGGCAGCTTCGACCGGCTCCAGCAGGCGTTCCTGGAATTCCTGCACCACCTGCCGTTCTTCGGTGTGGCGGTGCTGTGCATCGACGATCCGCACGTTGCCGAGCTGGTGCCCGACGTCGGCCGGACCACGGTCACCTACGGGACCCACCCCGACGCCGACGTCCGCGCCACCGATATCCGCCAGGACGGCCGGACCATGGCCTTCGACCTGTGGCTCCCGGGCCGCGACGAGGCGCTGCCGGCACGGCTGAGCCAGCCGGGCCGGCACAACGTGATGAACGCGCTGGGCGCGGCCGCGGTGGCCTGGGAAGTCGGCGCCAGCAAGGACGCCATCGGCGGTGGGCTCGACGGCTTTGCCGGCATCGGCCGGCGCTTCGCGGAGGTCGGCGAGCACGCCTTCACGCACGGCCGCGCAGCCGTGTTCGAGGACTACGGCCACCACCCGACCGAGCTCGACGTGGTGCTGCAGGCCGCGCGCGGCGGCTGGCCGGACCGTCGCATCGTCCTGGTGTTCCAGCCGCATCGTTACACCCGTACGCGGGATCAGTTCGATGCCTTCGCACGGGTACTGGCCGAGGTCGACGAGATCGTTCTCACCGACATCTATGCCGCCGGTGAAGCGCCGGTGCCCGGGATTTCGTCCGACGCGTTGGCCACCGCCGTGGAGGCGCGCGGTCCGGCGCGGGTACATCGCGTGGCCGGCGTCGACGACGTTCCGGCGGCGCTGAACGACCGGGTCCGCGACGGCGACCTGGTGTTGATCATGGGCGCAGGCGACATCGGCCGGGTGCCGGAGCTGCTGCAGGAGGCCGCGGCATGAGCGCCTTCGACGCGGCACGCTTCGGACGGGTCGGGCTGGCGCTGGGCGGCGACAGTGCCGAGCGGGCGATCTCGCTGAGAAGCGGGCGCGCCGTGGCCGGGGCCTTGGCACGGCTCGGTGCCGATGTCGTCGAGCTCGACGGTGTTCGAGCGACGGTCGAGGCTGCGGCCGCCGGTCGTATCGATTGCGTGTTCAATGTGCTGCACGGTCGCGGCGGCGAGGACGGCTGCCTCCAGGGCGCGCTGGCCGCGCTCGCGGTGCCGGTGACCGGCTCCGGCGTATTGGCGTCGGCGCTGGCCATGGACAAGCTGCAGACCAAGCGGGTCTGGCGCGCCTGCGGCCTGCCGACACCCGACTGGCAGGTGGCCGAGTCGCCCGACGAGGCCGCCGACATCGCCGAAACACTGCCGACGCCGCTGTTCGTCAAGCCCGCTCGCGAAGGCTCCAGTGTCGGCATGCGCCGAGTCGACGTGCCCGACCAGCTGGCCGACGCGCTGGCCAATGCGCTGGACCACGACCGCCAGGTGCTCGTCGAGCGGTTGGTCGATGGTCCCGAGTACACCGCCAGCATGCTCGGCGACGCCGTGCTGCCGCTGATCCGGATCGAAACACCGCGCGATTTCTACGACTACGACGCCAAATACGCCAGTAAAGATACCCGGTATCACTGCCCCTGCGGTCTCGACGAAGAAACCGAGCAGGCCCTCGCAGCGCTGGCCCGCGAGGCCTTCGAGGTACTCGGTTGCGGCGGTTGGGGCCGGGTCGACTTCCTGCTCGACGTTGACGGCCTGCCGTGGCTGCTGGAGGCCAACACCGTGCCGGGCATGACCGATCACTCGCTGGTGCCGATGGCCGCAAAGGCTGCAGGGCTGGACTTCGACACGCTGGTCGGCCGCATTCTCGAAACCGCCGCCGACGGGGAGGTCGCCGCATGAATCGCGGACTCTGGATGCTGATGACGCCGACGGCGCTGGCCGTGCTGGCTGCCGCGGTCTGGATGTTCGGCGGCTGGCAGGACCCCGAGCGCTGGCCGATCAACTGGCTGGATGTCGAAGGGCAGCTCGAGCGGACGACCTCGGCCCAGGTCCGGGCCGCGGTGGCCGCGGAGGCGCGGCGCGGATTCTTCGTGATCGACGTCGATCAGGCCCGGCAGGCGGTCGAGGACCTGCCGTGGGTGGCTGGTGCCACGGTCAGTCGCGAATGGCCGGATGCGCTGACCGTCGAAGTGCGCGAGCACCACCCGGTGGCGCGCTGGAACGAAAGCGCGCTGGTCAGCCGGGAAGGTGAAGTGTTCGAGGTCGCCGGCACGGTCGGCATGCAGGGACTGGTCCAGCTGCGCGGACCGGACGCCCGCCGCGCCGATGTTTTCGAGACCTGGCAGACGCTGACTCGAAGCATGCACGCAGCCGGCGTCGAGATCGCCCGGGTCGAACTCAACCGGCGCGGTGCCTGGACGCTGGTCCTCGACACCGGCTGGGAACTTCTGCTCGGCCGCGAACAGCTCGAACTGCGGGTCGATCGCTTTCTTGCCGTGCAGGGCCGTCTGGCGCAGCTGCCCGGCGTCCGGCGCATCGACCTCCGGTATCCGAACGGGCTGGCTGTGAGCCGGCGCGAGATTCCCAACTCCGAATTGGCGGTGCGCGGCGAGACACCGCGCCGCACCGCGCCGCACAGGGACGAAGATCATGGCTAGGAAAACCGACAAGTCGCTGGTCGTCGGTCTGGACATCGGGACCAGCAAGATCGTCGCCATCGTCGGCGAGATCCAGGCCGACGGCGGCGTGGAAGTCATCGGACTCGGCTCGCACGCCTCGCGCGGGCTCAAGCGCGGCATGGTCGTCGATATCGAATCGACCGAGCAGTCGATCCAGCGCGCGGTCGAGGAGGCCGAACTGATGGCCGACTGCGAAATCCACTCGGTGTTCGCCGGCATCGCCGGCACTCACGTCTCGTCGCGCCAGTCGCACGGCGCGGTGGCCATCCGAGACTCCGAGGTCACCGATTCCGACGTCGAGCGGGTCCTGGAGTCGGCACGCGCCGTGGCGATTCCGGCCGACCAGCGCATCCTCCACGTGCTGCCCAAGGGCTACGTCATCGATTCCACCGACGGCATCCGCCAGCCGGTCGGCATGTCCGGCGTGCGGCTCGAGGTTCAGGTCCACCTGGTCACGGCGGCCAACAGCGCGGTCCAGAACGTGACCAAGTGCGTCGCGCGCTGCGGGCTGCAGGTCGACGACCTGATCCTGCATTCGCTGGCATCGGCCGAGTCGGTGCTGAGCGAGGACGAGAAGGAGCTCGGCATCGGCCTGATCGACATCGGCGCCGGCACCACCGACATCGCGGTGTTCGCCGAGGGCGCGATCCAGCACACCGCGTGCATTCCGATCGCCGGCGACCTGGTCACCAGCGACATCGCCGTGGCGTTGCGGACGCCGACGCTGCACGCCGAGGAAATCAAGATCAAATATGCCTGCGCGCTCGAACAGCTGGCCGCCAGCGACGAGACGCTGCAGGTGCCGTCGGTGGGCGACCGCCCGCCGCGCCGGCTCGAGCGACAGACGCTGGCCCAGGTGGTCGAGGCGCGCTACCGCGAGTTGTTCCATCACGTCCAGAAACAGCTGCGCCAGTCCGGCTGCGAGAACCTGGTCCCGGCCGGCCTGGTCCTGACCGGCGGCGGCGCGCGGATGGAAGGTGTGGTCGAACTTGCCGAGGAAATCATGCACATGCCGGTGCGCCTCGGCGCGCCGCAACACATTCGCGGCCTGTCCGAGGTCGTCGACAACCCGATCCACGCCACCGGCGTCGGCCTGCTGCTCAGGGGCAGCAAGCTCGATCGCCCGCGTCACGGCGGCTTGGGGCGCAGCAGCTCCGGCGGCATGGTGTCGCGGCTCAAGCAGTGGTTCCAGGGGGAATTCTGAGGATGTGTCCCCTTCAATTCATTCAAGCATGCGGTTCGAGCCGGATGCGGCGCAAAGCACCCAGCAAGAAGGTGCGCGCCGCGTCTTTTTCCGGCCCCGCATTTCTCAACGGCGAGCAACAGGAGAACCATCATGGCATTTGAACTCATCGAAAACTACACACCGAGCGCGACCATCAAGGTCCTCGGCATCGGCGGAGGCGGCGGCAACGCCGTCAACCAGATGGTCGAGGCCAGCATCGAGGGCGTCGAATTCGTGTCGGTCAATACCGACGCGCAGGCGCTGAAGAGCTTTTCCGGCAAGAGCACGCTGCAGATCGGCTCGAACGTGACCAAGGGCCTCGGCGCCGGGGCCAACCCCGAAGTCGGCCGGCAGGCCGCGCTGGAGGATCGCGACCGGGTCGCCGAACTGCTGGAGGGCTCGGACATGGTGTTCATCACCGCCGGCATGGGCGGCGGCACCGGGACGGGCGCGGCGCCGGTCATCGCCCAGACCGCCAAGGAGATGGGCATCCTGACTGTCGCCGTGGTCACCAAGCCGTTCCCGTTCGAAGGCCAGCGCCGCTTGGGCGTGGCCCAGCAGGGCATCGACGAGCTCGGTCACCACGTCGATTCGCTGATCACCATTCCGAACAGCAAGCTGCTCAGCGTACTCGGCCCCGATATCACCCTGCTCAACGCGTTCAAGGCTGCCAACCAGGTGCTCTCGGGCGCGGTTCAGGGGATCGCCGAGCTGATCACAAGGCCGGGCCTGATCAACGTCGATTTCGCCGACGTCCGTACCGTGATGTCCGAGATGGGCATGGCGATGATGGGTTCCGGCAGCGCGACCGGTCAGGACCGCGCGCTGATGGCCGCCCAGTCGGCGATCGGCTCGCCGTTGCTCGAGGACATCAACCTGGCCGGCGCCTGCGGCATCCTGGTCAATGTCACTGCCGGGATGAACCTGTCGATGCGCGAGTTCGAGGAAGTCGGTACGACCATCGCCGACCTGGCCAGCGAGGACGCCACGGTCGTCATGGGGACCGTGATCGATCCGGATATGAACGACGAAATCCGGGTCACCGTGGTGGCCACCGGGCTCGGCCACAAGCGCATCGAACGCGAGAAGCCGATGAAACTGGTCCGGACCGGAACCGACGATCGGCCGGTGTTCAGCGAGGACGACGACGAGCCGCAGACGCAGCGCGGTCGGACCGCAGCGGCTCAGGCGGGCGGCAGCAGTTCGCATGGCGCCGGGCACGAACGCGCCGGCCGTTCGGAGGCCGAGCAGAAGGAGTTCGACTATCTCGACATCCCGGCTTTCCTCCGCAACCAGGCGGACTGACGAGCGGAAGCGGATCGGGCGCGGTCGTTTCGCGGGCCGGCTACGCGTTCATCGATCGGGGCCGGGCCGGCGCCGATCCCGGGGCGACCACTCGCCGGGTCGCTTCGGGCACGCCGGCCCGTTGTTTTTTCGCCACGAATGTTGCAGGAATGTGGCAGAAACGCGTCGGGAACAAGGATGCTGTGCTAGTATCCAAGGGTTATCGTCTCCAAAGACCGCCCGTGATCCAGCAACGTACCCTCAAGAACGTCATCCGAGCGACCGGCGTCGGCATGCATTCCGGCGAAAAGGTCGTAATGACGCTGCGCCCGGCGCCGGCCAACACCGGCATCGTGTTCCGCCGCGTCGATCTGGATCCGGCCTTCGAAATCCGCGCCGAGCCGCACAGCGTCGGCGACACCGCGCTGTCGACCACGCTGGTCGGCGCCAACGGGGTGCGTGTGGCGACGATCGAACACCTGATGTCGGCCCTGGCCGGTCTCGGTATCGATAACCTCTACGTCGACCTGACGGCCTCGGAAGTGCCGATCATGGATGGCAGTGCAGGGCCTTTCGTGTTCCTGATCCAGTCGGCCGGAATATCCGAGCAGAACGCACCGAAGCGCTTCATCCGAATCCGCAAGTCGGTCACGCTGGAGGACGGCGACAAGTGGGTCCGGTTCGAACCCTACGACGGCTTCGCGGTGGATTTCGAAATCCACTTCGACCACCCGGTGTTCCGCCGCCGCAACTGCCGCATCGAACTCGACTTCTCGACCACCTCCTACCTGAAGGAAGTGGCCCGTGCCCGGACCTTCGGCTTCATGCGCGACATCGAGTACCTGCGCCAGCGCAACCTGGTGCTCGGCGGCAGCCTCGATAACGCCGTGGTCGTCGATGACTACCGGGTGCTGAATGCCGACGGCCTGCGCTACGACGACGAGTTCGTCAAACACAAGGCACTGGACGCGATCGGCGACCTCTACCTGCTGGGCGCCAGCCCGCTGGGCCGGTTCTCCGGCTACAAGTCCGGCCATGAACTGAACAACCTGCTGCTGCGCCAGATTCTGGCCGACCGGACGGCGTGGGAAAGTGTCACCTTCGACGACCCCGTCCGCGCTCCGATCTCTTACCTCCAGCCCGCGCAGGCGTTCTGAGAACCTCCGCGCGGCGAGCGACTCGCTGCGTTACACGTCCTGCTGGGTTGCTACGATGATCACGCGAACGCCGGAAAGCGGCGTCGGCCAGAGCCGGCGTGCGGCGTCGAGCAGGGCCGCCTGCTGCAGCCGGGCCTGGGTCGCCCAGGCCGGTGTCGGCGCGGCCAGCACCAGGATGTCGTTCTCGACGCAGGCCACCCGGACTCTGCCGCGCATCGTTTCCGGCAGCATCGGATCCAGCCGCTCGTTCAGGGCGAGATAGGCTTCGGCGCGCCGCAGCGCCTGGCGCAGGCCGCCGGGCTGTCCGGAGGCGCTTCGGGTGATCTCGCGGACGCTGCGCGCCCGGGTTTCGCGTTTGCCGGCCATGACCGCCATTGTAGGTCCGACCCGGTGCCGGCGTGTCCGATTGGCTAGAATGGCGGGATCGATTCCGGGCGTCGGAGGCCGGGGCCGCCTTGCGGTTCGCTCCGGATGCCCCAATTCTCGCAGACGCCGGGCAATTGTCTGGCGACCCGGACATCAACGCAATGGATGCACCATGCTGAAGTCAATGATCACCAAGCTGGTCGGCAGTCGCAACGACCGGCTCCTGAAGCAGCTGCAGAAGGACATCGTCCGGATCAATGATCTGGAAGAAGAAATCCAGGCGCTGACCGACGAGCAGCTCAAGGCCAAGACCGACGAATTCAAGCAGCGTCACGCCGACGGCACTTCACTGGATGACCTGCTGCCGGAGGCTTTCGCCGTGGTCCGGGAAGCTGCGCTTCGCTCGGTCGGCATGCGTCACTTCGACGCCCAGTTGGTCGGCGGCATGGTCCTCCACCAGGGCAAGATCGCCGAGATGAAGACCGGCGAAGGCAAGACCCTGGTCGCCACGCTGCCGGTCTACCTCAACGCGCTGGCCGGCAAGGGCGTCCACGTGGTCACCGTCAACGATTACCTGGCCCGGCGCGACGCGGAATGGATGGGGCCGGTATATCGCGCGCTCGGTTTCGAAGTCGGCGTTTCGGTCCCGGGCCTGACGCCGGCCGCCAAGCGGGCGGCGTATGCCTGCGACATCACCTACGGCACCAACAACGAGTTCGGCTTCGACTACCTGCGAGACAACATGGCCTTTTCGCAGGAGCAGAAGGTCCAGCGCGACCCGTTCTTCGCGATCGTCGACGAAGTCGACTCGATCCTGATCGACGAGGCGCGCACGCCGCTGATCATCTCCGGCCCTGCCGACGAGGGCCCGGAAATGTATGTCAAGATCAACCGCATCGTGCCGGAGCTGACCGTCCAGGAAGAAGAGGACGGGCCGGGCGATTTCTCGCTGGACGAGAAGTCCAAGCAGGTCCACCTGAGCGAAGAGGGCATGGCGCACGTCGAAGGCCTGCTGACCCGGGCCGGGCTGCTGGAGGCCGAAGAGAGCCTGTACGACGCCTCGAATCTGGCGCTGGTTCACACCCTCAACGCCTGCCTGCGCGCGCACCATCTGTTCAACCGCGACGTCGACTACATCATCAACGACGGCGAGGTCGTGATCGTCGATGAATTCACCGGGCGGACCATGCCTGGCCGCCGCTGGTCCGACGGCTTGCATCAGGCCATCGAGGCCAAGGAAGGCGTGCCGATCCAGCGCGAGAACCAGACGCTGGCCTCGATCACTTTCCAGAACTACTTCCGGCTGTATGACAAGCTGGCCGGCATGACCGGCACAGCCGACACGGAAGCCTACGAGTTTCAGTCGATCTACGGTCTGGAAGTGGTCGCGATCCCGACTCACAAGCCGATGATCCGCGACGATCGCGCCGACCTGGTGTTCCTGACGCCGGCTGAGAAGTACCAGGCCATCATCGATGACGTCGTCGAGCGCACCGCCAACGGCCAGCCGGTGCTGGTCGGGACGACCTCGATCGAGACCTCGGAGTTGCTGTCGCGCGAGCTGAAGAAGGCGAAGATCAAGCACGAGGTACTCAACGCCAAGCAGCATGAACGCGAGGCGCCCATCATCGCCCAGGCCGGGCGTCCGGGTGCCGTGACCATCGCCACCAACATGGCAGGCCGCGGAACCGACATCGTGCTCGGCGGAAGTCTCGATGCCGAACTCGCCGAGCTCGGCGACGCGCCCGAGGAGAAGATCAAGGCGGTGAAGGAGGAGTGGCGGAAGCGGCACGACACCGTGCTCGAGGCCGGCGGTCTGCACATCATCGGCACCGAGCGCCACGAGTCGCGGCGCATCGACAACCAGCTGCGCGGCCGCTCCGGACGCCAGGGCGATCCGGGCTCGAGCCGCTTCTACCTGTCGCTGGAAGACAACCTGATGCGCATTTTCGCCTCCGACCGGCTCGGCGGCATGATGCAGAAGCTCGGCATGCAGGACGGCGAGGCGATCGAACACCCCTGGGTGACGCGCGCGATCGAGAACGCCCAACGCAAGGTCGAGGCGCACAACTTCGACATGCGCAAGAACCTGCTCGAGTTCGACGACGTGGCCAACGACCAGCGTCGTGTCATCTACGCCCAGCGCAATGAACTGATGGAAGCCGAAGAAATCGGCGAGTTCATCGCCGAGATCAAGGACGAAGTGTTCAGCGACCTGTTCGCGCGCTACATTCCGCCGGGTTCGATCGATGACCAGTGGGACCCGGAAGCCCTGGAAAAGACGCTGGAAAGCGACTTCGGTCTCGATGCGCCGGTCCGAAAGTGGCTGGAGGAAGACGACGATCTGGACGAGGACGGCCTGCGCAAGAAGGTCTTCGAGGTTGTCGACGCCCATTTCGCGGCCAAGGAAGAGCAGACCGGCGAGAAGGTCATGCGCCATTTCGAGAAGGCCGTGATGCTGAACGTGCTCGACCAGCAGTGGAAGGAGCACCTGGCCAGCATGGACTACCTGCGCCGCGGCATCGGCCTGCGGGCGCACGCCCAGAAGAAGCCGCAGCAAGAGTACAAGCGCGAAGGCTTCGAGATGTTTACCGAGATGCTCGGCAACGTCCGCTACGAAGTCATGCGCATCCTGGCGCGCGTCCAGGTCAGGAGCGACGAGGACGTCGAGGCCGTGGACCAGCAGCGTCGCCGCGAGCAGCCGATGGAGTTCAAACACCAGCAGGCCGGTAACCTGGCCACCGCCGGTGCGGCCGCCGGCGCCGGCGCCGCAGCAGGCGGTCAGGCTTCTGCACCGGGCAGCGCGGCGACCCCTGAAACCTTCGTCCGCGACGGACGCAAGATCGGCCGCAACGAGCCGTGTCCGTGCGGGTCGGGCAAGAAGTACAAGCAGTGCCACGGGAAGATCGACTAGGGGTCGACGCTTTCTCCGGATTGAAGAACGCCCCGGTTGGTTGGCCGGGGCGTTTTTCGTTTTCGACCTTCGCGGCGGACCGTTTCTGACCGGCTTGTTCGATGTCTTTGAATTTCTTTTGCGGAAAAACGGCAGACCGACAGATGCGCAGCCCTGGCGGACGGTAGAAACCTAACCGTCGACCATCTTCCCGGCAGGATCGATCAACTCCAACCGCCGGAACGCGACGCCCGCCTGGGTTCGGTTCCGGACGCCGAGCCGCTGGAAGATCTCGCTCATGTGGGCCTTGACGGTGCGCTCCTGGATGCCGAGGTCGTCGGCGATCTGCTTGTTGAGCTGGCCGTCGGCGACGCGGGCAAGGACCTTGTACTGCTGCGGGGTGAGCTGGCCGATGCGTTGGGCCAGGACGGCATCTTCGTCGTCGGCGTGTTCGGCGTCGACCGCCGAAGCAAGGCGTTCGGGAATCCAGGTGCGGCAATCGAGCACGGCCTGGATGGCGGTACCCAGTTCGTCCAGGCCGGCGCTCTTCGGGATGAAGCCCGCCGCGCCGTGGTCCAGCGCGCGGCGGATGACGCGGGGATCTTCATTGGCCGAGACCACGACCACCGCGACTTCGGGATGCAGGCCGCGGAGCCGGGCCAGCCCGGCCAGCCCCTGGCTGCCGGGCATGTGCAGGTCGAGCAGGACCAGGTCGATCGGCGCATGCTCGAGGAGTCGCTCAAGCGTGGTGTCGAAGTCGGGGGCTTCGAGCAGTTCGGCGCGCTCGACGGTCGCGGTCACCGCCTGGGCCAGTGCGGCCCGGAACAGCGGGTGATCGTCGGCAATGACGATTCGGAGCATCCGGAAGATCGCGCGAGGGATTCCTCCGAAGGATACGCGCTCGCGGGTCCGAAGGCGAACCTAGTGGGCCACGGCGTGCGGCCCGACTACTGTACGGTCCAGCCGCCGTCGACGATCAGCGCCTGGCCGGTCATGTTGCGCGCGGCCGGCGAGACCAGGAACGCGGCGATGCCCGCCAGCTCCTCGAAGCTGATGAACACGCCTTTGGGCATCGGCTTGAGCATGATCGTCTCGACCACGGCGTCCTCGCTGAGCCCGTGCACCCGCGCCTGGTCGGCGATCTGCTTCTCGACCAGCGGGGTCTTCACGTAGGTCGGGCAGATGGTGTTGATGGTGATATCGGCATTGGCGGTCTCCAGTGCGATGACCTTGGAGAAGCCGATCAGGCCGTGCTTGGCGGCCACGTAGGCGCTCTTGTACGGGCTGGCGACCAGCGAGTGGATGGAGCCGATATTGACGACGCGGCCGAAGCCGTGCTCGCGCATGCCGGGCAGGACGGCGCGGGTCAGCCGGGCCACGCCGGTCAGCATGACCTGGACCAGCAGGTCCCACTTGTCGATCGGAAACTCTTCCAGCCGTGCGACGTGCTGCAGCCCGGCGTTGTTGACCAGCACTTCCACCGGTCCGTCCAGCCCGGCCAGGACCGCGGCGACCGAGTCGTCGTCGGTAACGTCCAGCGCATGGCCGCTCGCGCGGCCGCCGGCGGCGCGAAGGGTCTCGGCGGTGCGCTCGGCGGCAGCGGCGTCGAGGTCGGTGCAGATCAGTTCGTGGCCGTCGGCGGCCAGCTGCTCGGCGATGCCGGCGCCGATGCCGCTGCCGGCACCGGTGACGAGAATGCGTCGGGGGATCGCGCTCATGGACGGTGGGGATCGTGTGTCGGTACGCCGCCAATCTAGCACCGTGCCCGATTCCGGGCAGGTGTACCAAAGTCCAGCCCGCGCGCGCGGGTGCGGGTGCTAGATTGCCGGTCACTGTCCATCTCCCGGTGATCCCGATGCGCCGATTCCGCGTTCCGCTGTCCGTTGCTGCCGCCCTCCTGCTGGCCGCCTGCGCCGGGTCCGGTCCGCCGAAGGCGGTGCTCGAGCCGGGCGTGGACCGGCGCCACGCCGACCTGCTGACGGCCGGACTCGGTCTCGAGGGCCTGCGCCAGCCCCCGACGATGCCGGAGGACGGCACCGCGCCGACCGCGGACGAACTGCGCCGTCTCGCGGTGCACGGCAATTACGGCGGACTGGTCGATCGCAGTCCCGGGAGCGGCCTGCCGGACCTGCCCGCAGTGCCCGGCATCGAGCGCCATGCCTGGGTCCGCCTGCCCGGCCGTCGCCATCCGGCGCGGCTGATGGTCCAGGTTCCGGATGCGCTGGAGACGGAGCGGCCCTGTCTCGTGGTCTCGGCCTCGTCGGGTTCGCGTGGCATCTACGGAGCGCTGCCGGTCGGGGGACCGTGGGCGTTGCCCCGCGGCTGCGCGTTCGCGACCACCGACAAGGGCGCCGGCACCGACCTTTTCGACCATCCAAGCGATACCGGCGTCACGCTGGACGGCACGCGCGCCGCGCGCGGCGAGGCCGAGCTGGGTTTCGAGCCGGAGGCCCTCGACGCGCTTCGCGTGTCGGTGCCGCAAGCGCATTCCGGCGATCATCCTGAAGCCGACTGGGGCCGCTATACGATCGAGGCCGCTCGATTCGGGTTGGAGACGCTGGCCGATCTGTGGCCGGGCGACGGCCCGATGCCCGAGGTCCGGGTGATCGCCGTCGGCCTGTCCAACGGCGGCGGGGCGGTGCTGCGCGCGCTGGAGCAGGCGCCGCCGGGCCTGTTCGACGCGGCCGTGGTCGCCGCGCCCAACGTCACCGTGCCCGGTGCGCGGCCGCTGTTCGACTACGCGACCGAAGCGGCGCTGCTGCAGCCCTGCGTGCTGGCCGACCCGGACGCACTGGCCGGCCTGCCGTTCGCCAACCCGATGCTGATCGGCCCCGGCCGGGCGCGCTGCGAATCGCTGGCCGAGGCCGGCTTCATCGATGCGCCGACGCCCGCGGCGGCGCGCGTCGCGCTCGAGGCCGGCGGGTTCGACGCCGACGCGATGACCCAGGTGGCCGTCAACGTGACGCTGGACGTCTGGCGGTCGGTGGCCGCGATGTATGGCTCGGCGTACCTGCGCACGCCGGTCGACGCCATGCCCTGCGGCTACACCACCGGCGT
>Ga0102934_1000194_pt1 | contig 37125 bp, 30 predicted proteins | sample SalPonR2_A_D1_MG_FD_78175 | JGI IMG/M metagenome (GOLD analysis project Ga0102934, IMG submission 78175) | Salt pond soil microbial communities from South San Francisco under conditions of wetland restoration - Salt Pond MetaG R2_A_D1_MG | ecosystem: Environmental > Aquatic > Marine > Intertidal... | reverse complement strand
CATCCCGGGATGCGTATGTGCGTGGGCTGCACGCTAAAACAGACCGGTGACCCCGCCTGTCTCTGTATCTACATCGATCTGCCTGTAGGCAGGATCTGAAGCGGTACCCGGCATGAGTTTTATTCCCCCTGCTACGGGGACTATGAGTTCAGCCCCCTGGTATACATACACATCTTTGATTGGTAAGGTCCAGCCCTTTGGACGCCCCTTCAATTCAGGATCATGGGAAAGACTGAGCTGTGTTTTGGCCATACAAATTCCCATTTTAGCCAGTTCGGGGTTATCCTGTACTTTTTTGAGTTTTGCCTCGGCTTCGGGAGTATATTCCACCCCGTCTGCACCGTATACCTCTTTTGCAATAAGCTCGATGCGCTCTTTTTGGGGTGTTGTTTCCTGGTACAGAAATTTGAAATCGTGGGTATCCTCACACGCCTCTGCAACTACCTCTGCCAATTCTCTGGCGCCTTCTCCGCCCTTTTCCCAGTGCTTTGAGACTGCTACTCGGGCACCGGCCGATTCTGCTATCTTTTTTATTGCTTCGATTTCTTCATCATTATCGGTGTAGAAGTGGTTAATACAGACTACCGGAGATACTCCGCTCTTCTTGACTGTCTCGATATGGGCGATGAGGTTTTCCGCACCCTTTTCCACAAGGTCTACCTTCTTCTGGCTATATACCTCATCCAGCGGTTTACCAGGTGCAACCTTCGGTCCGCCGCCGTGCATCTTCAAAGCTCGGACAGTAGCGACAATAACTGCTGCATTTGGTGTGAGCCCTGAGGAGCGTGCTTTTAAGTTCCAGAACTTCTCAAACCCGATATCGGCACCAAAACCGCTTTCGGTTACGTGGTAATCTGCCAGTTTAAGTCCGACCCGGTCTGCAATAATGGAGGATTGTCCAATTGCGATGTTTGCAAAGGGCCCCGCATGAACCAGCATCGGCTGGCCTTCAATTGTCTGCATCAGGGTCGGGTTTATTGCTTTGACCATAAGAGCAGTCATTGCACCGTCTACTTCCAGGTCTGCAGCGGTCACCGGATCGCCCTTCTTGTTATACCCGAGGGCCATTTTTGCAATGCGCTGTCGCATGTCTTTAAGATCACGGGCTACCGAGAGAATAGCCATTAGTTCTGATGAAACGGTAATTTGAAAACCCGACTTCATCATGAAGCCGTCCATCTTTCCGCCAATACCGATAATGATATCCCGCAATGCCTGGGCTGAGAAGTCTATTACCCAACCCACTGCCGGATTATACGGATCGATATTTAGTCGTTTTAGGTTTTTCTTCTCGAGGGTTTTATCACCGTAATTAAACTCATGCTGCATTCTGGAGGTAAGGGCAACCATTCCCAGGTTATGGGCATTTGTAATGGCGTCAATATCACCGGTGAGTCCGAGGCTGAAGTCGGTCAGGGGTACAGCCTGGGCCAAACCACCGCCGGCGGCGGAGCCTTTGATGTTGAAGGTAGGTCCTCCGGAGGGCTGTCGAATAGCACCGGACACGCTTTTTCCAATTGCGCCGAGACCCTGGACGAGGCCAAGGGTAGTGGTTGTTTTTCCCTCGCCGAGGGGGGTCGGAGTAATAGCGGTTACATCAATGTACTTTCCGTTTGGCCGGTCTCCAACCCTATCTAATACCTTCCGGTAATCAACTTTTCCCAAATAATGACCATAGGGAAGAAGTTCTTCCTCTTCAATTCCGAATTTACCTGCAATGTCATAGATGCGATGCATCGTCTTTTCTGCTTCGGCTGCAATTTCCCAGTCCTTCATCTTGGTTGGATCAAGTTTAGCCATAGCGCCTCCTTATACACTTTTCCACTCAAGTTTTACACAAGATATGAAATTTACTATGTATTATAATAAAGAAAAATGGAGAGTGCAACTAAAATGCAACGAAATGCAACAATAAACTGTGAAAGGCCTTTACCTATTTAAGAGAGCGGCTACGGCTGCACCGATTATTGGTGCGTCTTCGTTATGAAGAAATTCTAAATACCTTCCCTTTTGGTCCTGCAGGTAGTGCTTGAGGTAGTATCGGGTCCTGAACATCAGGTCCTTGGTTTTGAAAAAAGTAGTTCCGTCGGCGCAGACGGCAATTGGAAATGCCGGGTCCCCGCCGGATTCTCCCTTGAGGATGGTGGCTGATAGATTCACCGCCGCCAGTTTTGCGGCCCGTTCTATAACCGCATCCGCCAAGGTGAAGCAGGTGCTGCGGTCGGCAGTGTCGGTGCAGGCGAGGGCCAGGGGGTTGTCCTTGTCATAAGGGTTATGGAGAAAGCGATCTACACTCACCGTGTCGAGGGGCAGCAGTTTTTTTACCGCGGCAGCTCCCGGGTCGGAAAACAGGCCTGCTTCAATCGCCTCTTCCAGCACGCGGCTGCTGAGAGGGCCGAGGTACGCACCGGAAATCATCTTCTCAAAGCGATAGGAGCCCGGTTTGATGGTTGTGTTGTCAAAATTCTTATCGATACTGCCCCCCGGGAACTTGTCGAAGCCGCCGGATTCGATGTTGATGATTTGGGCGCCGGTGGAAGGAAGATTCTTGAGCTTCGTGATGTTTCTATTGAGCTCGAGGTAGGCGCTGTTGGTACCGGTACCGAGGATAAAGCCTACAAAGGCACTGTAGGGATGTTCGGTCGAAGCTGCTTTACCGGCCAATAGGGTGGCAACGGTGTCATTCAACAGTACCATTCCCGCCGGTTCCGGGTATCCGCGCTTTATGAGGGCCTGTCGAAGGTTGGTGCCGATCAGCTCGCCCTCAACCTCATGGGCATTGATCTCTTTCGAAAAATGGATCAACCGGCCGTCTTTATTCGGTTTTATCTCGGTGGGATAGGAAAAACAGAAGCCAATATGCAGGGGCTGCTCGCTGTTCCAGGCATCAAGCACATCCTGCATATAATCCACAATAATTTCAAAAAACTCATCCTTGTGGACTAATCCCCGGGAACCGGGCATAGGAAACTTCTTAAACTTTTCGATCACACCTTTTCCGCTGTCTGAAAACTTTACTTGTGCTACCCGAAAGTTCGTGCCCCCGGCATCCAAAACTATAACCGGAGTTTCAAAGGGCAATTCACCCTCCGAGTTGAGGTAGGTGGGGATCATATGCAGGGAGGCATCAAAGCTTTCGAGCCCTTTGTGCATTTCCGAGAGAAAGGCTTGAACGCTTTGGTCCATATCAATTTCTGCAGCAGTCATTGAACGGCTGTGCATGAAGTGTTGCGCCCGCTGTACGGCTTCGATGCTTCCTGAGTAGCTGTTATTAGTCTCCATCCGCCTCTCCTTCACTGAACCCGAGATCACTGGAAAAGGTGACGGCCGCAGGTACAGCTGTTACGGTAAGTATGTCTTCTGTGTCGATCTTTACGTCCGCCTCGCGTAAATTGGATAAAAACTCACGGACCTGTTCCCGGGTCCGAACCTGTGCAAGTAGAAACAGCACATGACCCTGTTCAATCTTATCAGATTGGAAGAAGCCGGTAAAGAAAGTAAATTCATCTGTGAGCGCTGCTGAGATGTTTTGCCCGTCAATGCTGGTAGCGCGGACTACTCCGATGCTCTGGAGTGCCAGATAAATATCTTCTTTATAGGACGGGTCATGAACTTCGATAATAAGATAGAGCATGTGTACCTCCGCTGGTCTGCTTATGCCTGTTCCCGGGCTTCGCCCGATTTTTTCAATGCGAATCGGGTCAACAAGGGCCCGACAATCTCCGTTATGATCGTAGTAAATAAGAGTATGTTAATTATATAGTGCGCCATTTCTGCACCTGCGCTGCCGTACATAGGCTGGGTAAATTCCTTGTTGATTGAAAGTGCCAGTGCCAAAGCAACTCCGACTTGCGGCAAGAGGGTAAAGCCGATCCAGGTGCGCACTTGCTTAGGAGCCCCACCGATAGTGGCTCCGAGGGCTGCCCCGCCGATTTTACCGGTACTGCGAGCGGCAAAATAGACGAGACCAATAATACCGATTTGGCCGAGCACCCGCACATCAAGATGGGCGCCACCGAGCAGAAAGAAAGCCGCCAGAAAGAGAGGCGAAAAATTTTCTACCACCGCGGTCCCGCGTTTTGCTAAAGTGGGTGATGTGTTCACTAAAATAGATCCAAAAGCCATTACTGCCAGAAGCTCGGAGTTGCCGAGTTTTTCGCTGATGCCGAGGATTGCCATAAGGGCAGCAGCAATCAGCAGCATGACCCATTCGGTATCGCGAATCTGAACCAGCAATCGGCGAAAGAGCCATGCGGTGACCAGGCCCAAGAGGATCGATTCCCCGATAGACAGCAGAGTTTTGCCGATAATAAGGGCGAAGTGCGCTTCACTTCCGGTGAGGCCGGCTTTTACTATACCTGAAGCGAACACATAAATAACAAGGGCCATTGCATCGTCAATTCCAACTACCGCCATTATTGTTGAGGTAAGCTCGCCCTTTGATTTGTACTGCTTGATTACCGCTACTGTAGCGGCTGGTGCAGTAGCTGAGGCAACCGAGGCGAGTAGCAGATGCATGTGGGGATTTCCGGGAAAAAAGTAGGACAAGACGAAGAACACCAGTAAAAATGCACCAAAACACTCGAAAAGGACTATCAACAATATTGATTTTCCCAGTCGTTTAATTACATCCATCCTCAGTTCTACTCCGATTATGAATGCAATTATTCCAAGGGCCACCGTTGAAACAGCGGACAGGTGATCAAGGATTCGGGGCGATAAGATATGCAGGAGGGAGACACCCATCAGCACACCGACCAGTACATAGCCGGTCACTTCGGGTATCTTTATCCTTCGGGTTATAGATTTTGTGAGAAAAGCGGCGAAGAAAATTATCGCCAGGTAGATAAAAGGGTTGAATTCCATACTGTTTCTGCCGTACTACTGTGTTGGTTCGAAAAGGGCAATTACCTCTTCCGGAGTCTTTGCTCTAGCCAAGGCTTTGCGCCTGGTGGGGTTTTTTGTAAATAACACCAGTTTTGAGAGTATTTTCAGATAATCCTTCTGACGGTTGTCGGGACCGCCGATGAGAAAAACTATTGAGACAGGTTGATCATCGATCGCCTGCCAGTCTACCGGCCCCTGAAGCACTCCGACGGTAATAAAAAACTCATCAATGCCTTTTCGTTTTGCATGGGGCACCGCCACCCCTAAACCGATGCCGGTGCTCATTATTGCTTCCCGTTCAAAGATTGCGGTTTTAAAATCATCGAGATCCTTTACTTTTCCGGCGGAGAAGCAGAGGTCGACCATGCTTTCCAGTATTTCATCCTTCACAGTACAATCGGTAAAGTACATGTTGAGAGGGTCCATATATTCGTGGAGCTGCTTCATATTATCTCTCCTTTATATCACAACTGATATCTCACTTTCGGATAGTATGCCTCGCCTCAAAACATGTCAATAAGTTCATTATACTGAACGATTCATAAATCCGCTCATTTTTTTTAGCCGCTCCGACATTCTCTTTGTAAACGAGTTTTCCTTGGGATGTGGAAGGGTTGTCTGGGGGCCTGCCCCTGAGATGTAGGTGAAATCAGAGTCGCTGCCTATCTCGAATAGCAAATACGTGACTTGCGAAGCGCGGTTGTGAAGGGGATACACATGAAATGAGAGATCATCTTTCTGCTCTTTCTTATACTTCTGTTTGAATTCGATATTGCTGATTACTTCGTGTATAAACAGATTCGGCACAAGGTTTTCGATATTTTTATCGAGGAGTTTGGACCTGTCGGCAGTGTTGGCCTCTTCGTACCTCATACTCACATGCAGAATTTTTCCGGTCACATCGGTAATGAGCAGCGGTGCATTGATATTGGCACACAGGAATGAAATTAATGCATGCTGGGCGCTCATTTTCAGGGACTGCTTCTCATTTATTGAAGATACCCGCTCAAACAAATCGGACAAGGGTTCACTGAGCTCATAGAGATGCTTTGAGCCGAGTTGGGTAGAGAGGGAGATATAGGAGCTCATTGAACGTATGCGCTGCAGCTCTGCGGATACTTTTTTGCGCACATGCACAGTTCTTCCGATTATGAGTGATAGTAGGATCAAAGCCACCAAAGCACCGAAGAGAAACCATTCGGCGGTTAGTTTTACCTGCAGTCCAGTGAAACCGGTCTCTGGGAAGCTCCCGCCGGCGTACTGCGCAAAGCCGTAGTACCCCAAAAGCCCCAGGAGTGCAATTGCAGCTACTGCGACAGCTGTGCCGAGAATCAATAAAATGCGCGGGACGAATATCATGCTACAGCTCCTTGAATTTGTCGATGTCTTCATTTTTTCCCACAATCAGCACGCTGTCCTGCTCTTCAAGTACGGTAGTGGGCTCGGGAAACAGTACGGAATCTTCTTTGATTGGGTTTCCCATATCATCAACTGAATGTCGAGTGCGGTAAATGGCAACGATGCTAATGCGGTGCTGCTTTCTCAGGTCGAGTTTTAGCAGGGGTTTTCCCTGAATTGCCTTCGGTGGTTTCAGCTCAACTATGCTCAGGGCGCTGCCGATCTGAAAGCGGTCGGAGATGTTGGGGGTTGCCAAACGCTGCGCTATTTTGATGCCCTCGTCGATCTCCAGGTTGACTACCTCGTCAGCCCCTACCTGTCGCAATACCTGGGAGTGGAGCTCGGAGATTGCCCGGGCAAGAATATAGGGAATACCTTTACGCTTTAAGAGTGCGGTGGTAAGGATACTGGCTTCAATGTTCTCTCCAATTGCAACGATGGCAGTTTGCACATCATCGAAGGGTATCTGCTCTAACGACTCTTCATCGGTGGAGTCGACCCGGATAGCCTGGCTTACCTCATCCTTCACCTTGTCGATTAGATCGGCTTGATTGTCGATTGCGATTACCGCGGCACCGCGCTCGATAAAGGTAGCGCAGAGTTGTCGTCCGAAAGTACCGAGTCCGATTACTGCAAACACTTTCTCCATAGCATCAATTCTCCTATAATAAAATATTGCCGCGCGGATAAGAGATCTGTACGCTCTTCTCCGGTTGTGAGGCCGCTGCCAGAATGGTCAGCGGTCCGAGTCTGCCCACAAACATCAGTACAATTATCACCACTCTGCCGGGGATACTGAGGGTTCCTGTGATTCCGGTAGAGAGGCCGACCGTGCCGAAGGCGGACACCGTTTCAAACAGGATTTCCTGAAGCGGAGCGGCTTCAGTTGTGCTGAGTATAATTGTGCCGATGGAAACCGTGAACACCCCAAAGAAAAATACTAAAAATGCCTTGTTTACATGGGACCTGCTCAGAGAGTTTCGCCGCAGAATAATAGAGTCCTGGTTCAGCAGAACCGATTTGAGGTAGGCGTACATAATCGCGGCATTGTTGATTTTTATTCCGCCGGCGGTACTGCCTGAGGCCGCTCCGATAAACATGAAGGGCAGCATACACAGCAGGGTCGTGGTGGTAAGGTTGCCGATCGGTAGTGTGTTGAATCCTGCGGTTCGCAGGGTGACCGACTGGAAAAAGGCGGCCAGGTATTGTTCTCCCAGGGGCAGTTTTGCCAGGGTATTTCCGTGCTCGAGGCCGTAGAACAGCAGCATCCCGACGAGAATCAGCAGGGGGGTTGCAATAATAACCACGTAGGTGTTCAGCGAGACCTGTTCTCTCTTGGTCATGGTTGGACGAAAGAAGGCCTTGATCCGGCTGCCGGCTATGGAGTAGAAGTTTGTCAGGACGGCAAAACTGATGCCGCCGATTACAATGAGGGCGGCAACTGTGGCGTTTACCAGCAGACTATCCGAAAAGGCCTCCAGACTGGTGGTAAACAGGGCAAAGCCGGCGTTGCAGAAGGCTGACACGGAGTGGAAGACCGACAGCAGGAGGGTCTCCTGCCAGGGCCCCCCGGGCAGATGAAAGGCCGATGAGAGCAGAAGCGCTCCAATCGCTTCGATTCCGAAGGTGGTATATATAATGGTTTTTACCCGTTTAGAGAGCTGATTCATGTTCTGTTCGCTCAGCATGTAGCTGAGCAACAGCTTGTCCTGGTAGGAGACCTTCTGCCGGATGGAAAAAAGGGTGAAGTAGGAGATGATCATGATACTCAGCCCGCCGATCTGAATGAGTGTCAGTATCACCAGCTGTCCCCAGAGGGTAAAGGCCGTGGCGGTATCTACAACGATCAGGCCGGTCACGCACACCGCGGAGGTGGCGGTGAACAGTGCGTCAATGAAGCCCAGCCCCCCCTGAACATTCGTGGCGAAGGGGAGCATCAGCAGCAGGGTTCCAGCCAGGATGACCATCTGGAAACTGAAGAGGATGGTCTGTGCCGGTTGTGTGGCGATACTTTCAAAGAAAGAGGAGAGGCGCTTGAGCCGGCTGAACACCTTGAGGAGGATGAAGCCGTTTCTGACTATGATAACTCCCCGGGAGACATTTTCTATTCGGTTTTGTTCAAGCAGTATATAAGTTACTTTACTGTAAAGAAAAAGCACCAGAAAGACTGCAAAAAAAAGCAGGGTGGGAATGTTGCGGCGAAGGTACTCCTTCAATCCTCTCGAAGTGCGGATTTCAGAAATAATTTCGGTGATCAGCAGCGCCATTATCAGAAAATCAAGATACCAGGCTATGCGCGCATAGAGCGTGCCGATGAAGACAAACTCCATTATAAGTGTACCGATGCTAAGAAGCAGGGCGGTGATAACGAAGACTGTATTGTTTTTTAATGATCGCTTTTTCACAGAAGCCTAGGATACAACATAAGGTAGGACTGCGCAATTCCTATTTCACCCCGTATTACCCTCTGTATTGCCTTGAATGATGGCTTTGAAATGGGTATGGTAGAAGGAGGTTGCTGACGGATTTCTCCGAGTCAGGGTGCTCGGAGCAGGCGATAGCGGCTGTGAGTAAAAAAACTGGGAGGGAATCGTGGCACAGGCAGGCAAAAACCCGTTAAAACCGTTGGGTCGAAAGATATTTCTGGATCGGTACGCACTGAAGGATGGACAGAAAGGCAGTTTATCGGTAGGTGATACAGTTGTGGTAATGACCAACGCGGAAACCGGTCAGAGAGAAGTCGCAGAGGTCGATGCGTTAAATGACGGGCATGTGAAGGTAAGACTCGAGGACGGGACCGAGTTTACCAAACAGCTGGAACACATCGACAAACCGGTGGAAACCGATCCGGCGCAAATGATCGAACGGGTTGCCCGGGGCATTGCCGAAGAGGAAAAGGAGGAAGTCCGGGATGAGTGGCGTAAACGCTTTGAATGGCTCCTCGAAGATTGGAGATTTGTACCCGGAGGGCGTATCCTCACCGGTGCCGGAACCGAACAAAAACTCACCTATTATAACTGTTATGTAATACCCTCTCCCAAGGACAGCCGCGGGGGGATCATGCAGACTCTGACCCATATGACCGAGATCATGTCGCGGGGCGGGGGAGTCGGCATTAACCTCTCCAGCCTGCGGCCCCATCATGCGTATGTAAAAGGCGTGAACGGGCGCTCCAGCGGGTCCGTCTCTTGGGGAGGCTTGTACAGTTTTGTGACCGGGCTCATCGAACAGGGAGGCAGCCGCCGGGGCGCACTCATGCTCATTCTCAACGTGTGGCACCCGGATATACTCGAATTTGTGAACAGTAAGCGCCTGGCAGGGCGCATCACCAACGCAAATATCAGTGTCGGAATCACCGACGATTTCATGGATGCGGTTAAGAACGATAAGGACTGGGAGCTCGTGTTTCCGGATGTAAACGATCCTGACTATGACGAGAACTGGGACGGAGATCTTGAGAGCTGGCGGGAAAAGGGCAAGAAGGTCGTTACTTACAAAACTGTAAAGGCCCGGGAAGTGTGGACAAATATTATCGAAAGCGCCTGGGCCAGTGCCGAGCCGGGAATCTTTTTTGTCGACCGATACAATGCCCAGAGCAACAGTTACTACTACGCAAAAATCAACTGCACCAATCCCTGCGGTGAACAGGGACTGCCGCCCTGGGGAGTCTGCAATCTAGGGGCGGTCAATCTGGCCCGATTTGTAAAAAAAGGTAAAGTCGACTGGGATTCCCTTGGGAAAACGGTCCGCTATGCGGTGCGTTTCTTGGATAATGTAATTGATAACACTCCTTACTTTTTTGAAGAAAACCGAAAGCAGCAGACTTCGGAACGGCGTATTGGTTTAGGGACTATGGGGCTGGCCGAGATGATGATCCGTCTCAAAATCCGTTACGGCGGTGAGGATTCGGAGAAGTTTCTCGATGAGCTCTTCAAGTTTATTGCCGAGCAGTCCTACCTGGCGAGTGCTGAGTATGCCGCCGAGAAGGGCAGTTTTGCCTATTTCGAGGCCGACAAGTATCTTCAGAGTGGTTTTATGCAGGGCATGTCCGCAGAGGTCCGCGCGGCGGTGAAAAATCAGGGTATTCGCAATGTGACCCTGCTTACCCAGGCGCCCACCGGTACCACTGGAACAATGGTCGGTACCTCTACCGGGATAGAGCCCTACTACTTCTGGGAGTGGGAACGTCACGGTCGGATGGGAAAACACACCGAACGGGTCGATGTATATGATGAATGGAGGAAGGATCATGAGAACGAATCCCTTCCGGAGTGGTTTGTAACGGCCATGGACTTGACTCCCGAGGAGCACGTGCGGGTCCAGGGGGCTATCCAGCGCTGGGTCGATTCGAGTATTTCCAAGACCAGCAATATGCCGAACCACTACACCGTGGAGCAGACGAAAGAGTTGTACGAGCTGATGTACGATCTCGGCTGCAAGGGCGGCACCATTTACCGCGACGGCTCCCGCGAGGAGCAGGTGCTCAACCTGAAAAAAGAGGATGAGCAGCAAGAGGCTCCGGCTGCGGCACCCGAACCCGAACAGATTCGCTCCCGGGTGCGGCCGACGGTGCTGCACGGTATTACCTATCGCAAGCATACCCCCATCGGCACCGCCTATATCACGGTGAACTCCGACGGGGCGCACAACAACGAACCCTTTGAGATTTTTATCAATGTGGCCAAGGTCGGGTCGGATGTCTCTGCGGATGCCGAGGGTCTCGGACGGCTGATCAGCCTGATTCTGCGCATGCCCAGCCCGATGACCCCCGAGGAGCGGGCTGAGAATATTATCGCCCAGCTGCGCAGTATCGGCAGCGGACGACAGCGAGGCTTTGGGAAGAACCGCGTGATGAGCCTGCCCGATGCCATTGCCCAGGCGATCGAGGAGCACATTGGCAAAGACCGCCAGGACGACTACAACTATCCGGTCTTGCCGGATGAAGAGGAGGAGAACGAAAAGAAGCAGTTCTCCCTCTCCTTTAACGAACCGACTGCCGACATCTGTCCGGTCTGCGGCAATGCAACCTTCATGTTCATCGAAGGCTGCAAAAAGTGCCACTCCTGCGGACACAGCGAGTGCTAGGACCCGTCGCCCGGAATTAAAGGCTTCTTCAGGTGCCCGAGGAGCTTAAGCCCTTTGCAGCTGTGATAAAAACCAGTTGTAGAGGGCAACCATCCGGTTTGTAAAGGAGTCGCGCATTTTATTGTGGAAAATTTTCAGGTCCATCACATCAACCGTATTGAGGCCGTAAAAGAGAATCCCCTCCTTTGAAGGGACGATCACGATTTGCATCGACATATTTTCTTTGCCGACGATCGGAAAGAACATATAGGTCATGGTGGTGAGGTTGACTATATTCATGCGAAAGTAGTCACCGGAGCTCTGGTAATTCACCCTGGAAATATTCTTTCCAAAGGTAAGGTCCTTCTGATGAATATAGACAGTATCTTCAGGGGGAATAGTGTGTACTCTGGGGTCGGCAATTTTCTTTTTATCCTCGGGATTATTAATTGCCCAGCATTCTGCAAAGAGGGTACGCATTCGCTCTCGGGATGCTGAATAATACTCAATCCCTTCCAGGGTACTTACTCTTCTGAGTATGTTATACACTTCCTGGAGAAACTCCTGATGGGGGAGCCCGGTGAGCTTGGTACTTATATCTTTCCAGGGGATTAAATAGAGCGATTCAACACCGACGGCATAGTCAATTGAATAGGCCTCCTGAATAAGTTTGGTGGAAACATCCACCGAGGGAAGGTGGATTGCACGGCCCTCGGAGGTAAAAAACCGATTAAACCCCTCTTCTCCATTGTGTGTGCTTTCTTGCAGCTGCGAGATGGTGTCCGAGGTAAAGAGATCTTCAACAGTTTTCAAAGAGCCCAGGAAATCCGGTTGTTGTGCCTCAATCGTAGGGGGAAGTACGAAAAGGGCAGCGGTACAAAGAGATAGTAGTATTCCTTTCATGGGTAAGAAGGTAGTGCAGCTTTCCTCTTTCTTCAAGTAGCGGGGGAGACAAATTGGGTTTTTCGGCATTGATGTGTCGCCATAAATGTACAAAAAGTGTATAAATGGAATATGAAATATGAAGTACAGTCGGAAATCGGACCTTTAGAAAAGGTATTGCTGCATCGCCCTGGGAAGGAGCTCGAACAGCTCACGCCTCGATATCTGCCGGAAATGTTATTTGAGGATATTCCGTGGTTGAATAAGATCCAGGAAGAGCATGATGCCTTTGCGGCGGAACTGAGGGCCCATGGTGCCGAAGTTGTGTATTATCGTGAACTGCTGGAAGAAGTGTGCCGGCAGAGTGTAGTCAGAAACGAGTTGACCGAGGAGGTTGTGTCGGAGTGTCGGATAGGTGACAGGGGGTTGAAAAAGGATCTTGTTGCCTTTCTTGAAGAACTCGATGCACTGCAGTTTGCCGATGTAATGATAGAGGGCTTGCGTAAAGAGGCCCTGCATCCGGCGGATGGTACGCGTCTGGCCCATTATGTGAAGGATGCACACCCTTTTTATATTAATCCGCTTACAAATCTGTATTTTGCCCGAGACCCCGGCGCGGTGATTGGGACAGGCCTTTCGATAAATGCAATGAAAGCTCCCGCGAGAATGAGAGAAACCCGGCTTTTATCTGTAATCTACCGGTATCATCCAAGTTTTAATCCCTCCGAGTTGCCTCTGTGGTATCACTATTCCGATCTTGATACTATTGAAGGCGGTGATATACTGGTTTTAAGCGGTGATACGGTTGCAGTCGGCTGCAGTCAGCGGACCAGTACGGAGGGCATAGAGCGTTTAGCCCAGCGCCTGTTTGCCGGAGGGTACGCACGGGTCCTGGTAATTCAGATTCCCTTTCGCCGGGAGTACATGCATCTCGATACGGTTTTTACAATGGTAGACTATGATGCATTCTCCGTATTTCCGGAGATTCGCAGAAAAGTATCGGTTTTTGAGCTTAGCCCTGGTAGTGCCCAGGATGTCCGGGTAAAACCGGTTGATAGTCTGGAAGAGGCCCTGAAGAGGTCCTTGCATCTCTCCTCGATAAGGCTCATTGAGAGCGGGGGGGATGATGATTTGACGGCGGCCCGTGAACAGTGGAACGACAGCACCAATACCCTTGCCTTGGCACCGGGGAAAGTAATGACCTATGACCGTAATACCGCTTCCAACGAAACGCTTCGGAAAAACGGTATTGAGGTAGTGGAGATTGAAGGTTCCGAGCTTGTCCGTGGACGCGGGGGGCCCCGCTGCATGAGTATGCCCCTGCTGAGGCAGGTATTCTGATATATATCAGAATACCTGCTGCTGAGGAGTTCGCTGTAGGTTAATAGCCTTACATGATATAATTTCTAACTACAGAAAAGAGAGGTTGAATATGCCGGTAAATTTAAGAGGTCGCAGTCTTTTAAGCTTGAAGGATTACAGTCGGGAGGAGATTCTTTTTCTGCTTGAATTATCCGATGATCTGAAGCGTAAAAAGAGGGCTGGAGTAAAGGGTGACTTGTTGGACGGGAAAAATATTGTGCTCTTGTTTGAAAAAGCTTCTACCCGGACCCGTTGTGCCTTTGAAACCGCCGCCTTTGATGAAGGTGCACGGGTGACCTTTTTGACAAATAGTCAAATGGGTAAAAAGGAATCGATGGAGGATACCGCCAAAGTATTGGGTCGATACTACGATGGAATTGAATTCCGGGGATTCAGGCAGGAGACGGTGGATATGCTGGCAAAGTATTCCGGGGTCCCGGTATGGAACGGTTTGACCGACCAGTATCATCCGACCCAGATACTGGCGGACTTTATGACGGTCCGAGAATCGGTGAATAAGCCCATGAATAAGGTGAAGTTAGTCTTTGTAGGAGATGCCCGCAACAATATGGGTCGGTCTTTGATGATAGGTGCGGCAAAGATGGGAATGGAGTTTGTAGGCTTAGCCCCGAAGGAGCTGCTGCCGGACCAGGAATTAATTAATGAGATGCAGGCTGTGGCGGTGGAATCGGGGGGGACGATCGAGTTTACCGACGATATTGCCCTCGGTGTAAAGGATGCCGATGTGATTTATACCGATGTATGGGTTTCGATGGGGGAGGAAGACCAATTTGAGCAGCGGATCAAACTCCTGGAACCGTACCGGGTCGATATGAACATGCTGGAGCGTACCGGTAACAGGGATGTTGTTTTCATGCATTGTCTCCCTGCGTTTCATGATACCGAAACAACAATTGGTAGGGAAATTGAATCTAAGTTTGGTTTGAAGGAGATGGAAGTTTCCGACGAAGTGTTTCGGAGCCGCCACTCGGTAGTCTTTGATGAGGCGGAAAACAGGATGCATACGATTAAGGCGGTAATGGTTGCTACTATAGGTAATGTTTGAGATACGTACCGAGGGGGTGCCCATCAAGCTGTGGCTCGACACCCTTGAAGAGGGCGCCCTGGTCCAAGCGAAAAACATAGCCAATTTACCCTATGCCTACCATCATGTTGCGATTATGCCGGATGCGCATCAGGGGTTTGGTATGCCGATCGGCGGTGTATTGGCTACGACCGATGCGGTCATTCCCAATGCAGTGGGGGTTGATATCGGATGCGGAATGAATGCAGTGCAAACCTCTCTGGAGGGGATCTCCCGGGATAAGCTGGAAAAAATTGTCACCGAACTGCGTTCACTTATACCGAGGGGTTTCAAACACCACACCTCCCCTCAGCAGTGGGAGGGCTTCTCCAAAGCTCCAAAGACTCCTGTGGTACAACAGGAACTCGACTCGGCCCGGTACCAACTGGGTACCCTCGGCGGGGGAAACCACTTTATTGAGCTCCAGCACGGCAGTGACGGACGGGTGTGGATTATGCTGCACTCGGGGAGCCGCAACTTCGGCTACACTATCGCCAAGGAGTACTACCGGCAGGCAAAGGCCCTGTACGAAAAAAGGGGAGATGATGAACGCAGTAATCTTCCTGATATTCAGCTGGCCCCTCTACTTCTTGGCAGCCTTGAAGCGGAAGAATATTTTGAGTCGATGCAGTATGCCCAGGAGTTTGCTGCTGCTTCCCGGGCACACATGCTTCGGACCATCGAATCGGTCATAAAGCGGTACTCCTCACGGGTTGAATTCGGGGAGGAGGTGAACATTCACCATAATTTTGCCGCCCTGGAGCAGCACTTTGGGAGGGAAGTTGTGGTGCACCGGAAGGGAGCGACTTCCGCCCGCCAGGGGCAAAGAGGTATTATTCCGGGCAGTCAGGGTACAAAAAGCTATATCGTCGAGGGGCTTGGAAACCCCGAGAGCTTTTGCTCGTGCTCCCATGGGGCAGGGCGGGTGATGGGCCGTAAAGCCGCCCAGCGGAACCTCGATTTGAAAAAAGAGCGCCGCATGATGGATCGGCAGGGTATTTTACACAACCTTCATACCACGAAGGACCTGGATGAAGCGGCGGGGGCGTATAAAAATATCTCCGATGTAATGGCTCAGCAGCAGGACCTTGTGGGGATTGTGGTTGAGCTTTCACCACTTGCAGTGCTTAAAGGGTAACTACACAACATGAAAATTACACAAATCCCGGCGGGACTACAGCGCGGCTGGGGGCGTAACTACGGCGGGCTTTCAAAGCCCGTCTATATTTTATTTTTCGCCCGCATTGTCAATCGGATGGGCGACTTTGTGAAACTGTTTCTTACTCTTTATCTTACCCGGGTCCTGGGTATGGGTACGGAAACTGCGGGGTTGTTTGTAATGCTCTCCGCCGGGGCCTCAATGGGCGGGGGACTGTTAGGGGGCAGCTTGACCGATATGTTCGGCCGCCGCCGAATGATCCTCGGCCTGCAGATGAGCTCCGCCCTTCTTGTAGGAACCTGCGGGTTTTTACCGCCGAATATAGGAATTGCCTGGTTTCTGATTGTTGCCTCCGGTGCTATGGGGGCGGTGCGACCGGTGGTGAATTCTATTGTTGCCGATATTACGCAAAGTTCACTGCGACAACGGGCTTTTTCGCTGCTGTACCTCGGTACGAACATGGGGGTGGCGGTCGGCCCGATAATTGCCGGCTTTTTGTTCAGGAATTATCTGCAGTGGATTTTTTGGGGGGATGCTCTTACAACCCTGGTGGCGTTCACCTTGGTGTTGATTTGGGTGCCCGAAACAAAACCCTCCAGAGCGGATATTTCGAAAAGTATGCAGGGTGAGTTTCACCTTGAGCAGGCCGAGGAAGGCTCTGTTTTTCGTGCTCTGCTCCGAAGACCGGTACTGCTGCTCTTTGCCCCTTTGGGGGTAATGGGTAACTTTATTTACAGCCAGCACGCTTTTACAATTCCCCTGCATCTATCGAAGCTTTGGGGGGACCGCGGTGCGGAGATGTTTGGTACTATTATGTCGCTGAACGCGGTGGTGGTACTGATCGCGACCACCGGAGTTCTGTGTGTGTGTGGTCGTTTTAAGCCGTTGAACAATATGGTCTATGCCTCACTCTTTTTTATGATAGGGTTTGGTATGCTTTTTGTGGTGCACTCCTTTTTCTTTTTTCTTGTTTCAACGGTACTATGGACTATCGGCGAGATTATAATGGTGACAAATTTAAGTGTATTTGTGGCCAATCACACTCCCATTAATCACCGCGGACGCTTCAACGGCTTGTTGAGCCTTATTTTCGGGCTTGGGTTTACCATTGGCCCCTACATTTCAGGGACCGCGATTGAGTCGATTGGGGTTGAAGGTATGTGGAGAATAACCGGTGCAGCGGCCGCCCTGAATGCAGTTATGTTTTTTATTCTTTTTCGTTATGATCAAAGAAGAGTGATAGGGGCCGCCGTTTAATTTTTATTTACTGGTACAAATCTTGTGGAATGATAAATTTTACACTCTGTCGGCGAGTAAACACAAAGAAAGGGGCCATCAATAATCAGCTTTATGGTCTTGAGAGAGTGTGAATAACAAATTCTTGTAAATCCCACAAGTTTTAAACCATTATATGTGCTGAGGAGGGACGTATGAAAGTTGTATTTTATCAGAAGGTGAATAGCCTATGGCGGGAACTGCTGGATCCTATACGAAAGGAGTTTCCCGAGGTTGAGTTTATAACGGATGTGAACGAGGCGGAGGCGAATATTCCCGAGGCCGATGTAATTGTCGGTGGTAAAGTCCCCCGGGCGGTTTTAGAGAGGGCGGAAAAGCTTTCCCTGATCATTGTGCCCTTTACTGGGGTGAACCATCTGCCCTTCGATCTGTTGCAGGAGCGGGGTGTGCGAGTGGCGAACTCCCACGGTAATGCCTTTTATGTTGCTGAACGAACGGTGGCGATGATTCTGGCCTATTACGGCCGCATTATCGAATACCACAACGATTTGCGGGAAGGGCGATGGCACGGCTTCTGGGTTGGTAAGGGGCTGGAGGATACCTGGGATTCGGTAGATGGAAAAACAGCGGCTATTCTCGGCACAGGAGAAATCGGAAAGTATATCGCCCAACTGCTCAAGGCTTTTAGGGTGGAGACTATCGGCTACAAGCGAACTCCGGTGGAGGCCGCTCCGGAGAACTTTGACCGAATGATGTATTCGGTAGATGAGGCTATTGAGGCGAGTGATGTGGTGGTGGTAGCCCTACCTGCCACCGATGCAACCCGTGGATTGATTGGCAGCGAACAGCTGCAGCATATGCAGGAGAAGCTGCTGGTAAATATTGGTCGCGGTTCAATTATTGATGAGTCCGCCCTGTATGAGGCCTTGAGGAGGGGAAGTGTGGGAGGAGCTGCACTTGACTGCTGGTACACCTATCCCAAGGACAATGATATGGGATTTCCGTCACAGTATCCGATACACGAGATGAACAACCTGGTGATGTCCCCCCATGTCGGCGGTTTTACCGCCCAGGCGGCGAAAAAGGGCATCGAACAGGCCTGTGAAAATTTGCGCCGCTTTATTGCCGATGGGTCGCTGCTCTTTGAAGCCGATATCAGAGCGGGGTACTAAGGCTCGGGAGAAAGGCCCGGGTCGGACGACCAGAAGAGCCTCACCGGGGAGGGTATATGTATTACAAAAATAGTAATGTATGTGCTGCCGATGACCTTTAAAATGAGTATATTCTAGTAAAAGGAACTGAAAGGAGATGAGGCCATGGCAGTAGAATATGCGACCCTCGGCGGGGGGTGTTTTTGGTGTATAGAGGCGATTTTTGAGCGGACCGAGGGGGTAGAGAGGGTTGAACCCGGCTATGCGGGGGGAAGTACCGATAATCCTACCTATGAGGATGTGTGTACCGGTACCACAGGACACGCGGAGGTTGCCCGTATTACCTTTGATCCGGAAAAGCTAAGTTACAGTGATCTCTTGCAGGTATTTTGGAAGGCCCATGACCCGACCACCTTGAATCGTCAGGGGGCTGATGTGGGCTCTCAGTATCGGTCGATTATTTTGTATCATAACGATGAGCAGAAGGACTTGGCCGAACAAGCGAAGCGGGAGTTGGAGGGGGCCGGGTATTTTGAAAAACCGGTGGTAACCGAGATAAAAGCTTTAGATACCTTTTATCCCGCTGAGGAGTATCATCAGGATTACTTTAATAAGCATCCCTATGCCGGCTATTGTACTTTTGTGATACGACCGAAGCTTAAGAAGTTGGATTTGCTAAAATAAGCCAATAGTAAGGCTAAATAAGCCTAAAATAGGCTGCTACTATTTACAGCTGAGTGAGAGGACCCTACACTTTACATTATGGAAACTGCAGAAATACACAATGTGCAGGAATTTGTCCACAAAATTGCCTATAAGTTTTCCAGATGCAGCCACAAGACTATCGATTATACCGATATTGCGGAGGATTTTAGAATTCTGAGCGGGGCCCGCTTTGTTGCTCTGAATGAAGTTTCGGATTACGGCGAATACACTACCACCCGAGCTATCGCGGGAATTCAGGGAAGAATACAGAAGGCCTCAAAGATTTTCGGTTTTACCCTCACCGATGCCGCTTATACTGTTGATCCCCACATAAAAGAGGTGTTTAAGGCGGAGGGGGTAGTTGAGTTTGACGATTTATGTGCCCTGGCGGGGAACCAGATTCCAAAAGCCTTATGTAAGCGAACAGCTCAGTTATTCGGATTGGGCAGGGCCTTCGCCCTGGCGATGTTTGATCATCACGGACCGATAGCTGACCTGATCTTTATCTTTGGGAAGGACGATGAGATGAGGAACCGCCTTGAGGTTGAAACCCTCTCTGCGGTTTTATCCCTGTGTCTGCAGCGGGTATATGCAGAGCAGGATACGGTGTTGAAGCTGATGAACGTCTGTGGTGTCGGCGGGGCCGCTGATACTGCCGCCTATGAAACCCTTTTTCATGCTGCCGATAAAATGCCCGATTTAATCTACCACCTGGACACTGAAGGAAATATTGAGTTTATCAATCAGGCGGTGCAGCGGTACGGCTATAAACGGGAAGAGCTGACTGGTACGCATATACTGGAGCTGGTGCATCCGCTGGACAGGGAAAAGGCAAAGTGGAAGTTAAACGAGCGCCGCGCCGATGAGCGCCGCACCCGTAAATTTGAGGTCCGACTGAAGACAGGTGATCAACATACCGTGTTTTTCTCATTGTACAACCGCCGCGTGCCGAAGGACCCAATACTCTTGATTGATGCCGAGGGCCTCTACACGGGCCCTCCTGGGAAGAGCGATTTTTTAGGTACCTTTGGAGTAGGCCACGATGTGACCGAGCAAAAACTCCTGCGGGACGAGCTGGATCAGCATACCCACATGTTTCGGACCATCATAGAACATATGGGTGAGGCGGCCTGGTTGGAAGAGATCAACCCGCAGCAGACCCTTTACCTGAACCCGGCCTGTGAAAAACTGTTTCAGATTACCGCGGAGGGCCTGCAGACCGACCCGAGGCTGTGGCTGCAGGTGGTGCATCCGGAGGACCGGCCGAGGGTTCAAGCCGCCATGAATCAGCTGATTGAAGAGCAGACAATGGAGCCGATTGAGTATCGGGTTTTTGGCGAAGACGGGGCCGAGCGTTGGGTCCGCACCCAGGTATTCCCGGTGACCGATCCCTACGGTAATGTGGGACGTTTTGTGGGTATTGCCCACGATATTACGAGGGCGCAACAGGAAAAGCAGCTGATGCAGCAAAAGGTAGCGACTGAAAAGGCGTATGTGCGGGAGATAAACCACCGGGTAAAGAACAACCTTATGATGCTCGACAGTATGCTGAATCTGGAACTCGGAAACATCAAAGATTTGCCGACGGGGGGCAATGAGAGTGAAAAGCACTATTCCTCGGAGGTCCTCAGTAAGGTGAAGGCGCGTATCCGGGCGGTTGGCCTGGTGCATGAGATGTTGTACAGCAGCTCCCAGGATAAGGCGGTCGAGGCGTGTTCCTATCTGCAGGAACTGGGGGGCAGTATTCTTGAAGCGGACGATATCGGGCGGGAGAAGATCTCGCTGAATTACTATTTAACTGATTCCTTGTGGATGCCTGTACGGGTGGTGATTCCTCTGGGTATGATTTTCAGTGAGCTTATAACTAATGCTCTCAAGTATGCCTTTCCCGGGGATAGAAAGGGTGAAATTTGGGTGCGGCTCTATGCCGAGGAGCACCAGCAGTACTGCCTGGAGGTCTGTGACGACGGAGTTGAACTGCCGGCGGATTTTAAGGAAAAGCGCATGAGCATCGGTCACTCCCTGATTAATTCATTGGCTATGCAGTTGAACGGGGAGTTTGAGATAGACGCCGGGCAGGGTCGGAAGTGCTTCAAAATTAGTTTCAGGCTGACCTGAGGGCTCACTCGGGCGCGGTATAGCGGGGCCTCGGCTTTCTTTTGCCTGCAGGGGGTGCCGCTGGTCTGTAAAAGTGCATTTTTTACATATTATCTTTACTGGGAAAAAAAAAGGCCGGACTCCTGAGAGCCCGGCCTGAAATTACGAATTGAAAAGCTTAGACATCCCGTTTGCGCATGGCAATCGAAATGCATACTGCTGCTCCCCCCCAAGTGAGAAGGATTCCGAAAATCATAAAAGCTATTGCTCCACCTGACATAGTAACCTCCTTACTCGTCTTCTACAGTTGCTTCGAGGATGCCGGCATCTTTCCATTTGGACTTGCCGAGGATGATACCGATGATCAGGATGCCTAATGCAACCGCCCATCCGTAGGCAATAAGAGGACCGACTCCATAACCACCGTAGGGGGTGGTGAACTCTTGATAAAAGTTTTGGATGGCGGTGATACCGAGTACCACCGGAGTAATGATCTTCACGGTGAATTCCCACCATTTGCCGACGTTGAAGTCGGAGATGGGTTCAAAGTGCTCGCGCAGGGTGACCAGCTTGAACATCCAGCCGATGATGATAACTTCTACCAGACCGGACATGGCAACGCCGAAGCTGTTGACGAAGCGGTCGGCAATGTCGAGGACATACAGACCGGCACCGGTGGTAAAAATCAAACTTACAATACCGGCAATGATGGTGTAGCCGAGGACTACCTTGCGTCGGGGCAGGTTGAGTTTATCGGTGAAAGACGATACCAGTACCTCATTGATTGAAATGAATGAGGAGAGACCCGCGAAGGTCAGTGAAAGGAAGAACAGAACACCGATGACTACCTGCAGTGCGGGCAGTTGGTTAATGGCCTGGGGAATAGTGGCGAAGGCCAAAAATACGCCGCTGAGGCTGTCGGGCAGCTCACCGCCGCCGGTGTGCATCATATAACCGAGTATACTGAATACTGCAATACCGGAAAGTACGGAAAAACCGCAGTTCAACAGACCGGTCATGAAGGCGTTGTTGACGATGTCCGATTTCTTCGGCAGGTAACTGGAGTAGGTGATCATAATGGCGAAGGCGATACTCAGGGTAAAGAATATCTGTCCATAGGCCGCTACCCATACCCGTCCATCTAATATTTTGCTGAAGTCCGGTTTGAAGAGCATTTCAAGTCCGTCGCCGGCTCCGGGTAGTGTGATTCCGCGGATCATGACGATCAGCAGAATGACAATCAGCAGGGGCATAAAAATCTTGTTGGCTTTTTCGATACCCGCTTTTACACCGGCATACAGCACAATAAAACTAATGAGCCATGCCACGACGGTGGTCGCAACGATGACGCCTCTGAATCCGCCCAGCTGGAAGGGTCCGTCGGTTAATCCGAGAAAATCACCGACAAAGAAGGCGGTTGTGTCGTCGCCCCATGCCATGGTGAAGGAATATCCGATGTAGCTGATTGCCCATCCGATAATAACTACGTAGTACACCGCAATGACGAAGCTGATCAGCACCTGCCACCAGCCGAGCCATTCCCAGCCCTTGTTCAGTTTGGCAAAAGTAAGGGGCGCACTGCCCTTGCTTTTGTGTCCGAGGGAAAACTCCAATATCAGGATCGGGATACCTGCGGTTACCAGGGCAAAGAAATACGGGATGAGAAATGCACCACCACCGTTTTCGAACGCCATATAGGGGAACCGCCAGATGTTTCCCAAACCGATAGCAGAGCCGACAGCAGCCATAATAAAGCCTGCTCTACTTCCCCATGTTTCTCTTTTCATACGCTATCCTCCTGTTCGTTCTATATTCTTGTCATTTAATTTGCTATGCGTCAACCTTTTTTTAAAAAGCACCCGGAAAAATTGCGTGCTGCCGGCGTTCTCACTGGGTGCTGCCGGGGGTGCTTAGCCCTCATTTCTGAAACGGAGAAGATAATAGACTATGCCGACGTACTCATGGAGTGCCTTATATGAGTCGTGTAGTTCACCCATCGTCGGAAAAAAGCTCCATATATTGTAGCCGTCCCCGTCAATTTTATAATCTGTAGGAGCGGGAAGGACTTCCATGCCTATTTGTTCGAAAACCCATACGCTGCGGGGAATGTGGTAGGCGGAGGTGACGAGGATAACTTTTTCGGGTTGATATTTTTCAGCTACCAATGCGGCGTTTTCAAAGGTGTTGCGGCTGGCCTCCTCCGTGTGTACTGAACCGGGGGCTGCCCCAAGGGAAATAAGGTAGCGCCCCATGGCGGCGCCGGCGGATACCCGGGGCTGGAGTGGGGTGTGCTGGTAATTAGGGGCGGGCGGCTGCATAGGGCCTTGCTGTGTAGTGCGATTGTCTCGGGCGGCCAGGGGGGTGCCGCCGGTTGTTATGATTGGAGTACCGGTGAGGCGGTGGATACGGTAGGCGAAGCTGAGGCGTTTTAGGGTCTCTACCGCCGGCGCGGCATTACCACCTTCTTCCGGAGAACTGCTTATGGTCCCGCCTCCTAAGACTACTATTGCTTCTGCTTCAATAGATTCGCTTTCCACTGTATCTACACGGCCGCCGGCGTCGCTCCCCCCGAGAACTAGAGGGGGATGGGCCCTTTCCAGGGGGCGTAAGAGAAGTTCCGAGACAGGTTCGATTGATAAAAGATAAAGGGCGATGCTGAGTAATGCCAGCAATAGGATTACCACGCGAAGGAGGCGCCGGCCCTTTTCTCCTGTTAGGTTTTCTGTTGAATCTTCTGTTCCGGCCGCCGGGTCGCCCCCCAGACCGCCCCCCGAGCGTTTTGTTGCCAGTAGGAGCAGGAGGATAGATGCCAGGAGTATAAGTAGAAAAATTCCGGGAGGTAGAAACAAAAACGTAACAATCTTTGAAATACTGAACATTTAGTGTTTCGCTTTCCTTTTATTAGAATATGGTCATGTTTTAAAATAGAGACTGTTGGGGTTCAAACGTGGGCATATGGTTTGTTCTTGACCACAGTTGTTCCACCAACTCATCGTCGGCATCCCAATTTCCTCTTCCTATCCATTCGGCGATATCGCTAAAAGCTTCCGGGTAGCCCGCCGGTTCGGGGTTCGGGTCGTCAAGCCACTTTTCTACGGTAGAGATATCCAATTCCTTCATGACCCGGCCGAGCTTGAGTTCTTCCAGGGCTCCGGCGTTTGCCTCCTGCTCGGTTTGGCGGGTCACCGGCTTGGTAAGCAGCTTTTTGCCGAGATGTATTGCTTCGCTGGAGAGGGAGAAACCGCTGTTGGCTATTACCCCTGCAGAATCACTTAAATCGCGCTGAAAATTTTCCCTGCTGAGGGGACGGAAGTGAATATTATCCTTGTCGAAGGGTTTGTCAATTGGATAGTACACATAAAATTCATGCTTCGGAAAGGGAGTGCACAGTGTGATGATGTCTTCCATATCTTCAAAGTGCAGGTATACCAGTATTTTGTTCTCTTGAATTGAATCGGCGTTATGTACGTCCGGCGGAATAGTGGGAGGAAGGATCGGTGCGTTAAAATGGTGCCAGTGCAGGCCAATAGGGTATTTTGCCGGGGCAAAATAGCGCATTATGAGGATATGAAAGGGATTGGGTATGGTCGGCATAGGGACTTTATGTACAAAGGCATACAAATGTCCGATTCCGATACTTGGTATTTTATTTATTTGTGCAAAACGGGAGGAAATCGGCTCATAATCGGTGACCACCAGATCATAGTCCTTCGGCTCATACTTTATAATATCTTGAATAAACTGGGGAACATCCAAAATTTTCGCCGTTTTAGGGATATTGATGCGCCCTTGTTCTATTACATAGGTTAAACCCTTAAAGTGTTCGTAGTTTTCAAAGTAATCGGGTATCCAGTTGTTTTTTAGGGGAGGGCCGCTCAGGATAATATGCACAGTGTGTCCCTGACTGATAAGCTCTTTTACCATTGCCCGGCCGCGAACTATGTGTCCGTGTCCTGTGGTTTGAATTCCATATAAGATTTTCATGTATGCTCCGGTTCCCCTGCTTCTTGCAGGAGGCGAGTCTGCAGCAGGCGGGTTGTGACCGCCTTTAAATTAGCTACCACACTTGGTTCGGTCCCCCCTAGATGGACCCATTCGTCGGCCAAAACCGCATCTACTACAAGACCGCTCTGTAGGGCATTTTCTATAACCGGCAGAAACCGGTGTTCATCTGTCTTGTGGTTCAGCATTGATTCCATAATTGAAACCGGTACTTTCCATAGCCCGATATCAACATACTCACTCTTTCCTTCCCACGCCCGGGTCACCCGGCTCCTGTCTGCACTTAGTGAAACCCTTTCTCCATGGCCCTGTTCGCAGACATGGAAGGCCAGGGTCAGTGCGGTATCGGAGGGAGAATGGACAATGTCTTCGAACAGATGGGATGGAACATAGCTGTCGGCAAGCCACACTACCGCGGGCTCGGAAAAGGGGGCCCCGCGATACGCCTGTAGTAGGGCATGTCCCGTTCCTGCTGCCTCGCCCTGTTCTACATACTGCAGGGAGATGCCTTTGAAGGACTGACCGAAATAACTTTTAATTTGATGGGAGAGATGTCCAACCACCAAGGTGATTGAATCTTTTTGCGCATCAAATACGGAGGAAGAGAGAAGATTTTCCAAAGAAAAACGGAGAAAGGGGATGCCCCCGATTGGGTACATGCATTTTTGCAGGTAGACACCAAGGCCGTTGAAACGGGTCCCCTTTCCTGCTGCTAAACATATATAATTCATATTGTCCTCATTGTTACCATCCGATTGTATCTAAATCTATGCAAGTAATCCAGTAACAGCAATTCGCAATGTGAAAAATTTTAGATATTTTTCACATTGCGAATGCTCACATTTTGTGTAAGATAAGTAATTTATCTTAAAGATGGTGTGGGTATTCTCATTTTGGAAGCCTTATGGCTTTGGTAGTGGTACAAAGCTTGTGGAATAAAAATTTTCACACTCTTCCGGCGAGTATTTACATAAAAACCACTAAAATGGTCCCGTTTTTGTAGTCTTTGAGAGAGTGAACATCTAAATTTTATAATACCCACAAGCTTTGTACCACTAAGTATGGCTTTCAAAATGAGACAATACCTGATCCAGTAATTTTATTATAACCGCAGATATTTCCAGATATTCTATGCCGATTTTTGATATTCAATAAAAAGGTCCATTAGAATAGGATCTAACTTAAGGTTTTCTTCTATAAATTGACTTTTCATGAGTTCAAGGGCCTCATCGGTGGATAAGGGCTTCTTGTATACCCTGTTAGGATCGGTGAGGGCATCAAACACATCGATAATTTCCAGCAGTTTTGCGGGAAAAAAGGCGGCGGTTTGAAAGGTGAGCACCGGTTTTGCTCCGAAACCGATAAGGTAGTTGTAATGTTGTTTTGGGTGCTGTTTTAGGTAGTTACTGTACTGCGCCCTGAAGTATCCGTAGCCGCTGGGGTGACCGTAGTACTCGTGATGGTAGCCGGTGATCAATCCCGATTCAATCGGATAAGAGGTTTTATTCACTACCGCCAGATAGCCCTGGCGTACATGGTCGACCACTTTATCGCGATCATACGCGGCATTCCCCTCATGGTACTCAATGTCTTTGGCCTTTCCGATGTCATGCAGTAAAAAACCGGTTGCAAAATTGTGTATTTGCTGGTTTGGAATAGCCTGCATTCCGGAATGAAACACCCGCTCTAGGACCACGTCGTCGGTGTGGAGGTGCGGCAGCAGACGGTGATAATAGGGGTGATAGTTCTTCTTAAAATTAATACGCAGACGGTTCGGCAGACTCGAGTTGAGGATTTTTTTATTGTAAAACATGAGAAAAGCGACGCTTCTTAAAAAAGTTCGGGTCATATGCTGAACTACGGTACCGTTTGAAGAAGAAAAGATTGCGTCGAACATTTCATCCTGAAGCACTGTTTCATCAATTAATGAAGTTGAGGTCCGTACCATTTCACGGGTTTTTTCGACAAGCTCGTGAGAGAATATGCGTGCCTCATCATTGCTCATCTCCAGTGCTTTTTCTAGGATGTTTTTATTGATGAGGGATGCATCGGTGGTAGAGGTGCTCAATGCTTCGGAGACAGCCTCGGGGTTCGGCTTTTCCTGGGCCAGCAGGTCTTTTAGCGAATTGGTGTGGCGGTCGATAAGCTGGACCTTTTCTCCGTGGCGTAATGACTGGATCTCTTCATAGTGACTGCCGAAATTAGGAAGGCCTTTTGCCTTATGAGCTGCGGGTCTGTCGTTGTCGTCCCCGAATCCCCCCGTTCCTTCTTCAGAAGGAGAGGCGTAAAAATGATAATTTCCCGGATTTTCCCTGATTGTCGACAGAAGTTCTCTTACCCTGTCCGAAGGCAGCAGGTAGTTCCATGAGGTAGTAGGGTTGTTCCAGAACTGGGAATTGTTGTCGTACAGGGCACGGAAACTAAGCTTCTTCTGTTTTGATGCGTTTTTATGTACGCATAATACCGGCTCTTCTTCTTCTGCAAGAAGGGGGATAAGCCGTTCGTCCTTTTCAATAGCCTTTAATACGGATATATATTTCATTTCACCAACTACTCTAAAGATTAGCATACGAAAATTGAAAATCAAGCCTGGGTATAACAGGAATTCTAAATTTGAAAATTTTAGAATAATTTTCAAATTTAGAATGCTGTGGGTATAATGTGCTGCTAATTGTAGTTTATTTTTTCAGCTTTTTCTATTGCTTTTCCTGCTGCTTTCTTATTCCCTGCTGTTTTCCCTTCCTCTGCCGGGGCGTTATTGACTTTTTAGCAGTGAGGGCCTAACCTCTTTTTTAAGAGTATTTATAAGAGGCGCTTTCAAAAATCGAAGATTTTTGAAAGCGCCAAGGCCTTTAGTAATATTACGACCCTATATAGAGGTTCTTTCAAAATTGTAATTTTGAAAGAACCTCATAAGAGTATGTTTTGAAGAAACGGGAGTAGAGATGACTGATACCGGTGTGCCGGGTCGAGAAGCGCATGAAAGAAATGCGCATGCAGAACCTGAAGAAATTCGCAGGGCCAGGGAAAATCTCCTACGGAAAATGCAGGATTTTGGTCTTTTGAAGCACAAAACGAACCTGCAGGGCCAAAAAGAGACGGGCCTTGAGGCGGAATTTGAAGAATACAACGAATTTGTACAAAAATTGGACCGTTTAGTTGAACGAAGGCAACTGGGTTTTAAAAGCCGTGTAATCACCTATGCCGGGGTGAATACCTTTCTCTTTTTATTAAACCTCTTTTCCTCCGGGCTCAGTTTTCCCTGGTTTATCTTCCCTGCCGGAGGCTGGGGGATAGGTCTTGTTTCGGATTATGTTGCCCTTCGGGGCCATCAAAAAGTGCGCCGGGAGCTTCAGCAGCTTCCGGCGATGAAGCCTGCCGCGCTGAAAGAGTTTCGAGCCCTGAAAAAAATGGAAAACCGTCATCGGAAAACCGCCGCATCTTTTCTCAGTGTCGGGGCTTTCCTTGTTGCTATCAACGCTATTACTACCGGTTTTGCCGTTCCATGGTCGTTGATTCCTGTTTCGGTGTTTGGGGCGCTCTATTTTGGGAAGAGTTCGGTTCATAAAGAGCGTACAAGAAAGATGCGCACGCAGTTTGACAAGTTGCTGCAACAGCAGGGTGCTACACGCGGGTATCGGCCTGTCGGTGTGAAGGCCTCTTCAGGCTATGAGTATGAGGCCAGGGGTATTGCGGATGCGGTGTTTGCGAAGCTGGAAGGGCTGGAGGGGGTGCAGCAGCTCTCCGACGAGGCATCGAACATTCTTCACACGTACCTTGAGCAGGTAAAACTCCTTAGTGGCCAGGTTGAAGAAATTGATACTATTATGCGGGAAATTCCTAAAGCAGATATAGAGGCGGACCGGCGGGAGCTTGAACAGAAAATAGGGGCTACCGAAAGCGAGCAGTTGAAACAGGAGTATCGCCGTTCGATACAGGAGATTGATCAGCATATCGCCGCATATAAAAAGCTGGAAGAGCAGCGTGAACTTATTGATCTACGTATTCGTTCGGCAATAAATACTCTTAAGAAGCTGCGCTTGGATATTGCAAGAATAGACAGTGTTACTCAAGTACATTCAATGCCGCATTTTGACGAGATAAAGCGGCAGTCTGAGGACTTGTCGGAATATATTCAGGATTTGGCCGCCGGTTATGATGAAACAATATAAGGTGGGTTTAAGGGGGAGAGAATGAACAGATTTGGTAAAGCAGGGCGTGTATTGGAATTTACTACAAAAGCAATAATTGGAACACCTCAGAAGCGGGGATTATGCGGTTTGACAATTGAAAAAGCCGCTGCCTCCACACAGGTCCTTCCGCTGATAGATTTATTGCGGAAGATTGCCTCCGGTTCCTACCGCTATGAGGATGTTCGTGCCGAGAACCCTGTGGAAGAGTTTGTGCGTAGGGGGGTAGAGAACTTTCTTCGCTATTATGCCCGTCCTGAACAGGCCGGTAAGGTCGATGCTGTGTTGGAACTCTTTGAAAGCGGTATAAACCCGGAACTGCTGGCCGAAGAGATTTCTAAGGTCTGGATGCCCGAGCTTGAGCTTGCCGATCACCAAGTGCTTCCCCGCTGGCGGCTTACCAATCTTCGTGCGAATCCCGACCCCTTTAAGCCTACCGAGGTAGTGCTGCAGTTGAACGCCCTTTATACTGTTCCTGAAGAGAGTGCCGCTGACTCGCCGGATCTGCCGGAACAATTTAAAGGGCAGGTTGAGGAGCTACGAAATAATCCGGGAGAAAAGGTAGCTGATTATGATCATCCGGTTCCTCTGTACGAGGAGGATGATCGGCACGAACTTGTATCCTGTCTTCAAGAGATGGAAGGGGATATAGCCTTTGAAAAAGAGCAGGGGGTGCTGCCGGAGGACTACCGTGTGCCTGTACTCTTATCGGTATCGGTTACCCATGCAGGAATTGATAAGCCCGCGGGCCGATGGATTGAGTGGCTGCTGAAGGAAAAACACTATCACCACCTGCAGGTGCTGGTCCTTACGGAGGAACGAATACGCGGTATTAAAGATGCGCTCTTCACCGCTGGACCTGCGGCAAAAGCAGCGGGCCCCACAGAAGCTGCCGGCTTTTCAGCCGGAACTTCCAGAGCTGCCGGCCCCGCAGCCGGGGCTGCCGGTGCAGAAGACCCTTTGGATGTGTATTCGGTGTTCGGAAAGTACGGTCGCCATTTCAATGCACTAAAATATACCCAGTTGATATTGGAAAAAACCCACAACATTACCGCCGGCTTCAAGCTTGATACCGATGAGGGGATGCGCAGCCGAGATTTGTATGAAGCAACCGGCTCCACATGGTTTCAAACCCTCTGCCACCCCTACTGGGGAGGAGAGGCGGAGGATGCTGATGGAATTGCGGTAGAGCTGGCGGTGAATGAAGGGGAATACATGAACAGCACCGACATCGATAAGCTTGGTTTTTCCAAGGCGATGCGGGCCCCGGATGTGACTATTCCGAACACCTGGACCGGGCCGAATATGTTTTTTCAGAAATCCTTTGCCCACGGGCGTATGACAGCTCTATATAATACTGTTGATTCAGTGGAAGAAGGTATATCCCATCCGGTTGTGAAGGGCGGGGGGTATGGAATCAGCAATCATGGCCTCCGAAGTGCTCTCCCGTTCACCTTTTCCTGGGTAGGTCGCGCGGAGGACCAGCAGTTCTACTTTTCGGGGCTTTCCTATGGAATACGGGCGATTTTCAACCCTGATTTGAGAATAGCCCATTATAAATCGTCGGTCTCGGGGGCGGAGCAGAAGACCGCCGCCACCCGTTTTATCGGAGATATGTATCGGCTTGTTGTGTTTCAGCGTTTGGCGGGTATCCTGGATGTGAAACATCAGATTGATCCAATGCCCGGTGTGTTTGCCGGAGAGCTCGCAAGGGCCCAAGCTGCTTTTGCCGCACTTCTCAAGGCGTGTGAGTTTGTGATTCACGGTAACGAACCAGCTGCGCGGTATATAGTTGAAGAAGGAATAGGTGAACTCCTCGATCTGGAGGATAGAATCGATCGGGGAGAGGTTGACTCGGAGTTTCGCCGAGAACGGGCCCAGTGGGACCTGTTTGTGAAGCATGTCGATGGGGCAGAACCGGACAGGTTGAAAAAGATATTCAATCTTTTATAATGGCGTAAGATAAAATACAATAAGAGGTCCATCATGCCCGTACGAAACTCCTGCCAGCTCATTACGTATCCCGATAGTTTGGGTGATAACTTATCCGATTTACGGAGGATCCTTTCCGAATATCTGCCGGGGCTTTTCGGGGGGGTGCATATTCTTCCCTTTTATCCCTCCTCCGGGGACCGCGGATTTGCCCCGCTTACCTACAACGAAGTAGATCCCCCTTTCGGGGACTGGGGTGATATTGAATCGCTCTCCAAGGATTATGATGTGATGGTCGATATGATGGTCAATCACATCTCCCGACGCTCGGAGTACTTTCAGGATTTTTTACAGAAAAAGGATGATTCAAAGTGGTCGGACCTGTTTATCCGTTTTAAGGATTTTTGGCCGGAGGGCGGGCCTACTGATCAGGACCTCGAGAAAATTTATACCCGTAAGCCCCGCCCCCCTTACCAGGAGATAGAGTTTGCCGATGGAAGCAGGGAAAAGATTTGGTGCACCTTTGATTTCGAACAGATAGATCTTAATCTCCGGAGCGAGACAGCTCGAGGGCTTATCCGCGAGTTTCTACAGAATTTATGCAGCCGCGGTGCAAATATGATCCGTCTGGACGCCTTTGCCTATACGACAAAAAAGCCCGGCACCAACTGTTTTTTTGTTGAACCGGAGGTATGGGAGCATCTCTCTTTCGCGAGAGACAGTATCAAAGACTACGGGGCGCTGCTGTTGCCGGAGGTGCATGAGCACTACACCATGCAGAAGCGCATCGCCGAACACGGGTATCCGGTATACGATTTCGCCTTGCCGATGCTGGTACTGCAGGCTCTCTACGATGGTGATGCACGAAACCTAAAGCGCTGGCTTTCTATCTGTCCCCGTAATCAGTTTACGACCCTCGATACCCATGACGGCATAGGGGTGGTTGATGTACGCGGTCTTATGACGGAAGAGGAGATGGAGCGCACAAAGGAGAACGTGTACAGCAAAGGGGCCAATGTAAAACGCATTTACAACACTTCCAAGTACCAGAATCTCGATGTGTATCAGATAAACTGCACCTATTATTCCGCCCTTGGTGAGGATGACGGGGCGTATGTGTTGGCCCGGGCACTGCAGTTCTTTACTCCCGGTATTCCCCAGGTCTACTATGTGGGGGCTTTGGCTGGTAAGAACGATATCGAACTTGTTGAAAAAACTCAGATGGGTCGAAATATCAATCGGCACAACTATACCGTCGAGGAGGTTTCCGCCGAAGTAGAGCGGCCGGTTGTACAGCGTCTGGGTGAGCTTATGAAGTTCAGAAACGAATGCGAGGCCTTTGACGGTAGTTATGAGCTTTTACCGAGTGCCGATCATATTGTACATATTCGGTGGCATAAGGGCCGGCGAATCGCCGAGTTATATGCCGATGTAGCTGCACAGAGCTTCGATATTCGGACCGGTGCGGCATCTTGAAACAGGGCTTAAGTAAAGGCGGCTACTCTATCGAACGTGAAGCCACAAGATTTACCCCGGTCCCCTTAAAATCCTCTATTAATATGTCTCCGGTTTTTATGGGTGTGGGCAGGGACAGTTCGTACACCCTGTCAAGCAGTTCGTTGATGTGCTCGAAGGGCAGGGGGGCATCGGTTTTTACCGGGAGACGGGGGTGCTGCTCATTTTCCAGCCTGCAGGTGGCTGTGACTACCCGTTTCGGTGCTAATATTTCTTCGCGGGCGTATTCTTCACCCCTGGGACAACGGTTGCCGGTAACCTTTACCTCATCATTATCTACCGTAACTTGGAGGTGGCAGCCTACAGGGCATACAATACAGATCATTTCTTTTGTATTTTTATTAGGGTTCATCCTGAAGTGTTACCTCCACTTTTGAATCGGGTGTAATTTCAATGTCCTGAAAAATCTTCGGAGTAATTTTTAGTTTAATCATTTCACTCGGCTGCACATGGGGCTTTTTCTGCCTTTTTACCACTTCACCGTTCACCAGTAACTGTATACGGGCGTTATTTGAAACAACGAGGGGGCGCATATAAATGTCGCTTTCCGCATCCGGATTGATGCGGGTCGGATTTACATAGCGGATATTAGCGCCCGGTTTGATACTGAGCTCCCGTTCGGGCCGTTTTCCCTTAAGGTATTCAATAACGTTTTCCCCGGCAAGCCGGGCTTCGGCGCTTACAAAATCCACCAGGTCATGAACATGAAGTACATTGCCGGCGGAGAATACTCCCTCGATTGAGGTCATAAGCATGCTGTCGACCGTTGGGCCGTTGGTCAATGAATTTAGTTCGATACCGACTTGTTTAGAGAGTTCATTTTCCGGTATCAGTCCTACCGACAACAACAGGGTATCGCAGGTAATTTGGAAGGTTTTATCGTGATTGGGAACTCCGTTTTCCAGCGGAGTAATATCAACAGCTTCAACCCGTTCTTTCCCGTAAATCTTTGATACTACGTGACTCAGGTAGAGTGGAATTTTAAAATCGTTTAGACACTGGGAGATATTACGGGTCAACCCTGAAGGGTACGGCTGTATTTCGACTACGGCGTGGACAGTGCTGCCGACCCACTGCATGCGTCGGGCCATGATGAGGCCTATATCTCCCGAACCGACGATTACCACGTCTTTACCGGGGATGTAGCCGTTCATATTGACAAGACGCTGGGCGAGCCCTGCGGTATACACACCGGCCGGCCGGGTACCTGGAATCATCACGTTCCCGCGGTTTCGCTCCCGGCATCCCATTGCAAGTACCACCGTTTTGGTAACGAACTTCAGCACTCCGTATTCCGGGGAGTAACCAAAGCACTCCTTGCGGCCGTCCTCCAACAGGGACATCTCCATGATGGTGGTTCCGCAGAATACCTTTACCTCGGAGCTTTCAATGTTGCGGACCCACCTTTCGGCATATTCCGGACCGGTTAACTCTTCCTTAAACTCGTGCAGCCCAAAGCCGTTGTGAATGCACTGTAAAAGGACTCCGCCGAGCTCATCTTCCCGTTCTACCAGGGCCGTAGTAAAACCGGCTGCAGAAACAGTAGCGGCCGCGGACATTCCGGCGGCACCCCCGCCGATAACAAGTGTATCTATTTGTTCTGTTCGCATAAGGATCTCCAAATAACCGTACTCTCTTTTCCACGCTTAGTTATTTCACTATAGCTCTTACCGGTTTCACGCATTATAATTTCAATTATCTTTCCTGTACAGAAACCACCCTGACACCGGCCCATACCAGACCTGGTAAAGAATTTAATTCCGTCTAGGGTATCGTGTCCCCGCCTAACGGCTTCTACAATTTCCGCCTCCGAAATGTTTTCACACCGGCAGACAATATTGCCGTAGGCGGGGTTCTCCTTTATTAGTTTGTCTATATCGTAGGAGTTTTTGTTTCTTATACGCGGGACTGCGTTTACATTCGGATCATAGTCGCTGCGCTCCTGGAGGGTAAGTCCTTCCTCTTTAAGAATGTCCTTTACATATTCGGCGATTGCCGGTGCGGCGGTGAGGCCCGGCGACTGGATACCGGCTACATGTATAAAGTGAGGGACCTTTTTACTGGCCTCTATGTAGAAATCTCCCCCCGGCAACGCTGGGCGTAAACCCGAGAAGGCGGTGATTACATCTTTGGTTGATACTTTGGGTATCATCTGCCGGGCTGAGTCGAATATCGCTTTTAATTTGGTGCTGGATGTTGAAAGGTCGTCTTTTTCGTGGATATCTTCAGCTGTCGGGCCGACGAGAACGGTCCCCTCCACCGTAGGAATAACCAGCATTCCCTTTGATACGGAGTTTGGTACCGGAAACAGTACCTTTCCCGGACAGGCTTTTGTCATTCTGTCCAGCAAATAATATTCTCCCTTTCGGGGTGTAATGGTATATTCTTCCGCTGCAAAAAGTTTTGATACCTCATCGGCGTACAAGCCGGCGGCATTTACGACATAGCGTGAATAGACCCTGTCGCCCTTCTTTGACTGCAGCTCAAACAATCCTTCCTTATATTCGGCCCGGTGTACTTCAAAATTGGTTATGAGCCTTACCCCGTTGTGTTGGGCAGACTCCACCAGGGCAAACACAAAGCGGTAGGGTTCTATTATTCCTCCCCCGGGTGCGTAGAGCCCTCCGACTACGTCGCTGGTGAGCTTGGGCTCCAAATCGAGTATTCGTTCCCTGGAACAGAGTTCAATACCGATTGCCCCGTTCCTCCGGCCCCGGTCGTAGAGGTACTGCACAGTTTTCATCTCTTCCTCATTCATTGCAGCCACGAGAATACCGCAACGGGCAAAGGGAAAGTGAAGTTCCCTCTGGAGCTGGTCGAACATGAGGTTGCCCTGGAGCTCCAAGCGCGCCTTCAAAAGGGTGGGGTCATGGTGAAAACCGCCGTGAATTATTCCTGAATTGGCCTTCGATGTGCCGAAGGATACGTCGGTTTCCTTTTCTAAAAGGGCGACTTTTATATCGTACATTGATAAACGGCGGGCTACAGCCGCACCGCTTACACCGGCACCGATAACGGTGAGATCATACACTTCTCTTGATTGTGATCCGCTCATGCTCTAATCGTAAATAGACAATAGGAAGTTGTCAATAAAGAGATGAACGTTTGTGAACAATAAGTCATTTTTTATCGTTTAAGGTGAACGAAAATTAACGTTTTTTACTTGACAGCTCAATAAAGCGTGCTAAAATATTCTTAATATTATATACATCGGAGGAAATTCTCCATGGGCATTGTTGTTGAAAATGTGACTAAGCTCCACCAGTCGGGGTATGCGAAGCTGGAAAATGTGAATTTGGAGGTAAACGACGGAGATTTCTCCGTGTTGCTGGCTCCAACCGGCTCGGGCAAGACCACGCTGTTGCGCTTACTTGCAGGTATCGAAAAACCAAGCAGCGGTAAAATCTACTTTGATGGGGTAGATGTGACCAGGCTCTCCGTACAAAAACGGAACATAGCGATGGTATACCAGCAGTTTGTAAACTATCCATCATTTACTATTTATGAAAATATTGCCTCTCCCCTACGGGTTGCAAAAACGAAGGTTAGCGAAAAGGAGATCGACAAACAGGTGCGCTCGAATGCAGATTTGCTGGGCATCAGTCACATCCTCGATCACCTGCCCCAGGAGGTGAGCGGCGGCCAACAGCAGCGAACTGCCTTGGCTCGGGCCCTTTGCAAGGGCACAAAGTACGTGTTCCTAGATGAACCTCTGGCAAATCTGGACTATAAACTGCGGGAAGAGCTGCGAAGCGAGTTGAAGCTTATTTTCCGTGAAAAGGGCGGAGCGTTGGTCTATGCAACTCCCGAGCCTGTTGATGCGCTGGGAATGGCCTCCCACGTAGGGTTTATGCATGAGGGAAAGATTTTGCAGTACGGTCCTGTAAAGGATGTGTATCACAACCCGGAGTTTGTTGAAGTTGGAGAGTACTTTAGCTATCCGACTATGAACATTCTTGAAGGCCACAAGGTGGAAGAGGAGGGTCGCCTGTTCATCAAAGTAACCGATCAGTTCAAAGTTGATGTGAGTCATCTTCATGAAACACTCAAAAAGGACACATACTACCTCGGGATTCACGCACATATGGTTACTACGAACCGGGAATCGGATTCGATGTTTGAGATCGATGGGACTGTACAGCTCTCCGAAGCGGTCGGTTCCGACACCGAGCTGCATGTAGACCATCGGGGGAAGAACATTATTGTGTTGATGCAGGAGCTGGTTTCGTACGGAATCGGAGAGACCATGAAATTGTATCTCGATCCTGAGCGTTTCTACGTGTTTGATACAGATACTCATAAACTATGCGCGAAAACAGTAAACGGAGGGTAGAGTAACAATATGGCGACTATTCAGTTAAAAGATATATGGCATAGTTACGACATCGAGGAGGGGAAAACAGAGAACCCCCAATACGCGGTGGAAGATATCAATGTAACTTATGAAAACGGTTCGGCGGT
>Ga0102934_1000193_pt1 | contig 37229 bp, 33 predicted proteins | sample SalPonR2_A_D1_MG_FD_78175 | JGI IMG/M metagenome (GOLD analysis project Ga0102934, IMG submission 78175) | Salt pond soil microbial communities from South San Francisco under conditions of wetland restoration - Salt Pond MetaG R2_A_D1_MG | ecosystem: Environmental > Aquatic > Marine > Intertidal... | reverse complement strand
TTTGTCATGGCGTTCTCATCTTAAAGGTTCGATTCAAGAACTGGGGAAGGTGGAAGATGAAAGCAGTTTACCATAGGCTACATGTGCCCTTTCGGGGGAAAATGTCTGGGGCCTTTGGGCAGAAGTCACCGATGTTTGATGATAAGAATGAGGACCATGACAAAAATGGAGCAGAGCAAGCAGACGATACATCGCGTCGCCTTGGCCGACTTTTGGTTCTCCTCGGCCCTGACCAGCTGGTGCACCCCCTCCTTTGTGTGCTCCACCACCTGCTCCATGTTGAAGTCGATCCGATCGAGCACGGTCCCCTGGTCGATGACCAACACGGCCAGCTCCCTGAATATCTGCGAGAGCTCCTCGATGGACCGGGCGATGTGCTGGATCTCCCGGTCCCTCTCCGCCGTAGTCACCTCCTGCTCCTCCAAAACGGCCAGTTGCTCCGGCGTGAACCCACCCTCCATCCCGTTTTCTTCCCGCGCGCGTCGCTCCGTCTCCAAAGTATCATGGCCGGTAGCAAGGAAGTCGAAGAGTGGAGCGGCGCCCGACTTCTGTGCTTTTAATTGAGCCATGTAATGCTTCTGCGAGGCCCGAAATTCGATCGACAACGCCTGAATTCGTTTTGCCATGGATTTTTGTACATTCCGTGTCACAAGCTTTTCCGTCCCTCCTCCTCCATCTGCCCCTCCCCCCCCCAGCTGCTTGAGCGCCGACTCCGCCTCCCGGAGCATCCCCGTGATCTCCTGCGTCATGAAGTCGATGTCCCGCTCGCGCGCCGCCTCGCTGTCGTCGAACCCCACCAACAATCGCTTTCGATGCAGGGCCTCCAACTCCTTCATTTTGGCCTCTATTTGGGCCGTCAATGTATCCACACGGTCCACTAAATCAACCCATGCTGGCGGTAATTGCATGCGTGCGGCCGCCCACCCTGTGTTACTGTCTTGCGAAGCGTCCTCCAAGAGGCCACTGTCCATCGTGTAGCCGCTGAGGGGGGAGAGAGAATTGCGACCTATTATCTTATTGTATATGTGTACGAAGTGTAGTTTGAGCTATGATATTTCGAGAGAAACGTCTGTGAAATCGCTGAGTCGTCACATATACAGTAGAGGTCATAACGTCTCAGTGGTCCGATCAACAGGGAATTTACGTAGCGGTTTGGGCTGCCCTGTTCATCCCTACACTATGTTTCTGTACACATGACATGCCATCCGATGCGCTTTGCTGCTCCATATTTTTGCTCACCCAGTGTCTAATTTGCTATCCCCACCTTCCTGAGCTCCGCTTCGGCCCCAGTCTTTCCGCCATCTTACCTTGGCCGTTGTCCTGTAGTCGACGTACTTCCGTGTCAAATCCCGCGTCGCCATTCGTGCTGCGTGGTTCCGTCGTGACAACGGAGGAGGAGGCCGTGCTTTGTTGAAGAGGAAAGGAGAGGGAAAGCGGTGCCAAGGAAGGTGGAACAAGACCGGAGGTAGCCGTCACGCCCTCCTAAGCTGCGTCTCGCCTTTTCCTCGTGATATTCCTCCGCCACGCCCGCGGCCCACAGGCCAGCTTGATTGCAAAAGGCTCCCTCTCTTAGTGCTGGGCATGAGCAAAGGCAGAGGGTATTGAGGGGTTCCAGGAACATGGTGACATAATCGAACGCGAGACTTCGCGCGAGGCAGCGAGAGGGAGAGCACGAGGCAGCAAGTCAGGCAGCCCCCCATTCTTGGTTCGCAAATTCAACGCGGGTCATTTTTGACTCTTCGTAATCGAGGACGAAAATTTAAAGGGGAAAATTGGTTTCCATACCTGTGACGAGTGTTTCCTTTCCTCAAATTGTATCATCGTTCTGTACATGCATCACAGGCAACATCACACCACACATGCGTCGCCTATAAATCGCAGCACATGGGATGACAAGAAACAGGAAATGGCTGCCATCCCGGATCCTTCAGTGACCTCTCTTCATCCGAGTGCAGCTCGTTTGAGCAAAGCAGCGTTCCTGGACGTGTACACTGCATACGGATATCGAGAGATCACCCAGGACAACGGCGGCAGTGCCGCCCCATGCGCCTTCAACATCGAAAAGCAGGCGGAACCGGGGAAGTTTCAGGAGTCTCCGAGGACGACACTTTGCAGGGACGTTGAACCAAATCCTGGCTCCAGCTTATGTAGTAAGCCCACACACGGAAAGCTGATTGTGGGCGCGCTTGAGCACGCCCGGCAGGACTCCGCAACCCCTACTCCTTGTTCAGATGCGGAGCTCGTACCCGTCGACACGTTACGACGGCAAGAATTTCCTGCCCTTTATCATCCTCGTGAAAATCCTCAGGGCGCTATTTATCTGGATCATGCTGGAGCCACATTGTACGCTCAATCGCAGATAGCCCGTTGTCATTCCCACTTGCAAGAAAGCATATTTGGTAACCCACATAGCAAGGGGCCTGTGGCAAGTGCCACTGCAGACTTAGTGGAGGAGGCGCGCAGCTCTGTGCTTGCCCATTTTCACGCCCCTCCTGAGGACTGGACCGTGGTCTTCACATCAGGCGCCACAGCAGCACTCAAGATGGCCGCCGAGCTCTTCCCCTGGCGCGGACACGGGACAAGTCGGTTGATCTACGCGCACAACGCCCACACCAGTGTCTTGGGTATGCGGGAAATAGCGCTGGAGGCTGGAGCGGGTTTTGCCTGTTTGCCACCCTCTGTCCAGTACGGAGAGAAGGCCGATGTGGCCCTGGCGGCTGCTCTGCACGAAGCAATGCACCAGACTGGCTCTACTTCCCCATTCCCCCGACACGAGAATGGCGTCAGCACAGAAGACGGACCCACTGAGACGTTTCCCGAGACAGAGCATTTGCTGGTGTTCCCTGCCGAGTGCAACTTCTCCGGGCGGACGCTGGACTGGGCACGTTTGCGGCAGGCCCTGGCGCGGCTTCAGACCACCGACGCAGGGCAGCGCGTGAGCGTGCTACTGGACGCCGCAAAGTATGTGGGTACAAGCCCTCTGGACCTGGGCTCGTTCCAAGAAGGGGAGGTGGACATGCTTTCTCTGAGCTTTTATAAATTATTCGGGTACCCCACCGGGCTGGGCTGCCTCTTGGTGCGGTCGTCCCTCGCCCGCCGCTGGCTCTCGGAGACCCGGGGGAGTTCCGCTGCCCCGCACATTCCTCTCAACACCCACTCTTGCCATGTGCGCCGCCGGTATTTTGGTGGTGGGACCGTGTTGGCTGCCGTACCCGAAACGGATTATCGACTCTTGCGGCCTGAGCCAGCCAGGCGCTTGGCGGACGGCACGGAGGATTTCTTGGGCATTATTTCCCTGAGAGAAGGGTTTCGTTTTCTCGACGAAGTCCTCGGGGGAATAGAACGCGTCAGGGCACACACGTGGGCGCTGACGCGGTTCTGCTACGAGCAGCTCTCAAGCCTTCGACATGCCAACGGGCAGCACGTGTGCGTCATGTACAGCTTGCCTCCCGCCAGTCCTGCGCGGCAAGGACCAGTAGTCACGTTCAATGTACGAAGGGCAGACGGATCGATTGCCGGATACTCGGAGGTGGAGAAAATGGCGACCTTGCATGGCATACAGCTTCGCACGGGCTGCTTTTGCAATCCGGGGGCTTGTCAGGAGGCTCTGGGGCTGTCCGTGGAGGACGTTCAAGCGCAGCTGAACGCTGGGCATGTGTGTTGGGACGACAACGACTTGATAGAGGGAAGACCCACGGGGGCGGTGCGCGTCTCTTTTGGCTACATGTCGACCTGGGAAGACGTGACTGCATTTTTGCATGTAATCGACAAGTATTTTGTGAGCAAAACGGCCATGGCGGAGGCAGCGGACGCGTCGACACCCCCTTTCCATGCACTATCGTTGGATAAAAAGGAACCCCTTGGGTCTCCCTCGACCTTAACACTGCGCCTTGGCAGTATCTTTTTGTATCCCATCAAATCGTGCGCGGCAATGTCTGTTGAAGCATGGCCAGTCGGTCCCACGGGATTGCTTTTCGACCGAGAATGGGCCCTGGTGGACGGGCACGGCCAGGCACTGCGTCTGAACAAGGTAGCCCAGATGCGGTTCATAAGACCCCGCGTTGATCTCGAGAGACAAGAGCTAGTGGTAGCGGCACCAGGGATGCCGGATCTTGTTCTCAGTGTCCGCCTTGTGCCCACTCCTGACCATGTCCGGGATGTGAGTGTATGCGGGGAGGCATGTCAAGGATTGGGCTATCAAGACGCTGCGGGCATAGACGCTTGGTTCACGAGGTTTCTCAAGCGAAGTTGTAGCTTGGTGCGAGCGTGTCCGTACTCCCAGAAGCGCCGGTCCCGAGCGGTTGTGGAGACTCACAGAACAGATCCTGTCGCGACGACGACAGGAGACAGGGCAGAGCGGAAGGAGATCAATTTCACCAACGAGGCCCAGTTTCTGCTCATCTCCTCAGCATCGGTGGCCCATCTAAATGATCTCATTGCTCAGCAAGTCGATTTGGACTACGCTCTCTGTTATGAGGGTGTGCGAAGCGACCGCTGTTATGTGACATTAGAAAACTTCAGGCCAAATTTGGTGATTGACGGCGGTGTGGCTCACCAAGAGGACTTATGGAAAAGCGTTGATGTCCTCCCCGGAGATAGAGATGAGGGTGGAGGCCAAGGAAGGGAGGTCGGTTTAAGAGAGATGGGCGTGAGGCTTAAAGTAACGGGCCCCTGCGCGAGGTGTTCCATGGTTAACATTGATCATCGTTGCGATCTGTCCGCGTCAAAGAAGAAGGGCTCGGGCCCGGCGATGACGTCAGACGACGAGAAAGTACTTCCGGCACAGGTAGCCCCCGTACTTAAAATGCTGGCTTCCTATCGGCGAGAAAAGGCGAACATTTACTTCGGGCAGTTTTTAGCCTTTGATGACCTGGTTGGGAGAGGCTTTCAAGGATGGCTACGGACAGGAGCTGTTGTACAGGCCCAGCGGCGGTCCGGTGAGGGAGCAACATAAATGCGAAGAAATGTATTATTCAAAATAAGATGGCAAATGCATGCGTAAATGTTCCTGGTGAGAATCACGTTTAGCTCTTAATTTGTGTACATGCGAGAAACGAGGGGAGAAAGTCAGTCACATCGACAACAAGCTCTCATGCTAAGTCTAAATTAGTGTATGCAACCGGCCACTCTCGGACGAAATTCGCTCCTGACGCGTAGAAATTTTTGCCAGGGGACTGCAAGGCATATTTGAAATTTTCAAGATAATAGAACCCTGGATTCCTTCCAAGATAACCCCTCATACGTGTGATGAAGGCGGTAAACGTGGAAAAGTAGGTGCCCACGAACGTACGCGCCCCTGAGGCGATTATTTGCTCTACCATACCCGTAAGGTTGGGATCCATATCTTCCAATCCAGCCGCCTTGTAAAAGTCTTCGTAAAACCGGAGACGGTACAGATCACGTACAGGGTCGAAAAACGTTGAGTTCTTTTCATCCGTTACTATGTACACTAGTGACCCAGGATCAATTACATCCTCCACTGCTTTAAAAATATCTTCTATGTCGAGGCGCGCCTCTTTAAATTGGAAGTCCCCTCGTCGGATATGTATGGCATCGTACCCTCCGTTTTTATCACTTGCATTCCTCCTCAACAAATCGATCACCTTTGTAGCGCGGCAAAATATGTCATTTCGATAATGCATGTGATCGCGGACAAAGCGTTTCATGAAAGCGTCAACCTTTTGGTCTGCAAAATACAAAAATCCGTAAAAATGAGCCAAATAACGTTTTCCTCCGTTGTACATGGATGTGAAATGCAGCGATTTTCTAGCGTGCAAGTCAGAGCCATAGCATAGTAGATTTCGTCCGTCGATAATGGCATCTGCTTCGGGATGATATTCATGCAGAGCCTTTGAGGTATTGACATGCGCTGGGAGTCCGAAAGCGACGACGTGGGCATCGGGCCCAACAGGAAATACATCTGTTGCCCGTCGAATGTAATCCCATAATGTTTTTTGGCGGTCAAACGTAGTGGCATTCCCCGGCGGCCTCTCTTTATTCTTAAGGCCTCCAGTCAGTCCTTCTTTCTTCAAGTATTCATGCATTGGCATCACCTCCAAGTATTTTTCCCAAGAAGAAATGTCGTAGAAATCGCCAAATTCCTGGAGCGCGCCCCCTATTCCCAAGAGATACATTGGATATTCATCAGGAAGGACCAGCGTGCGACCGGTGGCAAGGGCGAAGACCACGACGATCTCCAAGGCCATTCGTATGTTATTAAATCCGCCCTCGTCAGGCTCGAAGGTCACGTATTTAGGATCCTCCCCGTGCTTTGATTTAAATGAGCTTGACCATGCAAGCTCTTCATCCCTCCACGTTCTCCAATAGACAATGCTGCCGTCTTCCCCCGACTTGCGTATCGGGCTGTTCGGGCATCTGAGAATGGCGGCTTCAGTTTTCGGACCTGCTGCACGTGGCGATATTCGGCTCTTTCTTTCCTCACTCTCAGAGTGCGATTTAGATGCGCTAAAAGCGACGGAGGACGTTTGATTTGATTCCTCCTTCGGTCCATCCAGTGACTTCTGCATCTCCTCTTTCTCGGGAGACTTTGAGATAGGGACAGATGTTTCGGAGTTGTTGTGCATGCTCCTATCTGACATCCCACCTTTTCTCGCGATATCAAACGATGATCTAACTGCCAAGGTTTCGCTCACAAGTACTGTCGCTACTGCTTCGGGTGCTGCCAAATTTGAAGTCGCTTCGTGAAAACCAGCATAAGGTGTCTCTTCAGATGACCTTTGGTTGCTGATTTGAGCAGAAAGGCTTGCCTTTAAGCTATGTAGGATAGTATCGGGAGCATTTTGCAACACCATATATTGACCACTCAAGACGGAAAATACCGTACATAAAAGAACTAGCCCAACGAGCAGTGATATTAGCAGACGCCTTCCCCACCGACGCTGCCGAAGCCTTCGAGGAAAACGATCCGGCATGTTTACCGTCTATGCAGAGGGGAGACGACCCTCCGCACTTTGTTGAGCTTCAACTGTTTGAGGAAATCACAGGTCAATTTATTATTCTTATCAAGTTTAATTATATTTCGAAAAGTCTTTCTGAAGCGTAGATTCTGATAGCTGATTGAAAATTACTTTATGGGCCATCAAGGAAAACGATAATTTCCGGTCACGTCGCAGTATGTTGCGATTGTGACACCGAAATACGTTGCGACCGGATATCCTCCATGGACTGTCTTTGTCGCCGTCTGAAGAATTGGGTGCCTGAGCTTGGTCGAGAGATTATAAATTCGAATAACGAGGTTGAAGTTTTGTGATGAAAAGTGCCCCTTCGTTCGCGGCGGCAACCCGCCACGGCAGCATATGCGCTCTTTACGGCAACAATGAAAAGTACTTACACTTACACACACAGCGAAAGGCTACGCGCTGAGCAGGTGGCAGTATGATTTGTGGAAAAGCCCTACAGCCACGAAGCGTGACTTTCTTGGCCTTACTGTCTCTGCTGTGCCCGATCCTGCTCCCTACGCATGCTTTTCTCCACACCTGTCGATTGTCTTCTCACCACGCACGAAGCTTTGCTGTCAATAGTATATCTACTTCCGCATCTTTGAGGGAAAATCAAGATGAAAAATATATGGCCTTGGCGCTAATTGAGGCTCAGGCGGCTTTCGCAGCCAAAGAAGTTCCAGTTGGCGCCGTCCTCGTCTCGAGTGAGGGTCAAGTCCTTGCGACAGGGCGCAATCGAGTGGAAGCCACAGGAGACGCAAGTGCACACGCTGAATTAGAATGTCTGAGAGCAGCCGCGCTTGGTGCAGCTCGCCACGGCCAAGGTAAATGGCGTATGTTAAATTGTACGCTGTACGTGACATTAGAGCCATGCTTAATGTGTTTGGGCGCGGTGCAAAGCTTTCGGGTTCAACGCGTGGTGTATGGAGCACGTAGTACATTACTTGGAGCCATTGAGAGCTATGTGAAGGTATTGGAGCAGGCACCACATCCGTTTCATTCCACTCTAGAGGTTAAAGGAGGGGTCCATGCGGCGCAATGTGGTGATTTGATGAAGAGATTTTTCGCAGAGCGTCGGCTTGAAAGCGAGAGAATGGCGACAAAGGTGCGCGAGGCACAGAGAGAGGAGAAAAGATTTGATACTGTAACATAGCGATTGTTCATTTAATTCGAGGTGATGTAAATATATACAAAAGTAGCGGCCAATGTGTCACACACGAGGGCCGAGTTAAGTTGTGCTTATTGTGGTGTCATTTCTCATGATTTCCTCTCTCCTTCACCCTATGTGGAAATAAGAGAGCATTGCATCACAAGCCTTCCACAGAAAACTTGATTGAAGGTCTCTCGCCTCCCTGGCAGCTCTTGTCACTGTCTCACCCACCCCGCACGTCAGCAGACTGAGAAGCGAAGAGCATGCACAATCTAGTGATCCGCGCCGAAGCTGCGCTTATCTGTCAAGACAACCGCGGGGCATATTTGCTGTAATAATTTCTTTTTACTCGATCTTTTCCCTGGCCTCCGTGGATAGCTTTTCTGACTCTGTCGCTACCGGCGATACGGCCTTTCGTCCCGTCGAATTTTGGGCCCGCCTTTCGCTCCGCGGAAAAAGCACCTCCATGAGGTTTTCGTAAAGTGAGATGTTGTAGGAGTTGACAGGGTCGGCGATGCGGCGTAACGGAAGAGCGCCACCTGTCGTGGAGGACAGTAAGGGAAGGCGTTTCAGGCGCCACGAGGGCGCGATACCCCTGATGCTTGGTACACGAACCACATTCAGCGTGTTATCTCTATTGTATGCGCATGACTGCTGCCTCTACTTCCCCCTCGAACCACCCGTCGCGTACCTGAGGCTTCGTGAGCCCTCCGCGCTTGGCTTCGCTCAATTTTCACTTTCAATCGGACCTCCGCCCACTTGAAAGTTTCGTTCGTTGTCGTGTTCTGCCCCGCAAGCCACAGGTGGTAAAGCAAAAACCCTGCCAGGACAATAGCCATGACAAAAGCGAGGGCAAGGACCCCGCAGACCGCGCCCTCATGCACTACAAGGTACTGACACACGACAAGGGGACTCGACCCGACCGTCTGCCCGGACGAAGGGCTGTAGAAGGTCGCATCCCACAGCTTGTTTTTAATCATCTCCCCACGGAGGATCCCCCAAAGTCGAGAACTGCCGTACAGAAATGTGCAGCTGTGAAGGGCGAGGAAGAAGAGGAAATGCCGGTAGTTGACCTCACCCACGCACTGGTTCAGCCAGCCGCAGTGATGGTCGAAGCGAGACTGGCACACTCCACACAAGCGGCAATGCTTCGACCGTGCCAGTTTCACGACGTCGCATGTGGGGCAGACTCTCCCTGCGACGTAAATGACGTTGTCTGGCTTGTAGTTGTCGTATCGCTCCCATGTGGAGGGCGAGATGGTCCCGGCAGGCACCGAGCAGGCGACAACGAAAGACGCGAGGCACGCCAGGACAAGGGCGACGGAAAGGGCGAGGTCCCCCAATGGTATGCGACCCCATCCCTCGTACAAGTAGGTCGCGAAAGAGCCCAGGAACAGAAGCAGGTATAGGCATTGCAGGATGGGGTTGCGTTGACGGACGATGTAGTCATAGGCCTTTGCGAGGGCGTCGAAGACTTTCGAGGGGAGGCGGCGGCGAAGATTGAATGTGATGCGAGTGGGGATCTCCTCCGTGAGTAAGACGTTGAGCCTTCCACCTGTTGGCAGTGAGTGGAAATAGATGGATGACTGGTATTCGACAAGGTTTGTCCTGTTCGTGACTCGGCAGCTTCACGTCTCTACGCGGAAGAAGCAACCATACCACCACCAAAAACCGCCTAGACTGTACTTGGAGCCATAGCCATGACATTACCTAGTGTGTCAGAATTGGGATCCGCAAGAACGCAGACCCAGATCAAAAATGCGATGAGGGTGATGTAGACAACAAGAATGGTGACTACACTCATTTATCTTGAACTTTGCTTCGACCTATCGAAAATTTAGTAGATAAATTGTGCCGGATGCTGAATACGTATCTTCTTCCTTGTTTTCTATTTCCTGGTCTGGTGTCGGAGCTTTTTGACTTGTGTACAAAGTTCAGCACAAGCTTGCGGAAGTGCTGGTATCCCTGTATGCCATAAATTTTATAGGCTGCCCCTCCCCTTCTTTTTTCCTCCAAGCCAATGCAAGCGGCGCTGGCACACCTGCGTGTGGGACGAGCCTCTGATGAATTGAGTGGCCGTGCCGAAGAAATATAGGTTGTCCATTTTTTTTTGGGTCCGTGTAAGCATAGTCACGGGGGCCTCGCTTACTTTTCGAGCGTCGCCTCGGCGAGCGTTCTTCTAAGTTGCAAAATTTGACGTTTCGGTCCCATCGACATTCACAACACAGGTTGAAGGATCATGGTTATAACGTCCTCCTCCCTGCTAGATGCCGATGAACTCGTGACACCAGAGTTGGAGCGAACTTTCCGTGGTCATAGAGCTGGTGTCTTGAGCCTCGCGTTCAGTCCCACGATCAAGCAGCTCGCTTCAGGTGTTGAGGACGGCACTGTCCATGTCTGGCACTTCAAGCCCGAACAGCGCGCTTTCCGGTACCCGGGTCATAAAGGACCCGTACATTCTGTGCAATATTCCCCATCGGGCCGCTATTTGGCCTCGGGAGGGGGGGATGCCATCGTTAAATTATGGGAGCCATCCGCACGAGGACGAGCCTTGGTTCTCAAAAATCATTCGCGTGCGGTGCGCTCTGTGGCATTTTCAGAGGACAGTCGTCTATTGCTGACTGGGTCAGACGATAAGACCGTCAAAATCATATCGTTGCACGACCGCCGCTTTCGAGGTAGCTTGCAAGGACACAGCCATTGGGTGCGCTCAGCCACCTTCAGCCCTGATGCCCTGATGGCGGCGTCCGGATCCGAGGACCGTACCGTCCGCCTGTGGGACGTGCAGAACCGGGAGTGTCTGGGCGTTTGGACGGAGGCGAAAGACGCGGTGTGTGCGGTGGCCTTCCATCCGGACGGTGCCTGTCTGGCTGCGGGGGGCCGGGATCGGTGTCTACGCATCTGGGATACGCGGACGCAGGATCTGGTCCAGCAATACGCGCCCGCGCATGCAGAGGGTATCAATTCCGTGGCCTTCCACTCGTCGGGCAACTTTGTCCTGACATCTTCTCAAGACGGCACCTTAAAGGTCTGGGACGTGCGGGAAGCTCGCTTGCTATTCACGGTACACGGGCATCGGGGACGCATCGCTCAAGCCGCCTTCAGTCCGGACGCCGACAGCTCCCTATTCGCCTCTGCGGGGATGCAAGACAGGACGGTCATGGTTTGGCGTTCGAATCTAGCGCCCTACAACCGGGTCCGCACCACGGTGACCGCAAAAGAGGCCGACGCCGATTGGCCCTTTTCCTCCTCCACATCTCCCGCCCCTCACGCTCGCCCGCCCTACATACCTCAACGCTACGCTTATGCCCATAAGTATGAAATGGACGTGCCCGTGCCTGCGTATCAGCGACCATCTCCGGTCGCAGGAAGAGATCAATATTGGGAAACAGAGGAGAGGGAGGGGGGACAGCTCTCCGCATTCAGTAGAAATCGAGGAGAGCCTCAGAGGGGAGAGCAGGCAGAGTCATCGAAAGCCTGGCAGCAGGACTATGTTGTCGATTACCACGTTGAAAAACCCTCGGCGCCCCCTTTGCTCGCGGAGTTGGAGGAGCAGGAGACCGGAGAAGAGGAGAGGGCAAGGACTGCGGTCCCTACGGCCGCCCCAGCATCCTCTTTTCCTGGAATGCATCAAGACAACAGTTCACAAGGCCGAGTCAAAGCGCAGGCAGTCTCTGGGGCCGGGTGGCAACGGAAAGCAAGGGAGAAACTAGGGGTATCAGGGCACTGCGAAGCTGAGGAAGGGGAGAGGGATTTCAGCCCGACGCACTTAACCCGGACACTCTCGCTTTTGGCGGACAGGATGCGGACGATCGAGGAGAAGCTCGAGAAGTTAAGCCTGGGACCCGGCGTCGGGAAAGATGACGTGCTAAGCGGCGAAGACGTGCCAACGAGGGCGGTCTGCCGTCAGGAACACAGCGATTCCCGGGACAGTAACGACGAGGTGTACCACGTTATCGCGGAATGAGGTAACTTGACCTTCAAAAATTAAGTCAAAAGAATTATGTTTATACGTCTGCAAGACCTTGAAAAGCCCCGTAGCCGAAGGGGATAAAGCTTCACATATCCACACATGCATAGCCACTCATACTCGTCGCTCACATGTCAAACGTGACCTTTTCATCCTCTTCCGCACTCGGCTGCTTGTGCACACTATCGTTGCCAGTGTGGGTGGTATCATCCGGGCCACAATTCAACGTGAGGAGAAAGAGAAACACACGCCTAGGACCCTCCGGGGCCGACTTTCCAACTCTCCTCCCTCGCTGTCCGAATAGCCGCGGCAAAGCATGTCTACCCCTTGAGTTTTCTCCTCTCCTTAAAGCCTTTGACCCGCTTCGCCACCAGGGGAAGCTGTCCGTCGGCTTGACGCTCGGTGACTAGGTCCACGTAAGCATAAGCCGGATGCCTTGCACTGTCGCAGGAACCGAATGGGCGAGACATCGCTAGTGCAACACAGGCTACCCTTGCGTGGGACGCGAGTGCTATCTCCAGGAAGTTGGGGGAACACACATGCAACGGGAGGATACGATTGTTATTGGATAAGGAGGAAATAAAAAGCAACGTAGGCAGCAAGTGGGCGTGTCCTGTGCCTGATCTGGAAGCTGGTATTAATTGCGTGCGTACTTTTGATACATGCCTAAGGAACTTCTTCTTATTTGTGTTCATCTATGCAAGCAAACACGGCATCAATGCCACAATGACACTGGGGCCCTAGATTACATAATGCTTCGGCATTGACAAGGCCCGCCTGACAGGAAGAGCCCTGGAGACAACCCAAGCTTTAGCGTGCAGCACCTGAGCCGCAGGAACAAAAATAGCTGCTTTTCAAGGCGAAGACCTACCAATGGTGAGATGGCGATTTCTAAGTTTTCGAAAGGTCGCTGGAGCTACCAGATCCAGGACCTTCGGGCATCTATGGCTTTGAGCGACGTCGTGGTGAGACATAGGCTCCCAAACTCCTTCACCAAACGCCCCACGCACGCTCCCCTCTCCCGCGCGTGGTCCTCTCCCTGACTGATGCCTGACTTTTGCCCGTAATCTGTAAATCGCGCCTGAACCCAGACCGGAGGGGCCCCACGCGTGTGGTTGGCGACCACGAACTGCATAGCGATATCCTCACAATTTCTGCGGTCGTCGATGTACTGCAAGACCTCAGGCGTTAGGGACGAGAAATACAGGGAGAGGAAGTCTCTGTGCAGAAAGCAGCATTTAGTCAGTATCACATTGTAGCGTCCGTGCCACCAGACGTGCTTGAAAGAGCTCAGGTATCGGTAGCTGCCAGCAGCACCGGGACCGGGGCCTGCCCCCTCTCCTGCCTCCAATTCCGTCACTTTCTTCCCAGCGACGACGCCAGAGGCAGTCTCCCCGTCCCAGGTTACCAAACGGGGTGTGAACCCAACCAGTGATTGAGGCGCCGCTTGCCATATTGAATAGGCAAAATCCAAGGTCTCGCATGGGATTACCAGATCGTCATCCAAGGACAAGACTGCCGGAGTGGGTACAGGCAAAAGTGCCCGGAAGCGATTGTTGAGGCTATCCGTAGGCTGGACTTCGAATGCTACTTTTGACAATTCTTGTGTTGAAAGGGGGATTGCCCAGTCCATGAGAGAGGGAGGGTCGTATCCTTGGTCGGACCAAATAACTTGGATTGCCTGTACGTTAGGGCACCTTGCGAAATGGCCCAAAAACCTTTTCAGCATGTCATTCCGCCGAAAGGTGTTCACGCGGATTGTGTATGTACTCCCAAATGGTCCACCCGTTGGTGAAGTTGTCGGGAGAAAATCGACTCGGAAGTTCATTTGCAAGGCCGTGTGTGACAAGTGCAGTAGAAGGCAGCCCACTATGAAGACGGCGAACAAGTAATAGCATTTCTTGGTAGACCATCCCCGGAAGCGCGACGCAAGTGATAAGAAGCAATTGGTATCTGTCCGTCTACCACACTCAAGACCATCGAAGGGCTTCCAGCCTGCTACGCGATGATTAGGGCGGCGCATCGATGGGCGGGACCAGGAGGTGTGAGGTTTTGCGTCACTGGATGATCACCATAGAGGCCTGCCTTTCTGGTCGCAGCGGCATCTTCGAGACCGTGGCATTAAAGCCATCTGTCTGATATCGCTGCGAAGAAAGTATGTAAATGGCAAGAGGAGTGAAATAACGCTGGTCGTGGTTAGACTGGGTACGGCGTCACGGTCTACCGAGGCCTGCCACACGAGGAGGAGGTTGGTTGATACTGCCTTAACCTCTCCTCTAGCGCTACGTTTGTTTGTTTCCAGCGACATTTTTACTGATTGTGTGTAATCAGGTAAAGTGCCATTGAAGACAAGCATTTTGACATTAGTCTGTAATGCCTTCAAGCCCAACAGGCCAGGTCACAGGGTACACCGCTACAATCCTAGTGCTACTCGAGGAGTGAGGGCCCCTGGATCGAGCATCTTCCGGTGCTTGGCAACCATGGTATCACTATTCGCGACTTCCTCGAAGGTACTTAGAAAAGCAAGCAAAAAGCGGCCCCGGTCAGTAGTGGAGGAGGAAGCTAAGGTTGGCACGGCGCCTGCGGTGGGGGGCTCCCAGCTTAAAGGCGTAGGACGAGAGTCAGTGCAGGAGGCGGGCGTGGACGCGGGCTCGGACTCATTGTCGTCAAGCTGTTGGACACAACTGGGACTGGCCCCTTGGATCCAAGGAGCATGTAATGCTATGGGCTTTAAACGCCCGACACCGGTGCAAGAACAGTGCATTCCTTCCATTTTGCAAGGGAGGGACGTGATGGGATGTGCGGAAACCGGTTCGGGAAAGACGGCAGCCTTTGCCCTCCCCATGCTGCACCGCCTGTCAGAAGACCCTTACGGGGTGTTTGGGCTGGTCCTGACCCCCACGCGGGAGCTCGCTATTCAGATCGCAGAGCAATTCCAGGCACTGGGCGCGCCGCTAGGCCTGAGGCACTGCGTGGTCATAGGCGGGGAGAGCATGGTCCAACAAGCGGTAGAGCTGGCTCGGCGCCCTCATGTAGTCGTGGCGACACCGGGACGGCTGTGGGATCATCTTCGGGGCGCGGCCCCACCTGATCTGAGCAAAGCCACGTTCCTCGTGCTGGATGAGGCGGACCGCCTGTTCTGCGACGGCTTCGAGCAGCACTTGGCCGGGATACTGGCGGCCATGCGGCATCCTCGCCGCCAGACGCTCCTCTTCAGCGCGACCATGACCAATGCCTTGAAGGACTTGAAGCGGCTGACCCGCGTGCAGCCCGTGCTCTTCGACCTGACGCGGGCGCGGGCTTTGCCGGCCTCTCTGCAGGAGGAATACCTCTTCGTCCCCGCCCAGGTCAAGATGTGCTACCTGATCCGGCTCCTTCAGAAGCTTTTGCTCGGCGTTGGCACAGAGACGGACAGCGTGCGGGGAAGACGGGGTGCGAAGGGCGCCGGGGACGAGAGTGGTACCGCGGGCCCTGTGAAATCTGCCATGGTCTTTGTAGGCACTTGCCAACGCTGTCAGGAGGTTGCCGAGGTACTGCTGGAGGCAGGGCTCACGGCCGTCTCCCTCCACTCAGTCCTCAGCCAGAAACGGCGTCTGGCGGCCCTGGGCAAGTTCAAGAGCTCCTTGGTGCGTGTGCTGGTGAGCACGGACGTGGCGAGTCGGGGCCTCGACATCCCCGACGTGGACCTGGTCCTCAACTACGACCTCCCGCGGCTCTCGACCGACTACATCCACCGGGTCGGGCGCACGGCCAGGGCGGGACGGTACGGGCGGGCGGTGTCCATGGTCACCCAGTACGATGTGGATTTGTTGCAAGGGGTGGAGGCCGTAACGGGGCGGAAAATGCCGGCGTGCGAGGAGGTGACGGAGGAGGAGGTGGTGAGGCTCTTGAACCCCGTGGCCAAGGCAACAAGGGCGGCGCGGATGAGGCTGATGGAGGTGGGCTTTGACGAGCAGGTCCATGAGCATTTGGAGCGGAAGAAGCGGGGCAAGAAGGACAGGCAACGAAAGAGGAGGAGGGCGGGCGAGAAGGAAGGGGGGGATTGAGAACAGCGAGGAGGGGGATAAGAGGAAGATGGGCGGTGAATGGAGAAGAGGCACAATCAAGGCATGTAAAAGAAGATTATCGACACGACATGCACCTCCGCGGGGTCTAATTGACATGCTTGCTTTATACATTTAGCCCGCCCACGCGGCCCCGGGCCAGAAACAACTCGGCCGCCTCCGCCAAGAGACGTTCTCTCGTCTCCGCATTCCCTCCTCCAGGCAGATGGAATTTGAGCCCCTCCGCGGGAAGTATCCACGCAAAGTCTTCCTTACCCAGCCCCTTGATACTCGCTGCTTGTTTCCTCAAGCTTCCGCGAGAAAATTGCGCGAAGCCATCCAAGCGATTCAAGCGGGCAGACCACCCCAGGGTCCGCCCGCTGAAGAGGATGCCATTTCGCTCTCCATCCTTTCCCCATTTCGAATCCTCCTCTATTCCATTGCTGCTCACTGACGAGGGATGGAAAAGGACGCCGATAGAGCCAGGAGAGTAGCCGGGGAGCGCCACGATCTTCACGTCGTCGTCGATACGCCAAGGTCCCTTTCCTTGAAGGATAGCCTCCACCTGCCCCCTCATCTCTCGCGTCACGTCCATCCGGTGCACGACTCGTTCAGACGAGGGGAAGAAGGCGTGCCACAGGTCGTGATGGGGCGCAGAGCCTTCGTGTGTCACTATCATGTATCGGACTCCCCCCAAAGACTCGATCTGCTGTGCCAATCGTCCATTGAATCGTGGGGCATCTATCATTATGTTTCCTTCGCCATTGTCCCGCACGATTAAGTACGGCGTTACACCCATGCTCTCCCGGTTGTGATATCCCAGAAAATACACTCCGGGAAGCGCTACAGGATCCAGAGGGGTGGGGAAGTCGTGCATCACCACCTCTTTCACAAGAGGATCTGGCTTACGCAATCTGATCGCACCCATAGGACATGTGACCATTGCACGGTACGCAGCCCGTGTCTCGTTTTTATCCAAAGGCTCTCTCTCCACTACCGATTGCAGCCCTAGGTCACCAAAGACACCAGGACAGATGCTCCGACATGTTCCACAACCCGAGCAACTGCGGTCAACGTACAAGTTCGCGTCCACTGCATTACCCAGGCTTTCTTCCTTCGCCCGCGCGCGCATGAGCGTGCGGCGGCGCGTTTCCTTCACGGGTCGGTGCATGGATGGGAGCATGGTGTGGAAGGCCGAGGTGACGGAGAAGTTTGCAAGAAAAAGGAATGAAAAAAAGAAGTGACTGCATTTTCTTCTCTTCCTCCCTGCGTGCGATAAGTCCGACGCCATAATTCCTGAGACGTATGTAGTGGACGTGGAATGTGGGGGGTAAGTTGTCTAAAGTTGAAGATGACTGTTCCTTATGCCGTGAGGTCCAGGCGAGAGGAGGGGCTCAGGGTTGGAAGGAGGGCCCGAGGAATGGATAGCTCCGGTCACATAGTTTGTCACGGGGCCATATCCAGCCTGTCCCATCTTTTTCAATCCACTACAGCGCGCTTCTCGGTTCTTGTGGGTGTGGTGTTTGCTTTGCAGGCACGCGCCTGCGGTCAGTGGGGCTGTGTGGTTCTCCCAGACGGGCGGGGGCAGTGGCTTTTGCACGCAACCAAGGAAGCATCTACGAGAACCTATTTTTTCCCATTTAATCTTAGTTAAACTCTCTTGTGCACATGACAGGCTTACCAGCGCAACATTCAAATCTGCACCATGAGCGCCGAGGCACAGTTGGCCGCTGGGGTCGAGGAACAAGGCGGAGGGGAGGAGGAAGAAGAATACTACGAGGAGGAGGAGGACCCCGGGATGGACGGTGCAGTCCCCGGTGAAGACGAGCAGAGAGAAGGCGACAATGAGGGTCAAGACGACGGTACAGGCGCAGCCACGCACGATGATCCAGAGCATTTGGCAGCGGAGCTTCAGCGGCAGCAAGAGAAGATCCGTCAGGAAGAGGAGAAGCTGAAGGAAATGATGAAGGATGTCGAGGCCTCCTCCGCGGGCGCGGTAGGAGCAGCTGCTGGCGTGGAAGAAGGTGCAAACGGCGAAGCAAATGCAGCGGGACAGGCAGCCATTGATGAGAATTCAATGTGAGTATGACGGCATGGTTCACAAGTGGTGATCGGTAGTTCGTGGGAGACGCGTTGATTTCCGGTCGCTTTCATACGCGCGGACGGAGTGCCAGTTACCGATGAGTAGAGCTCACCAATTGTAGTCAGTGTTGCTTTTTGATATCAATAATGTTTGAAGTAACTGAAAGACGTAAGTCCCCTCTGTATCCTTGCACGGGTCACCGCTCCTTTCCTCCAGCTACGTCGGTCAGGTCGACTACGAAGTCACGCCCGAGGAATTACAGGCTCACTTCCAAGACTGCGGGACAATCAACCGGGTCACGATTCTCTGCGACAAGCACACAGGGCGACCGAAAGGTTTCGCGTACGTGGAGTTTCTGGAGAAGGCCTCAGTGGACGGGGCCTTGAAACTGGACAACTCGCTCTTGAAGGGGCGTCCGATCAAGGTGACGCACAAACGGCACAACGTGCACGGGTTTTTCCGAGGAAGGGGTGGAGGGAGGGGCCGGGCTCGGGGGGGATTCCGCGGCGGGTATGGAGGGGGCTATGGGTATCATCGGCCACGGGGCAGGGGGAGGGGGAGGGGAAGATATCACCCATATTACTAGGGCGGTCTGTGTGGGATGGTGACAGTGTTGAAGAGGGAGGACTGCGGGAGCATTTTTGGTGAAGCGCCTCGTGCTCTGACAAGGACGGGACCGGTAAAAGCTGGAAGTAACGTACCTGAGCCGATGGAGGAAAGGAGCGACAAATACTAAATGACACCTTCCAGGTGATTGTTATTTTTTTAATTTTCTTTGCGTTAAAGGTTATTCAACACGCTAGCCACTATCACACCTTTCCTTTACACACGCCCTTTCTCATCGTCCCATTCGGTCAGGCGAGTAGTCGCATCTCGCAACGCCATCCCCCGTTTCCTCCGTGCTCCTCCATTTCTGCGTCCACGCCCCAATGACTGTTCAGCCTCAGAGACCGGACTACCTCAAAGAAGCGCGTCGCGGCCTCCTCCCGCTCGTACTTGTGGCCACATCTCTCATTCTCTGTCTCTTTACCCAGTCCCCCCTTCTCCACCGCTTCGTCCCCGGGCAGGCATTGAGAAAGAGCGTCATGCAGCCGCGCTTGAAGATAGTAGACCTCTTGCAGACTCCGAAGGCCCTGGCTTCGCTCAAAGGCGCTCGCTGCTCGTTCCAAGATATCGAGCAGGTCCAAATACGCCCCACGTAGGCCGCCAGGGCCCTTGACCGTGTCCTTCGGGGTGTGTAGGCTGGTAGCAGACGGGCTCGTCATCGCTTCAAAGGGCGGAAGGTCTTGCAGACCGCAGTGCGCGAGTGTTATCCATGCCTCCCCTTGCTCCTGCACAGGTGAGTGTTCCAAGAGTATGGGCAGTGCTGCCCGTAGAAGGGCACGTGCTTTGATAGGAAACCCGAGTCGAAGGTGAATCTGGGCGAGCAGGAGGGTCGCGGAGGCATGCAATGAGTCGACATCGAGCCTCTCGGAGAGTGTGAGCGACCGCAAGACGGAGGGAAGGGCAGAAGATGGGTCCACCGGGCAGCCTCGAAGGTGCGCGCGCCCAAGCTGAATCAGGCAGCGAATGTGGTGCAGAGGGAGCGACAGCTGTCCGCACAGGTCGGCCAGACGCTGGGATGCTTCCACGCAGGCGCTAACCCGCCCAGACTCCAGCAAGGCGAACGTCCACTGAAGCTGCCCCTCCACAAAAGCCTCCTTGCCCTGCACACCTGCGGCCGGGCCATTTGGGAGAGCGCTCAGGCTTCGCAGCCGAAGGCCTGCTTCATAGGCGCGGCGCCATTTTCCGGACTGGACTGCGGCTTCGTGCTCCAAGAGGGTCATGGCGATGGGCAGCATGGCGCCGCTTGACCCGGCGAACTCGTCTTGCGCGCGGGCCAGCTGTGTCAAGGCGATCTCGTACAAGGAAAGCTGGCGCTCTCCGCGCCTTTTATGCGCGCAAATATTGCCACCAGGACGTGTGCCTCGCCGTCCTGGATGTGCGAAAGCCATTTGCGTGAGAGGTCTTGGTCGAAACCCGCCCCTCCCCTCGGACTTCTCCGCTCCCTGGCCGAGCGAGGAGGCGGGCTCCCGCGCCCCTCTTGTACCAAGGCCAGCTCCCCCCACCTCTTCCTCGCTTCCAAAGTCTCCCTCGACCGATCCTCCTTCAGCCGCCTCCAGTCCGTCCCCGCCTCTGCCTTTCAAGGCACCTAACGCGAGCTTGACTCTCGCTAGACACACTTCCTGCTTACTCCCCGTACCGCCTCCCAAATCACCCTCGGCCCCTGCCTCTGCACCGTAGCCGTTCGAAGCGCAATACAGAAGCTTTCTAGCCTGCAGCAAAGTCATTTCTCGGTGCCCCAACTGCTCCCACGCCGCCGCCGTCACAGCGCATCGACGGTTCGCAAGCTGTAGTCCTTCCTCCCATGTGAGGGGAAAGGCATCCCGCGACGCCAGGGCGCTGGTCAAAGACGCCGCGAGAGTCGCAATGACGGGCTGGGGAGGCCCCGTGGTCTGTGGTGGCGCCGCAATACCCAGAGGAGGAGCCAGGCCCGCAGTCTCGGCGACCACAGAGCGACGGAGCAGGTTCCAGACTGCCCGAGGCCGACTACCTTCCAGCCCGACGGCCAGCCGCCCGCCCCCCCAGAACCCGGTCGTGGTGCCCCCCGACGGCCCCGTCCGCCGGTAAGCAGACTCGACACAGGTAGCGGACGGTACGGGGCGGGGCGGGGGGCTGAGGCCGGCCAGGGGCTCTCCTGCATGGAGGCGGCTCCCGCCCCTGGCCTCGGCGGCAGCCAAAGACAAGGCTGTTGAGCTTTCCAAGTACCGGAGTTTTTGGTCCCCCGCCCGAGTCAGACAACGGAAGAGAATTTCTTCTGCCTGCGGGTCGCCGGTCAGGGTCAGAAGCTGGCTGAGCCAGCCCAAGGCGAAGGCCATACACGCGTGGTCCGAGTTCTGTTGTGCGGCCCGTACGGTCTCTCCGATGGCTGCAAACGCCAGGTCGGTGTGTCCCAGCCTCAAATGAAGCGCGGCAAGGTTCAAGGCTGCATACTGGACAATGTTACGGCTGCTGGATGTCTTGCCAGTGGCGTTGGGCCCGCCCCGGCGGATCGCATAGTCAAAATATCGATGGAGCGCGTCCAAGGCACCCGCTACCTCGCGGTGGCGGCTCGAGTTCAGGTAACGCAGGAATTGGCCTCGTGGGAGTTCTGGATGCTGCTGCAAGAGCGCTTCTATCTCTTCTTCCACGTCTTCATAACTGTCTCGTCCGCCCTCCTGTTCCAAGTCTAAAATGCGCCGTTGCAGGTACTTTTGCGCTTGTTGGGAGGTGCTTGAGAGCACGGGTATTTGCGTGGGCGGGCAAGATGAAGATCTTTCCGGTGATTGCGATGACAGAGGACAGATCGCCCACATTTCAGCTTTTATGTCGTCCAACAAAAACGCCAAACCCTCAAAGTCAAGCCCATTACAGTCAAGTAGCAACTGTCGCAAAAACACACCAAATACGCTGTCTGGCTCTATGTGCGTCGGCCTGAGAAATCTTCCATCTACAGTCGGGCATGCAGGTGGCGTTAGCATGTCTTGGATAAGCGTAAGCAGGGTAATGAGATCATCGGGAGATTCCAATGCTCTCATAACAGCTTCGAGGCAGTCGCGGAGAGACTGGCCGCACGCTTCGTGCACCTTGCGCAGAAGCACGGCAATTGGCTTTTCATGCCTAACGTAGCCCACGGCCTCTATTTCGTTCAGTAGAAGTAATTGAAGGACTGGAAAATTAGATGAGGTCATTGTGGAGATGACCTGAAAGCAGTGGTCTAGCACGTCTGCAACCTCGCCTGATCGGGTTGCATCCTCCTGCGGGGTCTGAGCGCCTAAATACAGCTTTAGCAAGACCGCCGCGGCCAGCCTGTTCGACGAGGGAAGACCCATCCTCCTGCCTCTTCACACACCCCTGTAAGATCATTGAAAAATTTATGTAAGTGGTCGAGTGTGTTTGAAGTATAATTATAGAATTATCGCTCGATGTTGCTTTGAGCGACTGCCTTGGTCGGGCTTCGCATGCGGTCAAGTGGGGGGAGGTTTGTAAGAATAAGTTTAATTACTGTTTAAATCAGTCACTGATGAAAGTCACTAATGAAGCTTGCGTGGGCACTGATTTGGAGTCGAATACCGGCCCCGGAACTGATCTTGAATCGAATATCGGGCCCGCGATTGCCAAATTGGCATGGAGTGTACATTTGATCGACGCACCAAGTAATGGATGGATAGATTTTATCATGACGTTCGTGGCTGAAAAATACCAATTCCTTCTGGCCTACATTTGCGGTTTGGTCCCCGCAACGAAGCTCTTCTTCTTTCGTACTGCGCATCCTGCTTGATTTAATTGCCACAAGTTTCAATTTACCCAAAAAAAGTACAAAATGAGCTTCATGCCCGCCAGCTCACTTTTGCTTTCGGGACAAGCGTATCCAAGTACAATACAACTTCAACACGTTTCGACCTGAAGTTTTGACCCAAAACCCGCCATCTGTATGCCCCTAGCTTGGTCTGCAGAAGCCAAGGAACTGAAATTTTACAGACACCTTTCGCATGGCCTGATAATTCACAGGTTTCGATCTTACTGTCGGGTCAAACACCATCAAGGGCGACATGATCGTCGTGTCTTTCTTCCATTAATCTATTGCCAACTCCTACATCTAGAGTGCACTTCCCATGTATTTATACTTCCTCTCCCAGCTATTCACTGCCCACCTGACCTGCCTCGCCACTTTTACAATTTACATTTTTTACATCTCAAAGCTTCCTTGCCATGGAAAAAAAAGCTCCTCCGTGCTCTCGTGTCGCTTCCCATCCCCGTTCCTGTTCAGGCTTTCTCAATGAAATACACCCAGTCCCCCAGTCGAGTATCGTAGCTCTCCCCGTCGCCTATCATCGGCAAGGATGTCACAGCGTCGAATTTGACGGAAACGGGCAGAATCGTAAAGACAGGTTGGCCCCCTAGGCGCCGCATGATGCGATCGGGCACACCATACCTGTTTTGTATGTGGTTGGTTCCCGCCAAGACGATCATCCGACTCCGCGGGTCAGCCTCCAGGATGTGCGCCGCGCTCTCCGCCATGTATTCGTCCCACAACGTCTGTGCCTCGTACAGTCGTTCAAGAGCCTCCTCCGGTATGCCTCCCCCCTTGGCGCCCCCGTGGAAACTGGCAAAGTAGCGCATAGTGGCCAGGAAGTCCTCTCGGTGGGCGGTATTGCTGCGCCGTCAGTACAGGGGAAGACAGAGCCAGTCAAACGTTAGCAAGCTCTTTCCACAGCCATGGTGCGCGAGAGGAGAGCACGGCAAACAGCAATCACGCGAAGCGGTCTTACCTGAGATCGACCACCGCGGGCAGGCGCCGGCGCAGCTCCTCCGGAATGTGTTCGAGACCCATTTGCCGCACCACTTGCACAACTGGCTGGGGGACATTGAGGCCGCAAAGACGGATGCCGTGGGCTTTGGCGTACTGGAAGATCTTCGCGTATGAAGCCATCTTGTGGCCCCAGGTCTTGTCCCACTTGGTATCCTCCTTGAGCGAGGCCAGCGTGCCCTTCCCAAACACGTAGTCGTCCAAAATGGCTTGGTGCTGTCGATAAAACATCTCCAGGCCCACAGTTAGGCCCGTGGCCCCTCGCCTTTTGTGCACGGCTTGCAGGATAGAGTACTCCGCGTAGTGCTGGGCGTCATCGTTGTGGACTTCACCGATGCACACGACGCGCTGGTCGAGCGCCTTGTTATGCATCAAACGGTTCACCTCGGCGGGCAGAAAAGACCGCCTTCTGGTGTCGAAGATGCGTTCGGATAGAAAAGGGCGGCGCACAATCACGTTTGCCTCTGCCTGTGCTGCCTTAACGGCCCCGATGCCGCTGACACCTGCAACTCCAAGGCCAGCTATGCCCATTCCCTTAAGCAGATCAACGCGCGGAATGGAGAGAGGTGAGGAGTCAGGTTGGAGTGACATAGAGGGAGCTTTCGAGGAGTGTACGCGGCAAAACGCGGACGCGGGCCCGGGAAGAAGTAAAATAAACGTGAGGAGAAGCAATGTTCCAGACGAGAACGATTTGCTTTCGCGGGGGCGGTGGTGTGAAAATTGCGGCCGTGTCATGGTGTGAAGAGTCTGTATGTGCTGTATATCGAACAAAAGCTGTGAATGTTCGAAAACTAAAAATGAAATGAATGTCTTGGAGCAGACTGTTTGTCACGCGGCGCGTGGCCTCCATGGGGAGGCACGCATCACTTCACGCTCAGGAACACAAATCGGAGGCGGAAGCGCGAAGGTGGAATGGTTTCCCGTCGAGACCGCCTCTGAGTCCATACAGGTGGCAAATTTCCGATGGCGCATTTGTCTGTGGGTGCCCACGGGTGTGTGATGCGGGTTTTCACGAATCGACCGGCACATTTTGCGAAACGGAAATGTTTTTGGTGAGTCTTGCGGGAACCGAGAGCTTGTGTCGTCACTACCAGCTAGGCCGCCCGCCCCTCAACACCATGCGCAGCTCGCTGTGCACTCGAAAGCAAGGATCTGAAACTCCACGGAAGAGGGATGATGGACGCCAGTGCATCATGCTGGGATTTTTTACGCGCGGTTTAATGGTGTACACGTCCTTTAGACTTTCGAAGTTTGAAGCACGGTTTACGATCTGCTAGGACTGAGAAGGTGGCTGATGTTTGCCGCGTTGAATCACTCATTTCTGATGGTGTAGGAAACTCATAATGTTCCCATCGATACCGTACAGGTGGGCTACATTTACAATAAGCATACCGCCTTGCGGTTCCCACCCTCACCTCGCGGTTAGGCCCGCACCCCGTAGGCCTTTGATATCCTTTCCTCCCAGGAACGATGAGCGGCCCTTTCGTCCGCATGCTCGTCAATATTGCCGTCATGTCAGCATCTGTCTTCTCGCGTGCTTTCGTTGCAGCCTATCATCAAGCGCTGCAAAACGCTAAACAGGGTGGCGGCACGGCTGCCAAAGCAGCCTCTCGCACGTACGGCGGAATGGCCCCTGACGAGGCCCTGAAGGTCTTAAATCTTCAGAAGACAGACTTGAAGTCCTCCGCCCGCATCATTGAGCAGTTTGACAAATATTTTTCACAGAACGAACCCGGCAAAGGAGGTTCTTTCTATCTACAATCGAAGGTCTACCGGGCGAAGGAGTGTCTGGAACGTGCTATCAAAGCGGAAAAAGCGAAAGCTGGGAAGGCGAGGTCGGAGGCTGAGGAGGCCCGGCGGGAGAATGCTCAAAAGCGAGGATAACATAAGCGTACAAAAGCATGAAAGAACTGTATCATGATCCGTTTGGGATGGGTGAAAGGCTTACAAAATGGCACGGATGCGGCTTGATTATTTTTGGTAGTTTGAGAGCACGGGCACCAAACCCTGTCGTCGTTCGGCATTTCTGAACTGCCAACATAGCAATGGCGGGTGTGTGTGACTGTCGCGGATATGAGATTCCGTCGTGTTTATTTCTTTCGCTCTGCCTATCTAGGTGTGCACCATTTTCAAGTTGCACTGGACGAGCGCCCTAGTCTCCAACCCCAGCCATCAAGCACCTCACGGGCGCAGTCACGATACTTTTATATACTGGTTTCCCGCAATGAGCTGCTCCAATCTCGGAAACAGAGTAATAACGAGGACAAGACCTGCCAGTCAATGGGGTCAATAGTAAAAGCATTCGAGCATCCTAGACTCTCGCACTTCAGTCCATAGACAAGTCAGAACTTACTCTTGACGCTGGCTGCTCTAAGTACTACTCCACGCCCGAATGCCTTGAGCCTTCCTCGGCACTTCCAGTCGCCGTGCTTCCACACCGGATTAAAACAAGCCGAAGAATTTCTTCTTTCCCTTCTCCTCGTCCTCCAGTTGCCTGAGGAGCGTGGCCTCGTCGGGCTTCTTGGGCGCGGGCTTCGCCTTGGGGGCGGGGGCCTTGAACACGCTCTTCTTCGGTGCCGCCTTGGACCGCTCCAAGACAATCTTGACCGTGTTCCCCTGACGGACTTTGATGGCCTGCATGATCATGCCCAGTCCCGCTCCCCGCGCGCTCCAGCATTCGTCCCCAAACGTGGCACTGATCATAGTCACCAGGTCACCTTTCTCCACTTTGCCCGACTGAGAGGACGGTGAGGGGTTTTGAGCGGGTGAGTGCGGTGTTCGAAGTGTTGAATAAAAGCGGTAACCACCTATTCCGCTTGCCGCTTATTCAATGATTTGAGCCAAAAGACCAAATAATTGTTGATCCCATTTCTTTCACACTTCTCAGGCGTCCTACGTACCCGCATTGCGTTTCCCGCGGGGGACAGCTCCTTCACATACACGTTGCCTTTCTCGTCCTCTTCCAGCACAATGCCCAGCGGCTTCTGGAGCTCAACCACTAGGTCTAGGGGGCCCGGTTTACGAGCCGCTCGATTCTTGTTGAATTCGCTCATGCCGCCCGCCATCATGGTCGTCCTTGATGGAGTACTGGACCCCACATTTAAAATGAGCGCATGTAAGAATGTGACTTGCCACTTTGGTCGGACGATAATGTAATAAGTGGGATCTTTTGCGTGAACTTCACCCACGTACCTGTGAGATCTTGACACCACGCCGGTAGTGGCCCTGGACGCGGTGCTGAGACTCGGCGTGACGAAAGCAGAGGTCAAGCCGACAAAAGCTGCAGCTACTACCATAACGGCGACTTTGGAAAGCGTCATTCTTCAAAATAGGCGTAAAGCTATGCTACCACGTCTCTGTAGTGAGCAGAATATGATGCGAAATGAGTGCAAGCATGAATTTCAGCTATGTGAGGATTACTACCTTGACAATGTCGTACCAGGTCAGATAGATCACGAAGAGAAAGAGCGACATACGTGAAGATGGCGGGTGAGCCAGAAAGGACATACCAAACAACCTCCCTAGCTTGGAGACTTCATTGTAAAGCAAGCAAAAGATTGCCGGTGATATTCACGAGCTAGCCAACAATATCTCTCTCCTTGGTCCCAAACCATGCTGTACCGAGAAACAAAAACGTGAGCATCGCAGGAGGGCCATGTCAGAAAGTCTCTTTACTTTCCGACGCCTGTTCGCGAGTCGCCTGTAGGCTGACATTTGGGGATATTTCGTTTGCGTGGAACGGATCAAGTGGAAGGGATTGCGCGAGTGGGAGAGGAAAGCGAGGCAGGATTTGGAGCCCGAAAGGTAAACGTTTGCACTCGCACATCCTCTGTTTTACTTTCGCACTGCGAAAATCCTAACAATCTTTTGCTGAATTTTTCGTGAGACTGACTCTACTGCCACTCATCTGTTGTAGGTGGGCCTGGAGCGGAGCCTTCATTTCTGGCGCGGCCGGTATCATATCAACGGTTGCTGCTCCTCCACCCCTCATCACCTATGGCGTGCACTGAAAGGGATGGTCGAAGAATGAGAAGACGAGTCGCAGGAAGTGGTGCCGTACTTCTTGCATATATGGTGGTAAGTTACGATACTCTTATGAAGCATGGTTTGGATATGAAACGGAAAGACGATATTTTTTGGAAGTGCTATTAAAGCTGCCCATATACTTGGGGTGCGCCCCAGTAAGAAAGTGTTCAGCTTTAAAGGATGTGATGCGGAAGATAGTTTGCTCAGAAACTCACGTGCATGCCATACGTTGTGTCACGTTTGTATCTTTTTCGAAATGGATTCAAGTTAGCTCGATTTTAGATGGTCTAGAGTAGGGAAAGAGATGCAAGGGTAATTACTATCCATTTGAAGGCAAGACAGAGGGAGAGCACCAGTTGTGACAAACATGGACAAAAATATCTTTGAAAATTGTAGTAGCAATATTAAAAACTGTCTTGTTAAGGATGCTGAAACAATTCAGATCATGGTGTTGTATGATTAACCGCTTACGCCCATCTCCGCTTCATAATCTCCTTCCAACTCTTCTTTCACAGGGCATCAGCTCGGCCTTCATCCTTTCCCCGGCGAAATTCTCCGGCAGCAGTACCACTACTACTAGATGGAGCAATAGGAGAAGATGCGTTGTTCCTAACCCCTCCACGTCCCCGACCTCTCTTCAGGCCTCAGCCTTCGAGAATTTAGGCATGCCCCCCATTAGACCACGGGGTTCCAGAGACCAGAAGCTGGAGGAGGAAGCAGAAGAGAGCACCTTGGCTGGAGAAGCTGTGGAGGCTCCTCCTGTCCGGCCTGTCCCTGAGCTTATAACCATGAATGCCTTCGGCCTCCTGATCGAGCCGACGGACGAGGTGGGTCTTTTTTTCCGTGAGGTCTTTATGAAGCACTATGACTACAAGGTACGTCTGCCACGTCCCGAGCGCTTCACTGTCGCATTTGACAAAGCGTACGATGCTCGTCGGTCGGAGTACCCAAACTTCGGCGCGAAAGCGGGCATGAGTGCGGAGGAATGGTGGGCCCCGATCTTCTACAAGACCTTCCTGGATGTGGGCTTCCCCAAGGAGGACCTGGACGAGGTATTCGTGGGCGTGTTTGAAGAGTTATACTATGAGTCTCTGACGAGTGAATGGGCCTGGGAGACCGTGGACGACGTCTTGCCGATGATGGACAAGCTGCAGGAGTGGCGGATGCAGGGCGGGCCCAAGCTGGGCGTGATATGTGATTACGACGAGCGCCTCATCACAATTTTGGAAAATTTGGACATATTGCATTACTTCGATGTTGTCGTCTCCTCGCGTGAGTCGGGTGCCGGTAAGCCTGATCCTCGTCCGTTCTTGCTGGCGATGGAGAAAGCAGGGGTGAAGGACCCTAAAAAGGTGATGCACCTGGGGCGAAACTTTGACCACGACGTGGTAGGGGCAGCGGCGGCGGGAATGGATTCCATGTGGGTTGTGATGCCATCATACGACTACCTAGAGCCGGAGCAGGAGGCTCGGCAGGTGGAATTCACCAAAATTGGGGACTTGGAGGCAGTATTGACCATGTTCGACAAGAGTGATCCCGATCGTCTGATCAGCACCACGGACAAGAACAAAAACAGACAGGGACATCTGCGCGTGCAGTACTAAAGAGAATTTTTAATCAGTCTGGAATGTTTGAAGAGAGGAGAAATAAAAGGAGGAAGAGGGAGAGTATGGTCAGCGGGCTCTTTTCCGGTGACCCTGATGGGAAGAAGGGTGCATTGGAAGCGAGATTGCCAAATAGCACGGCTACTTTGGTAAAAGAGGTATTGAACGGCAACAGGAATGTCGGTTTAACTTTTTGACAACGAGCTACATAGAAAAGAAAGACCGGAAGAATCAGCAAACAGGGACAGGTCATGCAAAAGGCAGCATGAGTTCTAGAACCATTTTGTTTTACGGTTCAAAAGGAGCGTGGTTCAGAGTGATTTACCGGTGCGCCCTCTGAAGATGTGGTAGGTGGCTTCCCGTGTCGCAGATTCTCGGCCGGTCCACTCTGACGGTATCGCGTGTCACCCAACCCATTGCCGGGCTCAGGAGGCAGCCCCCAGAAGCCCCCCTCCCGTTCATTTTGGCTGATGTTTGTGTTTTCTTTGGTTGCAAGGGCTTTCCGTCGCCGTCGAAACGCGTCTTCTGCCGCTTGCACCTCTGGGGGCACTACCCGCTGCAAGCCAGATACAACGTGCTCCAGCGAATTGCGGGTCGCCGTTGCAGACCCGACAAAGCTGCCCAATGCGCTCGTCGCAAGAGCAATAAATACATGATGCTTAGAGCCTTGCCATGTAATTGGCAAAAAACGCTTCAGCAAAGGAAATCCTCCTGCTCCTAACAACAGACCATATCCCAGACCCCGGAGACTCCCCGCCAAAACATCGATGCGAACCCGAGCAGCTTTCTTAAGCGTCTCCTTAGAAGGACGTTCGTCCTCGCTGGAACCTGAACCACGTATAGGCAGTCGATTCATCCGTGAAACTGTGGCATATGAAGAAGTTGTGGATAGGCTGAATAATATTCCCTCAGGAATGAGAGGGTTGACGGGAAGCTTGCTTGGTGAGGTGGGAGGTTAAATACTACCCTCGGGTAGCGGTTCGTTAATTATGGTCCTTGCATTTTGCGTTTACGAGTCTCGGACTTCATTGTGAAAGTTTAAATATCTTGTATACATGTGTAACAAGCCATGTGGCAGCGCATGTTGGGATTTATAATGAGATTTTGGCCCCAGTGCACATACCGGGATTTGCATCCGACGTTATTTGAAAAAAATTAAAAAAATAAAGAAGGAAATTTTCTATAAAGATTTAATGAAGCGCGTGTATTACATTATACATATCCTACGTTTTTTTCTGTTAAGTTTGTGAGGCTAGCAATCTATTCAGTCCGTCGTCTCAAGTAAGCTCGATGCAGGGTCTCAAGAAAAGCATCCTCTTCAAGTAGTGCCAACAAAGCTTCCTTTAACTGCTGCTTATCGAGACTCCTTGCTGGTGATATGGTCCCTCCATTACCGCTATCACTGCATGTGGAATTACTGATCGGCCTCACCATTCCTAGCGGGTTCAGTAAGGTCGAAACAATAGAACCCTGCCCTGGACCACGACCTGACCCATTGGTACACGTGGGACGTCCAGTCTCTGCAGCGGGCGCGGCATGGGCCGTTGCCACCTTCGGTCTCAAAAGCATATTCGTAATAGCCGGCGGTGAGGCTGCCGCAGCACGCCTGGCGGGGCTGGTCGTTAGAGTGTCTGCTTTCCTGTCGAGCTCGGGGCGCGTGATGGCGCTTCCACCACCCAGGCTAGCGGCTTTTAGCAGCAAGTCCTCGATTGCTGTGGGCTTTTTTTCCTTGGTTGTCTCGGCGCTCGTACTGGTCGTCCTGCTCTTCATTGCTTCCGTATTATCCACGCGCGACAGATCAGTGAGGGTTGGGGCCGGCGGCAAGGCGGATCCAAGTAAGCTTTCTCGCTCCTGTGCCTGCCGCTGATCTTGCTGTTTCGGATCGACGGAAGAATGCAAGCGAAGAACTTTCCGCAAGCATCCCGCAATGTGCACTCTGTCCTTCTCACTGTGAAACCAGATGGCCAGGGTCTCCGCGTCTTTGTCTGAGTCCGTGTGTCTGCGGTAGAGGAGGTAGGGACTCATGTCCTCGAAGGTGAAACTCGAGTCCAAGTCTTCTTCAAGATCCCCGCGTTTAACGCGATTAAGCACCACCAATCGAAAACGTACTCCGTAATTGCGCTTCACTACGAAAAGTGAGCCTTCGATCTAGAAATTGTTCAATGCACCACATAAGTCATACGTTGATGTGCGCGGCGTCAATTTCGCTATCATAGCCGCAACCGCGCTCTATCTCCGATATTTGATGAAGAACTCAACACGACAATCATGCATGTGTAGATTTACATTCAATTAATCGAGGTGTGTGTGGCCTGTGCAATATGAAAGAGAGCCGTCTCTTCCGTGACCATGCATTCACATGGTGTTCGCTTGAAACTCACCTCTTTACGCTCCCACTGCTTGGTCGCGGGTGCAAAGACATAAATGACAACATGTGTCGCTGTTGCAAGTATCTCGGACACGGCATCGTCGCTTCTTTGAAGAATCAAGAGGTTAGCCGCCTGGACCTGTTGCGGAGTCCTCTTCACTAGGCCCCCGCTCTCGGTCGCCATGATCTCTCCTGTGCAAGGTCAATAACAAGAAAATCAGGGATGGATGCACATCGATAAGTTAGTGCTGGTGCACTCGTGCAGAGATGATACATGCATCTGCTAGTTAGAGGGCAGAATCATACTCTGTTCAGATTGTTGTGTTTCTTGTAGATCGAGAGGGCAACAGCAGCCATATTTCACCCCCTTTAAAAGTCTTGCACATAGAGTCATTTCTATTGATTTCGTGCGGAACGTCAATTCTAGGTCGAGAAGGTAAGACGTGAAGTATCAGATAGTGCGCTTTTTGTGGGCGGCAGCTGCAAGAAATGGAGTGAAAGTGTGTTGAGCCACCCCTCACTGCATCGCGTGCATGGAACAAATGGCGAGGCTCGGGATACGCCTTTTTTGCTTCCTCATCTCAAGTCTTTCACTTCTCGGTCGCGTACATTCCACCCATGCACAGACACACATACGTGGAAAAGAAAACTATGGGGACGGAAGATGGCCGTTTTGATCCATTACTTTTAAACATTGCGCAGCAGTGCCAAGGCATCGATGGCCTTCTAGAGGTCTTCCTCTCCTTTTTGCGTCGCAAGACAGATTTCTACACGGGTGCCACGGCCAGTAAAGTTGAAGAAACAATTTTAGCTGCCGTGCGAAAGCAAATGGGAATGGCAGAACGTACACAGCAGGAAGAACTTCGTACTCGTGAGGCAGAGGAGGCGCGACGTGAGGAACGAATGCGAATGGCGAAATTGAAAGGAAAGGCGAACCAGAAAGCAAAAGATTCGAATGCAGTGACAATGGACGCAGCTACGTCGTCGCACACTTCACAAACGAACGTTGTTGAGCTAGGTGCTGATGGTAGTTTCGACGTCGCATCAACCGCGGCGACTAAGGAACCGAAGGAGGAGAAGCCCAAACTTGACGCAGATGGCGAGGAGGAAAAGGAAGAAGCTCCTCCTGGGAACGGTGGTGCCACGGATCGGTACATTTGGACACAGCAACTGGCTGAAGTGGCGATCAACGTTCCGGTACCCGTGGGGACGCGCTCGCGCGACCTGAGCGTTGACATAGGGAAGAAACGATTGCGAGTCGCCCTCAAAGGGGGGCCAACGCTGGTCGAAGGAGAACTCTACAAGCCAATTAAGGTAGATGATTCATTTTGGACGCTAGAAGATGGGCGTGAAGTGGTGATTAGCTTGCAAAAAGAGAATGGGATGGAGTGGTGGAAATGCGCGATCGCAGGCGACCCGGAAATTGATACGAGCAAGGTTTCGCCTGAGAACTCGAAGCTGAGCGATTTAGATGCAGAGACGCGCCAGACAGTGGAAAAAATGATGTTTGATCAGCGTCAGAAGCAGATGGGCCTGCCGACGTCAGATGAGCAGAAGAAAAGGGAGATGCTCGAGAAGTTCATGAAGCAGCATCCTGAAATGGATTTCAGCGGCGCGACCATTAAGTGAGAGAGGATGACAGTCAGAAGTGCCTTTCATAGAGGCATGAACGAGTCAAGAGAAGAAGTCATCTGGGCGTTCACATTTGCTTCGATTCTTTTTCTTGATTTGCAACGACCGTGATAGCGTTCAAGTTCTCGGTTTACAATTCCCTGTCAGGGGCCTGACCTTCTGACACCCCCAGACAACTGCGGTCTCGGCAGAGTATCGCGCGTCAGAAATCAGTTTCCTTGGTCGACCAGGACCTCGTGTCCGTCTACGTCAATGGTCTGCGGGGCCAGGTCGCTTTCCTTCGCCATCAGTTTCTCCGCCATGTCTGGGGGGGAGACATTGGGTGTGACAATGTCAGCCCCCATGAGGCCATGCGCTTGGAAAACCACGACGAAAGCCCGCTCTGGCTCGTATGAGATGACACGGTCGAGGATTTGTTGCAAGTCCTGCCGCTCTGCCTGGGCAGGTCCGTCCTTTGCTGCCTCCCCACTCTCCATCCATCGAGCAAGGCTCACGTACATACTCGGCACACCACTCACGCGATCAATCTCGCTGAGCGTCCTTCCCTCCTGGTCCATATCCTTGTCTTCGTACTTGGCCAGAATCGCTCCTCGACCTTCTGCCTGATAACCCCGCCAGCTCATTGCACACAAATGGGCACCGTTTCGCTGTGATTTGTAGAGAAATTTGTGTCCGATGTACTCCGTGATTTTTGAGCAGAACTTTACAACGCCACGGCTTGTCATTGAGCGACTCTTTTTATCCACCTTCCGCCCCTTGAGCACTCTCGTATCTCCCCCAGATTTGCCTTACCTTGACGTAGGCTAGATACTCCGCTTCCCAGCGCTTTTGTCGATTCAAACGCTCAGCTTCGCCTTCTTGTGGAGGTGGCTCTCCATAGCGCAGATTGAATTGTGGTGTTGACGAGGTCCCAGTAGCACGCAGTACTTGCTGTTCAAGTGCAGTCGTGGAAGGTGGCAAGGAAGCTCTCGGAAGCAGAAAAGCGTGAGCGGTGTGAACTGCCAACAAAACGATGCAAACCTTCTGTACCAGCGCCATCATGCTCTTGTTGATCTACATTGGTAAATGATGGTGTACACGTAAGTTGATGCGCTTTAAGGCTATAAAATGCCCCTAAGAGGCAGGAATCGCCTCCCCCTCCGCTCAATCGACGTCGCGCACTTCAACAAGCAATGCGCATCGAGGTAGGGGAAAAGTTCCAAGACCTTAGACGATCATTACGATAGCTCACAGCTTCTACGGCACCTACACACAGGAAAGGAGATTAGAGGACTGTTGCTACTCCAGCGCACGAGTTTCCCGCGCATTGAACGAAAATGCCATGCGGACCAAGTCTTGTGGTGGGGCTGAGTCGCCATGAGCCTCCCCGCCGCCTGATGCCTTGGTCTATCTCGATTATCATCTGCTTGGTCGCCCTTATGAAAATTGTTCATGGATTTGTACCTCCTTCAAAACGGCCATCATCGACTCAAATAGGACGCTGCCGTAGGTACGAATTCTGTGATGTTTCTGTCGTAGATATCAGAAGATAATTGTAGCTGGGGGCGGCTCGGCTTGACTCGATCTTGATGCTTGCCCGTATATGGACTATATATCCTCAGGCAGGCTCGATTGCGTACAGTCTTCAGCATGAGCTCCATTTCTGCATCCGGATCTACCGCAAGATCAAGAAATTTTTTGACAAATGATATTCCTTTTCAGCTTTATAACACGGCTTCTCGGAAAAAAGAGCCCTTCAAGACCGGTACGTCGTATAGATTCCTCATCACGCACATGTTCCCTGACACCCCATTAACAAGCACCCCACACACCTACATCTGTGCAGGACAACCGGGCAAGGTTTCATTTTACAGCTGTGGGCCTACCATATACGATTTCGCGCACATCGGGAACTTCAGGGCATTTCTGACGTACGACGTCTTGAAACGATGGCTCCTGTATTCGGGCTACGACGTCGAGCACGTTTGCAATCTAACGGACGTGGATGACAAGATCATCAAGCGCATGGCTCGCGACGGGCTGTCCCTCCCAGAACTCACCGATAAGTTCGCGCGGGTTTTCTTCGAGGACTTGCAGGCATTAAACGTGCTACCGGCCAGCCACTACCCGCGAGCCACGGAGCACATCCAGGACATCGTCAGCATGGTGCAGGCGCTGGTCGACCGGTGAGTGGGGAGGGACCGTAGGGACGGAGGGCTGGCCTTGTTTGACAAGCTGCCTCATCGTGATCTCTGCGTGCAAAGCGGTCGGTCTGGAACTGGTGGGAGGCCGGCGTCTTCAAGGGGCACACACACCCTTAATGTGTTGCATATCCTCTCGGGAGCAAACTTCAATGACTTTTCTCTCTCTTACCATCAGCGGCTACGCGTACGAGAGTCAAGGCTCCTTCTATTTCCGTGTCAGCCGGTTTCCGAGCTACGGAAGCCTCGCGAAGCTGGACTTCAGCGGCATGGAGATGGGCGCCGCTAAGGGCGGAGGGATCAGCGACGCGGACGAGTACGTGGCAGACAAAGGGGACGCGAAAGATTTCGCGCTCTGGAAGGCCTACAAGGCAGAGGACGGGCCCGTCTTTTGGGAGACGGCTTTGGGAAAAGGCCGCCCAGGGTGGCACATTGAATGTAGCGCCATGGCGCGCCGCTTCCTGGGCCCCACGGTGGATTTGCACGCCGGAGGCGTTGACTTGGTCTTTCCCCACCACGAGAACGAGATTGCTCAGTCGGAGGGAGCGAGCGGCGAGCGCTTTTGTCGGTGCTGGGTGCACAACGGCTTTGTGAATGTGGAGAACGAAAAGATGTCGAAGAGCAAGGGCAACTTCTTGACCCTGCGGGGAAGCTTGGAGACGGGCCTGGACGTGCGGGCTTTCCGGTACCTGGTCGTCACGTCGCAATACCGGATGCCTCTCAATTTTAACACCGAGGGGCTGGCAGGGGCGCGGAAGACGATTCTTCGTTTGGACAAGGTCAAAGCGGCTTTGACGCGGGTCGCGCGGGAAGGGAAGGGGGCGGAGGAAGGGGGGGAGATAGACGAGGAGATGCAGGGGGTGATTGACAAGGCTGTGGCTGGATTTGAGGCTGGCATGGCGGATGATTTGAACACGCCGCGGGCAGCGGCAGCGCTTTTCACTCTGGTGAAAGCCACAGAGAAAGCTCTGAAAGGAGACTCGCCCAGGCTCAGACCGTCCGGAGCTCGCCTCGTGCTTGCCACTTTGGAGCAGATGGACGCAGTCTTGGGGATATTTTACGAGCCTCCGCTCATGGAAGGGGAGAAGGAGGGAGGGAGGGAGGAGGGGGCGCCGGTTGTCGTGGAGCTTGCCGACGTGCCGAAGGAAGCTCAGGAATTGGTGATGAGGCGGGCAGAGGCGAAGGAGAAGAGAGAGTGGGCACTGGCCGATGAAAATCGGGATCTGCTTCGGTCTCGGTTCGGCCTCATTCTGAAAGACAAGAAAGGCGGGGCGGTCGAGATAGTGAGGGAGTGAGGGGGGGGGTGGAAGGTCGTGAAGCAACGACCTGCATAAGTCATGATGAAACCGAATGCGGGAGACCTCCGTGACGTGTGTTTACGCCCGCATGGCACCAAACAAATAATAAAGTACGCATGTTCAGATGTTGCGGGAATCTATCAGACGTTTGAATCCACCCCCTTCGTCTGCTAGGGCGCTATTGTTGTTATCCTGATATTGCTTTTTCTTCCCTTTCTCTTTCTCTCCCTGACCCTTGCCGAAAAGGCGCACACCTTGCAATGCCTCTCAGACGATTCAGAGATGTGAGACCGTCTTCTCCGCGAAGACACCCTCCGCCTCCCATGCTCGCTTACATGCACGCGTGGACCTGCTTGAACTTTCCTCCCTTGTCGCCAGTTCGCAATCGGCATCCTGCATCGCTCCCTCGTCTCCAACCTCCACACACCCCCCCCCCCAACCCTCCCTGTACTCCCGGCCCCCCCCCCGCTCCCCCCCCGTAAACCCCGCCCCCCCCCCCCTGCCCCACCCCCCCCCCCCCCCCCACA